>Ga0114993_10000429_pt1 | contig 49251 bp, 44 predicted proteins | sample ArcticOcean_MG_C_FD_87042 | JGI IMG/M metagenome (GOLD analysis project Ga0114993, IMG submission 87042) | Marine microbial communities from western Arctic Ocean - ArcticOcean_MG_CB2_150 | ecosystem: Environmental > Aquatic > Marine > Oceanic | place: Arctic Ocean: Canada Basin | collected... | reverse complement strand
TCCGATTTGCGCGGCCCCGGCGTCGATGCGATCATCGCCAAGGTGGACAAAGCGGCCCGGGAATATCCCTATCATGACCGCTACACGGTTTGGCCGGGCCCCAACTCCAACTCCAACACCTTCACCGCTTTCATTGCGCGCCGGGTTCCGGAATTGAATTTGGATTTGCCGCCGACCGCCATCGGCAAGGATTATCTTGGCGGCCATGTATTCGCAAAGGCGCCGAGCGGTTCGGGGTTTCAATTCTCCCTGTTCGGTCTGTTAGGGGTGACGGCGGCGCTGGAAGAAGGGCTCGAATTGAATATTTTGGGACTCAGCTTCGGCATCGATCCCAAGGACCCGGCGTTGAAGCTGCCCTTTGTGGGCCGCATCGGCGCCGATCGGAGACCCCGCCAGAGTATTGACGCCCAGCCGCAGATCGCCACCGGCGAACCCGACTAGCGATTTTCCTTAATCCGGCGCCAGACATCGAGGCAAGCGGCTTCCAGGGACCGGGTAAACGCTTCGCCGTCAAAAATAGTCGCCCGCGCCCGCTCCCGAAGGGCGGCGCGAAGGCCCGCCAAGCCATCCAGATCAGCGGCCAAGCCAATAGCGCGCGCCACATATTCACCCGCGTCCGACGCCGCCCATTGGGACAAATCCAGCCGCCCCATCAGCGCCGCCGTCAACCGGCCCATGAAGGTCTTGCCTTGCAATGTCAGCACCGGCACGCCCATCCACAAAGCCTCGTAGCTGGTGGTGCCGCCGCCGAAGGGAAACGGATCGAGGGCCATATCGATGCGGTTATAGCTATCCAGGTAGGCCGCTCCGTCGGAGGTGAAACCTTCCAGCATAATCCGCTCAGGCGTGATCCCGGCGCCTGAAAACCGGGTTACAAAGCGCGCCGCCACATTGCCGTCGCCCAGCGCCCGGTGTTTGAGAACTAAGCGGCTGTCCGGAACCGCTTTTAGAATATCGGCCCATACGCTTATGGTGCCTGGCGTCATTTTCGCCGGATTGTTGAACGAGCCGAAGGTAACGAACCCATTGGTCAGCGCCGGCAGGGGCCCCACCGGCGGCGCCGCCTCCGGTATCCGGTAGGTGTTGAAGGCGGGAAGGCGGATCAGCTCTTCTGTATAGAATTGCTCCGATGCGTCGGGCGGATCCAAATGGGCGTCGGTGAGAAGATAGTCCGTGGTGCTGAGCCCGGTAGTCGACACCAGATTGATCGCCGCCATCTGCACGGGCGCCGCATGCTGGCCAAGGATGCGCCGGTAGCGGGCTTTGAAGGTGCAGGGATGGATCAAAATATCGATGCCGTCGGCGCGCATACGCTCGGCCAGTTTCGCATCCGGGACACCGCCAACATCGATCCAGGCAACGCCATCGGGCACAAAGGCCGGTGTCCCGCGACCAACTCCCACCCGGCTGCCATAAACGCACACCCGAAATTTATCCAGGTCGTGGGCGCGAAGCACTGGTTCCAGAAAGCGCGGCGTCACATGGCTGTCAAATTCCGGCAGGTAATAGGCGAGGCGCAAGGGGCCATCATGGAAACGCGGCGGGGCGGCGCGCACCCCACCGATTTGGGCTTCAACCATCTCTCCCCAGGCGCGATTGCGCTGGAAGATTTCCTCCGGCGACGCTGCGGCGGAAAAATTGAGGGCGAACAGGTGATTGCTCCAAAAGGCGTCATTGCCGGGTGCGGTTTTGATAGCGGCTGCGTAAGCGCCGGCGGCGCCGGCGGCATCACCAAGGGCAAACAAGGCATTGCCTAGATTGTAATGGGCTTCGCCGAGATCGGGATCAAGCAACGCCGCCCGACCGGCATGGGCGGCGGCGTCTCCGGCGGCGCCGAGGGCCAGGTATGCGGCCGCCAAATCCGTATGGATATCGGCCGCCGACGGCGCCGAGAGCAACGCCTTGGCGTAGTGGCTGACCGCGTCTTTTGGCTGGCCGGCGGCGAACGCGGCCAGGCCCAAAAGATGCAGGGCCGCCGCATCATCCGGCCATATGGCGAGCGTCTGTTCGGCGATTTGAATGGCCTTCCCCAGGCGTCCGTCCCGGTAGTGGGCGAAGGCGGTTTTCAAGGCTTCCGATGGCTCGTTCATGGGGCGCTTTGTCCGTGACGGAATTGCCAAACTTGCCTACTATCGGCGCGTCATGGCGCGCGATCAAGCTGCCATTAATCGAAATGGCGCGCGATCAAGCCGCCATTAAACTTTTCGGATGGGAAAGGATCGGAGGTTTGAGTATTTGGGGAAAGGTCATCGGCGGGGTCGCCGGATTTGCGCTCGGCGGGCCCATCGGCGCGCTCATGGGCGCCGCCTTCGGCCATGCGGTGGATCGCTCCAACATCCATATACGCCGGGGCCGGGTTGCGGGACCGGCGGCAGTGGAAAGCAAGCAGACCGCCTTCACCATCGCGGTGATCGTGCTCAACGCCAAAATGGCCAAGGCCGATGGCCATGTGACCCGCGACGAGGTCGAAACCTTCAAGCGCATCTACGATATCCCGGCTGGCGAGATCGACGATGTCGGCCAATTGTGGAACGAGGCGCGCGCCGACGCTTCCGGGTTTGAGCCCTATGCCCGCCAGGTCGGCGAAATGTTTGCCCACGATGCGGCCGTGCTGGAGAGCCTGTTGGGCGGGCTGTTCACGGTTGCCTTGGCCGACGGCGTGCTGCACCCCAACGAGATCGATTTTTTGCGCAAAGTGGCGAACGAGTTCGGCTTCGATCAGGCCCGCTTCGAGCGTATCCGCGCGTCCTTTGCCGGCGCCGATGCGGGCGAGTTTTATGAGATTCTTGGGCTTAAACCCAGCGCGTCGGACGCGGCGATCAAAAAAGCCTACCGCGATCTGATCAAGGAAAACCACCCCGACCGGCTGATCGCCAAGGGCATGCCCCAGGAATTCATCGATATCGCCAATGATAAAATGGCCACCATCAACAACGCCTATGACCAGATCGAAAAGGAGCGGGCGAAGTCCTGAACAGCGGGGCTGCCGCCGGTGTCATGGAATTCATCGAGACCCCGTCTCCCAACTTCGATGCGCGCCCGGCGGGCGGGGCTATCGATATGCTGGTCATTCACTATACCGGCATGGCCGATGCAGCCGCCGCGCTGGAACGATTGCGCGATGCCGCCGCCAAGGTCTCAAGCCACTATTTTATCGGCGAGGATGGGGCGCTTTACCGGCTGGTGGACGAGGGGCGGCGCGCCTGGCATGCGGGGCTATCGTTTTGGCGCGGGATAAACGATTGCAACGCCCGCTCGATCGGTATCGAGTTACAAAATCCGGGCCACGAATTCGGCTATCGGGATTTTCCCGAAGCCCAGATGCGCGCCCTGGAGGGGCTGGCGCTCGATATTTTGAGCCGCCATCCGATCCCGCCGGACAACGTCGTTGGCCATTCCGACATCGCGCCGGCGCGCAAGATGGACCCGGGCGAACGCTTCGACTGGAAACGCCTCGCCGCCCGCAATATCGGCATCTGGCCGGAGCCCGCTCCTCAGCAAGAGACGGATCTCAGTGCCGGGCAGATGCTGCGCGAACTGGGCTACCAAACTTCGGACCTGGGCGCCGCGGTCACCGCTTTTCAGCGGCGCTATCGGACGGCGTCCATCGATGGCGAGGCCGACGCCGAAACCCTGGCGCTGATGGCCGCCCTCGTCCAAGGTCGGTAAGGACCGGACCCTGGGCCCTGAATTTCGGGATTAAGCCGCTTGCGGAATCAAATCGCTGGACCACTGGGCCCGGCGCCGGGAACGCTCTTCGAGCTTCATGGCATGATGGATGGCGTCCTGTTCGTCGGCGTGCATGCCGACCAATTCGAACCCGTCGCCCACATCGAACACGAGCCACTCACCTGTTACTTCATGATATTTGACTGCATAGCGCATGATTAAGTCTCCTGGGGGGAAGATGACGTAACCTTAGTCCGGGATTCGTTTCCAATTGGTGAACGCTAGGCAATTTTTTCCTAGTAGGTGATTTTATCGTTGCCGCGCTTGATTTATTAGCCCCGATGGTGTCAAGAGGGCGGCCCTTATACCAAGGATCAGATGCGATTGAACGACCATGTCCGAGAAAGCTTTTCATATCCGCGCCGCCGCCGTGGGCGATCTTACCCAAATCGCCGATATCTATGCCCACTATGTCTTGAACGGGCTGGCGTCGTTTGAAACCAAGGCGCCCGATTTGGCTGAAATGACACGCCGCTGGACGGCGGCGGGCGATCACGGCTATCCCTATCTGGTGGCCGAGATTGATGGCAAGATCGGCGGTTACGCCTATGCGGGGGGGTTCCGCGAGCGCCCGGCCTATCGCTATACGGTCGAGGATTCGGTCTATGTGTCGCCTGATTTTCTCGGCCTCGGCCTCGGCGGCGGGCTGTTGGGCGAATTGATCGAACTTTGCGCCGGGCTCGGCTACCGCCAGATGATCGCGGTGATCGGCGATTCGGCAAACGATCAATCCATCAATCTGCATCTCAGATTGGGCTTCGAACATGCCGGCCTGCTAGGCTCCACCGGCTTCAAGCACGAACGCTGGGTCGATTCGGTGATGATGCAGCGCGCCCTTGGGCTGGGCGATACAAATGCGCCCGGTGATTGAACAACGGTAAACACGTAATTTACCGGCGGCGGATTTCTGCTATCTTTGCGGAATAATCGTTTCATGGATATTATTGAATGCCCGAAACACAATCCGTATTAGTCATCGACGACGATCCGGTGGTGGCCGAGATTTTGGAAACCATCTTCGCCGGCGAAGTGCGCGTTACCAGTACCCGCAGCGGCCCCGACGGCATCGCCGCGGCGGTGGCCGGCGCCCCTGATTTGATCCTCCTCGATGTGCGCATGCCCGATATGGACGGGTACGAGACCTTGAAGTTGCTGAAAGCCAGCAGCGAAACCGAAGATATTCCGGTGATCTTCCTGACCGCCAAGACCGAGACCGAGGACGAGTTCATGGGCCTCGAGCTGGGCGCCATCGACTATATTTCGAAACCGATCATTCCCAGGATCGTCAAGATGCGCATCCACAATCATCTGTTGCTCAAAAAAAACCGGGATCAGCTGGCCAATATGTCGATGATCGACGGGCTGACCGGCATCGCCAACCGGCGCCGCTTTGATGATTATCTGGATCAGGAATTCCGGCGCGGCGCCCGCAACGAATACCCGGTCAGCCTGCTGATGCTGGATATCGATGAGTTCAAAATCTACAACGACAGCTTCGGCCACCAGAAAGGCGACGAATGCCTGAAAGCCGTCGCCGTTGAAATCAAGGGTCATTCCCGGCGCCCGTCCGATCTGGTGGCCCGTTATGGCGGCGAGGAGTTCGCCGTCATCCTGCCCGATACGCCCTTAGGCGCCGCCGAAATGCTGGCCGAAAAAATCCGCGCCGGTGTCGAGGGTTTGGGGCTGGCCCACGCGGACGCCAGTGCAGGTGCCTTTGTGACGTTAAGCATCGGCGCCGCCTGTACCGAAGATGGCGCCGCCGGCCTTGCCGATCTGATCGAAGCCGCCGACAAGTGCCTTTACCGGGCCAAGGAAACCGGGCGCAACCGGGTCGTTATAAGTTTGGAGACATAGGCCTAGCCCGGCTGGGGATGGCCCAGGGGGTTTGGGGGACACCCCCATCCCCGATGTCGGCCAGCCGGGCGTCCGTCCAGGCACCTGTTTAGGTGGGGGTCTGCCAGTTCGTTGACAGTTTTCTTATTTAGGCGGACTGCCGATCAAGGTGCCTTATAGATGCCCGCCAGCAAAACCAATAGCGCACCTGTCCATGGCGATTTCCGCATCCTTCGGCGCCCTTATTATTGCGCCGAGTTTCGCATGGAGGCGAAGCGCTTGTTCAACCGCCGCCATTCGGCTTATCTTGTCGCCGCCAGACGGTCGGATGGCTGCCTTTCGCGTTTCGGCGCGAAGGGAGGAAAGTCCGGGCTCCACGGAAACACGGTGCCGGGTAACGCCCGGCGGGGGCAACCCCAGGGATAGTGCCACAGAAAGTAAACCGCCGACGCCCCGGCATTCCAGCCGGCGCGGGCAAGGGTGAAAGGGTGCGGTAAGAGCGCACCGCGTTCCCGGCAACGGGGACGGCATGGTAAACCCCACCGGGAGCAAGACCGAATAGGGACGGCCGGGCCGGCATTGCCTTCGGGCGATGGCCGCCAAGCGTGTTTTCGCGCCGCTGTCCGGGTAGGTTGCACGAGGCGTCCGGTAACGGGCGTCCCAGATGAATGGCCATCCATCGCCGCCGGCTTGCCGGCAGCGTGGACAGAACCCGGCTTACAGGCCGTCTGGCACTTTTATTTTTGAGGCTGGCGATCAAGCCGCTTTGTCGTCGCCCTCGATGCGGATCGAGCGGATGATGCGTTCGGCTTCGGGGGCGAACTTGTCGTAGAAGTGGAGCGCCGCGGCGGTAAATATGATGAGATGCAATTCCTCGTCGATGGTCGCGCCGACGACAAAACCCTTCTGGCTCAAACCATCCTCGTTGGCGAAAGAAAACTCGAAGCGGAACCCCTTTTTCGAGCCAAACCCGGCGGGGCGGAAATCGTGGGTTTCCATGCGCGCAACCTTGGCCTGGGCGTAGCTGGCTTCGATCCATTCCCTGATATCGAGCAGCGAGAATCCTTCCTGAAATTCGGGAATTTTGGATTCGTTGAAAAAATCGAACTCGGGCTTGCCCACCAGCAATGTGTCGCCATCTTCAATGCCGTTGAAAAAATACAAATTCTGTAAGTTCAGGCCATCGACGGTCCACAATTCGAAATTCTGGCCGATCAGATAATTCCATTCGATGCCCGGGCGCACCGAATAGGCGCCGCCAATCTCGACCCTTTCGGTGGATACCAGCCCGTATCTGGAGCAGGCGCCGAGGATCAGCAAAGCCGCCAACGCCAACGCCGGCCAGCGAGGCCCAATGCGCAAGCGCCCGCTCATGACAATCCGTCCATTATCTGTTCGATGATTCCGCGGTCTTCGGCGTCCGGGCTTTTATCCAGATAGAGGCGATAGGCTTTCCTCGCCTCGGCCTTTTTGCCCTGCTTGGCCAATACCCGCGCCATGGCCCGGTAGACTATAACCGGAGTCTCCCGGCGGGCCGCAGCGTTCCGGTATGACAGCATGGCCTTGTCCAGATTATCGTCGCCGCCCTGAAGGCGATAATTCTCGCCGCGGAAGAAATGGAAAATGCCCACATGCCGGCCATTCCTGATCAACATGGCCAGCAAGCCCCGGAACCGCTTGTGGTCGCGGAGGTTCATCTCGTCGCGGAGCATCATCGCGCGCAGCGGAATGACGGCATCCTCAAACCGCCGTTTGCCCCGGTCATTATTCTTGGTGTGCTTTTCCGCATACCGGGCCAGGGCGCCAAGGTTATCGGCCCGCTCAACCCCCGATGGATGGGAGTCCAGATATTTGGACCGGAACGGATTTTTCTTTTCGAACTGCCGCTCGCGTTCGATCTGCACCCAGACTTTCTGCGCCGCCCACGGATCGTACCCGTTCTTGACCAGAAGGCGCAGGCCAACCATGTCCGATTCCCGCTCGTGATCGCGGCTATAGGCCGCCAGCGAGCCGCGGGCCATATTATCGATTAATTCCGTGGTGCCGGGAACGCCGGCAACGGCAAATACCATTTTGGTGAACATCAGCACATTGGTGGTGTCGATTATTTTCCGCCACCTGTCGCGGGTATGGAGGCGGATGTAATGGCCGATCTCATGGCCGAGGATTGCGGCCAGCTCGGCCTCGTTACGCACCCGAAGCAACAGGCCCGAATGTACCTGCATGACGCCGTTCGGAAACATCGAGGCATTGAAGCTGGGCGCGCGCACGATATAGGTGCGAATATGGGGACAGAATTTTCCCGCCATATTGCAGACGACACCGCGCACATATTTGTTAAGGGCTGGATCGCGGATCACATGGCCCGACGATTTGATCTGGTGCTCTGCATTGTCGATCTGCATCCAAAGCGATCCCTCCAAGCTGTCGAGGGTTGGCCTTCGCCCCGGCACCAGGGGCGATTCGTCGAGCACATCGGCAGCCAAATCGAACGTCGTTGTCTCGCCCTTGCTGCCGGTCCCGACGCTGGCGGGATCGACAGTAGCCACGCAGCCGGCCAGCAAGCCTAAGCCGGCAATGGCCATGAATTTGATCTTTTTAATCCGCATCATTTGGGGAAATTGCTCAATAGTTGTTCGATGGTATCGGCTGCGCCCTCGGCGTCGCGCATATCGCCCGATCCCCGGGCCAGCCGGTTGATCCAGACAACATTGCCGGTATGCAGATCGATCAGCGACGCAAACCCGACCTGCTTTCCGCCCTCAAGGGCGATGCCAAACACCAGCGCGCTGACGGCGATGGCGGCGGCGCGGCCGGCGCTGGCATAGCTGTCGCGCAAATGGACAAAGAGGCCATAGTCGGCCCGGTACTTGTCGCGCAACAGATGTACCGCGGGGCCAAGCGACCAGTCAAATTCGCCATCCTTGGCCGGCAGCGAGCCATCGTCTTCAAATTGATGCGCCATGATCGCCTCGCCAACCGCGCCGTGCAGTTTGAGAAGCTGCAACTCCGGCCCGAACGGATCCAAACTGGCGATCGGCGCGCCGAATTTCAATTCCAGATTCTGGGTGGCCAGTTTCTCACGCAGGGATTTTTCCAGGAGCAGGCGCGCCGTCGCCGTCCAATCGGCCTTCGGCTCCGGCGTGCCGCCGAAATTGATCAGGCTAAGCTCAACATCGGGCGGCATCAGCATCACCTTGCGGGCGCCGGCGCCGCTTTCCAATGTATCCGAACGGTAGAAGGCGACCGTCTCGCAGCCGGCCAGAAATAACGCCAGCAACAGCAATAGCGCGCCCCGATAAACTGGTGATCTTTTTACAGCCATTCCTGCTCCCTCAGATTGTTATACGCGAAATTGTCCTTTTGCAGAATGGGAAATAGGCAACCCTTTGTATCTTTTCAGGGCCCCAGGCGGCGATTGACTTAGACCCCACGCCAATCCATTCTCTTGGCAATATTAAACCGAAATCAGGGAGGAACTATTCATGGGACAGACACTTGAACTGACCGCCAGCGACGGCCACGCATTCGGCGCCTACCGGGCCGATCCGGCCGGCGCGCCCAAGGGCGCCATCGTCGTCATCCAGGAAATTTTCGGCGTCAACCAGCATATCCGCGCCCTCACCGACGGTTTTGCCGCCGATGGCTATGTGGCCATCGCGCCGGCGCTGTATGACCGCGCCGAAAAAGGCGTCGAGCTGGGTTATGACGAAGAAGGCCGCCAGGCCGGCATGGCGACTCGCGAAAAGGTCGAATGGGACGACGTGGTATTGGACATCATCGCCGCCCGCGAAGCGGTTGCCGATGTGGGCAAGGTGGGCATCGTCGGCTATTGCTACGGCGGCACGGTCACCTGGCTGGGCGCCTGCAAGGGCGGCTTCGATGCGGCGGTCGGCTATTACGGCGGCGGCATTCACACGCTGCTGGATCTGGATGCGGGCTGCCCGGTGCAGCTCCATTTCGGCGAAAAGGACCAGGGGATTCCCCTCGAAAACGTGGACAAAATCCGCCAGGCCAAATCGGACGTGGACATATTCGTCTATGACGGCGCCGGTCACGGGTTCGTCTGCGATGAACGCGCCAGCTATTCGGAAGCGGCGACCAATCAGGCCCGCACCCGCACCCTGGATTTCTTCGCCAGCAATCTCTAAGGCGGCGTTTCCATCGCTAAGCGGGGCTGACCGCTTATGGGCAGCATGATCGAATTGGCGGCGGCCGACGGCCATCGGCTGCAAGCCTATCAGGCCGCCCCGGCCGGCGATGCCAAGGGCACCATCGTGCTGATACAAGAAGTGTTCGGTGTCACCCCGCATCTTACCGCCATCGCCGATGATTACGCAGTTGAAGGGTTTAGGGTGATCGCGCCGGCTTTGTTCGACCGGGTGGCTAAGGGCACGCATTTTCTGCCAACCGAGGAGGAGCGCCAAAAAGCCGCCGCCTTCTACAAGCAGCTGAAATGGGACGAAACCATTTTGGATGTGGGCGCCGCCTTTGCCGCCGCTTCCGCCACCGGCAAGGCCGGAATTCTCGGCTTTTGCCTGGGCGGTGATATCGCCTGGGCCGGGGCGGGGCGATACCAGTTCGATGCCGCCGTTTGTTATTATGGCGGGCGCATCGCCGACATGCTGGATCAGACCAACAACTGCCCGGTGATGATGCATCACGGCACCGATGATCCCTGGCTGCCCCATGAAAATCTGCAAAAGATCGCCACCTCGGACAAGCCGGACCTCACTATCCACGACTATGAAGGCGTCGGCCACGCCTTCAACAATGACACCCTGGCGCACCGCTATGTGCCGGGCGCGGCGGCCTTGGCCCGGGACCGCTCGGTAAAATTTTTCGAAGACTTGCTGTCCGCCTGACGCGGCCGGCGATCACTATTCAACAAACGGAGGATTTGCGTTATGGGAGAGACCATCAAACTGACCGCCGCCGACGGCCACGAATTGGATGCCTGCCGGGCCGATCCGGCGGGCGCACCCAAAGGCGGCATCGTCGTCATTCAGGAGATATTCGGCGTCAACGTGCATGTGCGCGATGTCTGCGACCGGCTGGCCGACCAAGGCTATACCGCCCTGGCGCCGGCCCTGTTCGACCGCATCCGGCCCGGCATCGAACTTGGTTACACCGAGGACGATCTGGGCGAAGGCTTCGGCTATATGCAGGAAGTCGGCAACGATACCCCGATGGCCGATATCCAGGCGGCCGCCGATGCCCTGAAACCGGCCGGCAAGGTTGGCGCCGTCGGCTTTTGCTGGGGCGGCCAGTTGGCCTGGCTAACCTCCAAGGCCGTCGATGTGGATTGCGCGGTGGGCTATTACGGCGTCGCCGTCCAGCATACGTTGGAGCCGGCGCCCAATTGTCCGGTGATGCTGCATTTCGCCGATCATGACCAGTTCGTACCGATAGAAGCCGCCGGCGAAGTGCGCGCCGCTTATCCCGATATGCCGATCTACAGCTACGATGCCAACCACGGCTTCAACTGCGACCGGCGCGCCGACTTCGATGCGACCAGCGCCAAGGCGGCGATGGCCCGCACCCTTGAATTTTTTGCCGAAAATGTCGGCTGAGCGGCAATCGCGGTTGTGCGCATCCGGTGGATAAAACTCACCGATTGTGGATAAGTCATAATTGGCCGTGATATCCGGCGCATAGCCTGGATTACAAATGGGGATGGCCTGTGGATAAAGGCGGCAGTCTGTGGATAGAATTCGCAGACCTAAGCGCGCCGATTGCGTTGAGAAAAAAGCCGAAATTTGCTACATTGTATTATGGCTGAAAACGCGACCCTGCCCCTCGAAGATACCGACGCCAAAGCTGGCGATGGCGCGCCCGAGGCACAGACCTTCACCACCGGCATTCTGCCCTGCCAGGCCATGCGCGCGCTTGTGGCCACCGGCCAGATCGAGGTGGCACACCCGGTCGCCGATGATCAGATCCAGCCGGCGAGCATCGATCTTCGTCTTGGGACAACCGCCTATCGGGTGCGCGGCAGTTTCCTGCCCGGACAAAGCGCCACCGTGCGCAGCCGCCTGGACAGCTTCACCATGCACCAGGTGGATTTGACGGCTGGCGCGGTGCTCGAAAAAGGCTGCGTCTATGTGGTGCCCCTGCAGGAATCCCTGAGCCTCAAAAAAGAGGTGTCGGGCATGGCCAATCCGAAAAGCTCCACCGGGCGGCTCGACATCTTCACCCGCGTGATCACCGATTACACCGGCGAGTTCGATCGCATCCTGCCCGGCTACAAGGGCCCGCTCTATGCGGAAATTTCGCCGCTGACCTTCAGCGTCAAGGTGCGCACCGGCACGCGGCTTTCACAACTGCGCCTCCGCCGGGGCTCGCCGCCGCATACCGATATCGGCATGCGCCGCCTGCACGAACGCTCGCCCCTGGTCGCCGAAGGGGAGGGCAAAATCGATATCGCCAAGCAGGGCGTCGCCTTCACCGTCGATTTGATCAGCGCCTCCGCGTCCGGCGTCGTCGGCTACCGGGCCAAGCGCCATACGGATGTGATCGATGTGGAAAAGATAGGCCACTACGACGTCGAAGAATTTTGGGAGCCGATATTTGCCCACGGCAAGGACGCCATCATTCTGGACCCGGACGATTTCTATATCCTGGCGTCGCGCGAAGCGGTGTCGGTGCCCCCCGACCACGCCGCCGAAATGCGTGCCTACGATACACTGGTCGGCGAGTTCCGGGTCCACTATGCGGGCTTTTTCGATCCCGGCTTCGGTTATGACGAGGCCGGCGGCAGCGGCAGCCGCGCCGTCCTCGAAGTCCGCTCCCACGATGTGCCGTTCGTGCTCGAGCATGGCCAGATGGTGGGACGCCTGATTTACGAGCGGCTGATGGCGGTCCCCGATCAGATTTACGGCAGTGGCATCGGCTCCAACTATCAGGCCCAGGGGCTGAAACTATCCAAGCACTTCAAAGCGCCGAAAGAATAAAGCGCGAAAATTGCTGGAACATTTGTCCCCGGTTTTCGCGGCGCAATTATGTGGATAACGTGAATTATGGGGATAACTCTTGTAACCTGTTAAAATGAATGGATTATTTCATCTTCATATAAACCAAAAATGTGGATAACTTCTAACCCGCGATCAAATGCCCAAGGAGCGAGACATGGCCGACAAAGACGACGTCAAGGAAGGCAAGGAATTTCACGTCGGAGTTCCGGCTTCGAGCGAACCGTTTTTCCTGAAAGGCTCCGGCGCCTTGGATTGGGGTATGCAGAACCGATTGGCGCGCATATTCAACCCCGATAGCGGGCGCACGGTCATGCTGGCCTTCGATCACGGTTATTTCCAGGGACCGACCACCGGGCTTGAGCGCATCGATATCAATATCCTGCCGCTGGTGCCTTATGCCGATGTGTTGATGTGCACCAGGGGCGCTTTGCGTACCTCGATCCCGGCGGCAACCACCAAGCCGGTGGTGCTGCGCTGCACGGCCGGGCAAAGCATCCTGACCGAGCTGTCCAACGAATTGATCGCCGTCGATATCGAGGACGCGCTGCGCCTTGGCGTTTCGGCGATGGCGGCCCAGGTCTATATCGGCGCCGAATATGAGCATCAATCCATCAGCAATGTGGTCAAGCTGATCGACACCGGCACCAAGTACGGCATCCCCACTTTGGCGGTGACCGGCGTCGGCGCCGACATGACCCGGGACGAGCGGTATTTCTCCCTGGCGACGCGCATCTGCGCCGAGATCGGCGCCCATTACGTCAAAAGCTATTATTTCGAGCCCGGCTTCGAGCGGGTGGTGGCCGGCTGCCCGGTGCCCATCGTCATCGCCGGCGGCAAGAAACTGCCGGAACTGGAAGCCCTGGAAATGGCCTACAAGGCGTGCGAGGCGGGCGCCGCCGGCGTCGATATGGGCCGCAACATTTTCCAGTCGGACAGCCCGGTCGGCATGATCCAGGCGGTCGGCGCCGTCGTCCATGGCGGCGAGAAGCCGGATAAAGCCATGCAGATCTATGAAGGCGTCAAGGCCGATCAGGAAAAGCAGGCGGCGGAGTAGACGGCGCCGCAAACAGAAACCGGCCACTTGCGTGGCCGGCGCGTTTTCAGGGAAGAAAATCAAGGCGCCTGGTCCAGAGGCGTTTGCCCTTGATTTGAATGATCCTGTCATGGCCGCTTGCGTCTGCAATTGACCGGGATCAAACAGGTGCCTTAAAAATTAATCGCGGGTGGCCAAAGGTGAAGGCCGCCATTACTATCGATCCATGACCGAGCCGCAAATCGTTACCCTCCTGGCCAGCGCAACCGAGATTGTCTGCGCGTTGGGCTACGAGGACGCCCTGGTTGCCAGGTCCCACGAATGCGACTACCCGGCGTCCGTTGCCAAGCTGCCGGCGGCCACTTCCTCCAAAATCGACACCTCCCAAGCCAGCGGCGATGTCGACAACCAAGTGAAATCCATCGTCGAGCAGGGCTTGTCGGTCTACAAGGTGGACGGCGATTTGCTGCGCGAATTGCAGCCCGGCGTGATCGTCACCCAGACCCAATGCGAGGTTTGCGCCGCCAGCCCCAAGGATATCGAAGACGCGGTTGCGAGCTGGACCGGGACGGCGCCCAATATTGTCTCGCTGGAACCGAACGCCTTGGCCGACGTCTGGACCGACATCCAAAACGTCGCCGTGGCCTTGGGCGCGCCGGAGCGGGGCCGGGCGCTGACCGGGGATTTGCAGGCGCGCATGGCGTCCATCGAAGCCCAAGCCAGCGAAGCGGGCTCGCGCGCCTCCATCGCCTGCATCGAATGGATCGAGCCGTTGATGGCCGCCGGCAACTGGATACCGGAGCTGGTGACTATGGCCGGCGGCGAAGATGTGTTCGGCGCCGCCGGCAAGCAATCGCCCTGGGTGAGTTGGGAAGCCCTATGCGCCATGGACCCGGACGTTATTCTTATTTTGCCTTGCGGTTATGACATCGCCAAATCGCGCAGCGAAATGGCGCCCCTGACATCGCGCCCCGATTGGCCGGACCTGGCCGCCGTGCAAGGGAACCGGGTGTTCATCGCCGACGGCAATCAATATTTCAACCGGCCCGGCCCGCGCCTCGCCGAATCCCTGGAAATCCTGGCCGAACTGTTGCACTCTGATCTGTTCGATTTCGGCCATGAGGGCTTGGGCTGGGAGCGGCTATAAAAACGCCATCGAATAAGGTTATAATCTGCCCCAAGAGCCGGGCAACCGCGCCAAAATTTTTTTAATTCAACAAGGGAGGTTGTTATGAATTATGTACGCCTTTATCCCATTCAGCTCGCCGCAGTGGCGATAGCCGCCGCCGCAATATTGGCCGCTTCACCGGCACCAGCGCAAAGCAACCGCGATGTGGTTGCCAAATCCAAATCCCTGGTGCCGTCGCCGCCCTGGGCCAAGGGCGATCAAGTGGGTATGGCCAATACGCTTGGCCCGGGAACCTGGATGCGCTGCGCCGCGCATCTCGCCAACGCCAAGTCCAAGACCTACGAGGTCTCCCACGTGCGCTCCAACACCATGCCCGGCTCGCCCTTCGGCGTGCCGCTCAAATATCAGTTCCGGCCCACTGCCTCGGTGCCGTTTTCCAAGCACGCCTTCAATGGCGAGCAGGTGGTCTCGGGCGAGCCCGGCGCCCAAGGCACGCAGATGGATGCCCTCGGCCATTTCGCGTTTTTGGATAATATGTGGAAAGGCAAGGGCGCCATCCCGGTGGATACGGCCAGCTATTACGGCGGCTTCAAGCAAAAGGACGTGAAGCCCAGCCCCGCTTCACCCTTAATGAAACTGGGCATCGAAAACGTGCCGCCGATCATCACCAGCGCCGTGCTCCTGGACGCCAAAACCCATTTGGGCGGCGGTGCGGCCATGAAGCCGGGCCAGCTTGTCACCACCTCTGATATCGAGGCGATGATCAAGGCCCAGGGCCTTGGCTGGCGGGGATTATTGCCCGGTGATGTGCTCTATATCTACACCGGCTGGAGCGACAATTGGCAGGACCCGGATGTCAAAAAAACCTATTACACCAAGGGTCCGGGGTTATCTTACGACGCCGCCCAGTATTTGCGCAAAAAGAACGTGGTGCTGCTGGCCCTCGACAATCCGTTTACCGATCCGGTCTTTGAAGGCCAGTTGGTGGGCAAGCATGGGCCGCCCAAAGGCACGCCGCCGGCCTTGCCGTTCGCCGTTCACCACGAAAACCTGGCGGTCTCCGGCATCCACCAGATTCAGAACGCCAATCTGGCGGCCATGGCCCGGGACAAGGTCTGGACCTCGTGCACGATCATTCTGCCGTTGCGCTCGAAAGGCGGCTCCGGCTCGCCGGTGCGGCCCGTCGCCATCGGTGCACCGGGTCAGTCCTGATAGCCAAATCCCTCCTCCGGTATCACCCGGGGGAGGGATATATTTGCGCCCGCTAATAAGAGAGAACGCGAAGCAGGTTTCCCCGCTCCGCGTCCCACTCTGGCTGATGAACCATGATCACACCCACCAAGGCGATTGTGACCAGCGTCACGTCAGCCGGAATTTGATGGGCGAACAGTAGCAAAACCAGCCGCCCGGTAAACCGCCTTGGCACTGCCGCGCTGTAACCGATGCTGGCCGCCAAAATAATTTGTTCCGATCGCGCGCGCCTGGCGGGCGCAACGATGCATATGGAGCCCGATTCGCCGCCGATTGGATTTGATTGGGCGGTTAGAGCAATAGTTGTGCTAATGTCGGTCCATGAATGGGAATTCCGCCATGGATCAGTCCTGGCCGAAGACCGCCACCGGTACGGTGGATTGGGAATTTGTATTCGAAAATCCCGATACCGGGCTGCTGGCTTTGGTGGGCCAGGCGGCCTCGCCGGCGGCGCTCCGCGAATGCGCCATATTCATTATCGCCAAGCTCTACGCCCGCAAAGACGATCCGGCGGAGGTGGAACGCTTCACCAAGGAAATCTCGGCCCTGATCCCCGACAATATGGCGGCGGACGATCTTGGCAATATCAGCGCCGTGGTGGTCGCCCTGTTGCGCCGCATCAAGGATTACCGCATCCAAAAGGCCGCCGAACACGAAACCATGCTGGCCGCGGAAAACGAGGCGCCGGCGCCCGCGCCCGGCGAAGGCGCCCACGCCAAACGGTCCACCGACCGGTCCAAGGCGGACCCGTTGAAAAGCGGCGTCCTGCCGTCGACACGCGCCAAAAAAACCAACCGCAATATGCTATATGCGGCGGTGATCGGCGGTCTGGCCGCCGCCGGGGTGATCCTGTTCGTAGTTTTGAAAGTCCTCGAGCCGCCGCGGCCAGAAACCCAAGCGGAAATATTGATACGGCAAATTCAGGCGTCCCCCGCCGGCAACGGGCCCAAAACCCATATTTTCGGCGGCGTGTTGCGGGCCAGAAAGAACGCAGGCAAAATGACCGTGACCGCCGATGATGTGCCCATGGAGGTTTGCTTCGACGTGGCCTGGGGGCTGGTCAACCGGGGCCGGGTTATCATCAACGGATTGTATTCGCGCAAATTATCGCCGGAGATTGTGCGCGGTCTTTGCACCAAGAAGGGCGGCCCGGCGAGCCTCACCTTCATGCCGAAAAAATGAATACTGCCGCCGCCTGTCGCCGGGCGAAAGACGCAACGCCCCTTAAATATCAGACCTGGCTGACACTTGGCGGATAGAGCCCGGCAACACGGGTGCCGCCAAACACCTGCCAGCCGACCAGATCGTTGGGATCGTCCAGGTGCACTTCAAATACCACATCGCGCCCACCCGGCTTCATTTCGCGGATGCGCGCCCAATAGGGGCAGTCGTTGGGATGCCACTCATCGCGCTTCCATTCGTTCCAGGTCAAATCTTCCCAGGCGGCCAACTTGTTGAACCGTTCGGTGCGCGGCAAACACGTGCTGTCGATCACCAGCGCGTTGCCGTTCGCCAGCCTGTGGGCATCGCCCATGGCCCAGGAAATCACCCGCTCCGGATCGTCATCATCCGATGACATCCAGGCTTCGCGGACGGTCATGTTTTCTTCGTCAACGTCATATTCGATGGCGCGCGCGAAACAGAGATGCGGCGGCGCCTGGGGATCAAACGGGATCGCCCGGCAGATGCCATTGTCGTACATCATGATGGTGCCGTCCGGGGTCACCCTTGGATTGTGGCCGTGATAGTGCCAGCGCAAATCATGTTCGGGTGCTAGAAGCTTTTTCTTCTGTTCGCCGCTCCAGCCCCTGTGGTCGCCGAGGATCCATTTGATCTCCTTGGACGCCTTGTCGATCTTGATAACGGCGTCCTGGTGGCGGAACGAAACAATGACGCTGTCATCGCGGCTATCGTAAGAGACGCCGTTGCCGTGGGTCCAATCCAGATGCTTGGGAAAGCCCCGGTTGTGCCAGTAAACCTCCATCAGATGATAGCCCCAGCGGTGCACGTCCAGATGATCGAAGGTATTCCAGTTCCAGACGATCTCGCCATCCGGGTTAAACTCGACAATAGTGTCGCCGACCACCGGCTGGGTGGCGCGGGGCGCGTGCCTGTCAGTCTCGGAGGTGTAGTAATTCTCGATCTCGCGGGCGTTGGCGGTGAGCGCCAGGAAATTGCCGTTCGGCATTTCGTGGGGCTGGTGATGCAGCGACTGGGCCGGAATGGCGATACCGCCCTCGACCGCGCCTTGGGGGCGCTGGGCGGCATAGAACTGGCGGATCACCTTGCCGGTCATGTCCATCTCGATGGTGCGGAAATCCACGTGATGGAAAAACAGATTGCCGTTTTGCAATTGATGAACGCCGGCGATGCGGGCGTCCGATGTGTAATACCAGACCACCTCGCCTTCTTCATCCAGGGCCAATAACATGCCCCACCGGGTTGTGAAGCGAAGCTGGTTGGGCGTTGTCCACGACACCCGGATATTGATCCTGCGGCGCACGCTCAACAGGGTGAAGCCGGGCTGCATGGCATCGGCCTTGGATGTTTTGGTGGTGATGCGCGGCCATTCGGCGCTGTCGGCGGGCAAGGGCGGCGTCCGGTATTCAAGGCTGACCGGCGCCGCATTACCGGCGCGCACCGTCACAAGGTGGCTGGTGTCGGCGCGCATGCCGATGATCGGCAATCCCTCCGATGCATCGGCCCCTGCGTCATAATGCACGCTGCGCCGCTTGCGCCCGTCATCGATTTCCAACAGGAGCGCGCATGGGCTGTCGGTTTTGAACCGGACCAGGGCGACCAGGGGGACCCGTTCGTTCGGGTTCTGCTCGATGCGCGGGGCTTCAACAAATTCGGTCATCAAACCATCCTCGACAACGCCTCTTCATAGGCGTCGATGTCAAAATATTGCGGACAAAGCCCGCATTTCCAGGTGATGATGCCGTTCCGATCCAAAACGTACAATCGTTCCGGCTGTGCGACGTACACATCTTCGGCGCCATCATCCATATCGTCCAGAACCATCGGAAAGGAAAAATTAAAGCGCAGCATGCAGGCGGCGGCAATATCGGCGCGCTCGTCGTTGGTGATGGGCTTGTTATAGATGATGCCGTCTTTCAGGTTTTTGCTGACTTGATCCTCGTCATCGGCATGGGCTTCCTTGATATAGACGCAAAGAAAATTTATCTGGGCGGCATATTTTTCGGCAATATCATTGAGGCGCACGGCCTCGCGGCGAAAGGGGGGTCAGGTGTAGGAGCCGAATATCAACCCCAATAGTTTTTGCCGAAAGGACGATAATTTCAAGGTTTCACCGGCGCGCTTTCCTTGCGGGCTCAATATTTCCAATTCGAATTCCGGCGCCGTCTCGCCGACTTGCGGGGAGTTGGCGTCGCGCAACACCCGGCGTTCCATATGTTCGCGCAAATCCTGGCGGCTCATGCCACGCACTTTGAGATATTCATCGCTGATTTTCTGAAGCCCGTCTTCAAATCGGGACGGCAGCTCTATGGTCATTTCATCCTCCAATTTTCATCATACCGGCGGCACATCTAGGCTTGGGTTTGGCGTCCAAATGCAAACTGATGCCAGCCGATATAGGCCAGCGCCAGCGCCGCCGCCGGCCAATGCACCCACGCTTCAACCAACAGGCAGGCAATGGCGACGGCGAAGCGGAACAGTATTTCCCATGGCGGCAGACGCCTTTGATCAAAGGCGATCACGGCGCTGGAAACAAGATAGATAAACAGCATCAGCCGGAACAGGATCGATAGGAAGTCGGGCCAATTAAATCCGGCGGCGCCGTCCGGGAAGGCGTCTGGCACGATCAAAAGAACCGGATAATAGGCGAACGCAAAGGGGACCGCGAACTTCACCAGTCCGACGCGCAAAGCCATCATCGCCGTTTTGATCGGCGCCGCTTCGGCGATGGATGCGGCGGCATAGGCGGCCACCGCCACCGGCGGCGTGATCGACGACGCCACGCCATAATAAAAGACGAACAAATGGGCGGCGAGGACGGTCAGCCCCAGCCCTTGCATGGCCGGACCCAAGATCAAGACGATGGTCAGATAGGCGGGCAATGTGGGCATGCCCATGCCCAGCATCAGCGCCGCGAGGCCGGTGACAACCAAAGTCATAAACAGGCTGCCGCCCGATACCTCATCAATCAACAGGGCGAAGTCTTGCGGCAACCCGGTTGCTCCTAGCACCGCGACGATGATGCCGACCACGGCGATGGCCATCAAGAGCCGCCCGAAGGTGGCGCCCGCACGGGACAAAGCTTCAATGATGATGAAGGGCCTTGCGCAAACCTGGGGATTTAAAAAGCTGAGCGGGATAATCGCGAAGAACGCCGTCATGCCGGCGCCGGCCGCCGACAGGCCCTGGATCAGCGACACCACGACGATGATAATCGGCACAAAGATCATGATGACATTGATGAAATCCTGACCCTCGACCTTTAAGTCTTCGCGCTCAAGATCCTCGCCGCCAACCTCGACGCCAAGGCGGCGCGCTTCAAACACGACCGACGTAAACAGGCTGGCATAGTAGGCCAGCGCCGGGATCAGCGCGGCGACGATAATGTTCAAATAGGAAATACCGGTCAGGTCCGACATGACCAGGGCGGCGGCGCCCATGATCGGCGGCATGATCTGGCCGGCCGAAGATGCCGTCGCCTCGACGCCGCCGGCGAAGGCCGGGGAAAAGCCGCGCTGTTTGATCATCGGGATGGTGATCACGCCGGTGGCCACCACGTTGGTCACGGCGCCGCCGGACATGGTGCCGAACAGGCCCGACGCCATGATCGCCGCGTGCGCCGGGCCGCCCCGAAATCCCTTGGTCACATGCACGGCGAGCTTGATCATGGAGCGCCCGCCGCCGGTCCGCTCCAGCATGGTCCCCAAAAGAATGAACGGGAATACGGTGAAGATGAGAATTCCCATGATCATGCCAAGGATGCCATCGTTCAGATTGAACCAAAGGTCTTCGGCGCTGTAGAGCAGATCAAGGGGCGCGGTTTCGAAAATCCAGGGCCAGTATTCGCCGGTGTAGAAATAGAACAAGGCGACCAGCGCGACGATCGAGAGCGGCGCCCCCCAGACTTTCCAGCTGAGAACGATAAACACCATTGCGGCGACGATGGATGTCACCACGTGAAACATGGTAAATTCGGCAAAGCCTTCCTGTTCGATGGCAATCTGTTCGGAATAATAGATCCAAAGCACCGCCCAGCCGGCCACCAGAAGGGTGATGTCGGCCAGCCAGCCGAGCCACTTGCGCCCCGGCTACCTGGCAGCCACGGCGCCCGAGAACGGGCTGCCCGCCAGCACCAGAAAGATCGATGCGCCCAAGATAAGCGGGCGGATTATGACCGAGGGGAACGGCCCAAACGCCGGCAACAGGCCATAGGTCGGTATCGAATTGGCAATGCCGGTGATGGCCATCATCAAGGCCACGGTAAAGACCGAATATCCGATCAGCCGGGCGCCCAGGCTATGGTTTGTTTCCGCATCCATGGGCACCTGCCGGATCAAAGACCTAAGTTACGCGAACCAGGACCAAGGCCGGTCACCCTAGTATCCGCCGCCGGCGTCAGCCGCCCAGCAAACGCTTCGGAATGGCCTTGCCCGCTTCCCTATAAAATCGGAGGGCTCCCGGATGCAGCGGCACATTGCCCGCCGTAAAGGGATCATCGAGGCCAATCGGTTTCAAGATCGCTGCCGCCGCATGCAATTCCTTGATATTGTCGAACATGGTTTTGGTCAGCTTGTAGACCAAATCATTGCTGAGGTCCTTGCGCACCACGATCTGCGACATGAACCCGTTGGTGATAATGTCGGCGGAGTTGCTGGCCTGATTCTTGTAGGTGCCCGCCGGGATCGTGGCGGTGACCCGGCCGATCGATTTGAGGAATTTTTTCCAGGCCGGGCTATTCACCTTGTCGCCAACGCCAAGCAGACGGAAGCGGCGCTTGGCCCCGAGCTGATCGATGGTCGCGGCGCCGAGCCCCGCCGGGCGGAAAAAGGCGTCCAGCTTGCCGTCTTGCATGGCTTGCAGGCCGCTGCCCCAGGGTAGGCGGACGACGGTATAATCTTTTTTCGGATTAAGCCCGGAAACCGACCGGATCATTGCCTCGGCGGTGATCGCGGCGCCGCCGGCGGGCGGTCCGGTAAAGACCCGCTTACCCTTAAGATCGGCATGCGTCTTGATCTTCGAATCGGCCCAGACAACTTGGTGGTAAAGGCCGCCGATGAAGGTATTGATCAGCCGGATGTTCTTGACCGCCGCCTGGGCGACCTTGGGGTTTTTCTTGTACATGCGGACACCTTTGCGCATCCATGGTATCGCGACCGGGGGAAACGGCATGATGTCGATGCGGCCCTGGCCAAGCTTGATGCCCGACCGGGTAAGGGTTTGCCCCTGGTTTACCTGCATCGTGACGCCCGCATGTTTTTTCCAGATTTTGGCCAAAACAATGAATACGGCGTTGTTGACCGACCCCGGACCGGTGGTGTCGGCTTTCAATATCTGGCTGTGGGCAGGCGTGACGGCGGCGGCCACAACAAATCCGGCGGCCAGTATTGCAACGGTCAATTTCGGTTTCAACGCGATGTATTTTGACATTTCCTTGCCTCCATTAAATTTTTTGCAACGGTGCTGTTTGTAACGCTGGTGAAATACGAAGGTCTTCATGCGCGGTTTCCGCGCAGGTTTCGATTTTCGTCAAATCAATTCATCAGCCATCCGCCTTGGGGGCGTTATCGTGGCCCCGCTATTTTTCTGGACGAATGGAACTTTGCCCTGCTAATTAGTAATACGTATGATCAATTATTCAAAGGATTAATTTCCTGGTGATTGATTGCCCGTCAACCCGAGGTAATCTTGGCATTGAGAAAATCAAAGGAAGTCAAATTTGACGAAGTGCGTGACCGGTTCGGGTTTTTGCTGCGCCGGGCCTATCAGGTTATGCGCGCCTCGTTGGAGAACGATCCGGCGAACACGCTTGGGCTGACGTCTACGCAGCATTCGGTTCTGACCATAGCCGGCGGCAACGAAGGTCTCGACCAGATCGGTATCGCCCGGCTTTTGGATCTCGACCGGACGACGACCGGATTGGCGATAAAAAATTTGGAAAAAAACGGTCTTGTGAGCCGCGTGCGAGACAAAAAAGACCGCCGCAGCCTGATCATCAAATTGACCGCCAAGGCCAGGAAGAAAATTCCAAGCATTCAGGATTGGGCGCTCGGCGCGCACACCCGCAATTCATCGAAGCTTACCAGGGCTGAGCAAAAAACCCTGCGCCGCTTGTTGAAAAAACTGGCGGAATAGATAATTCCCCAATCCATGATCGTCGCCCCGGAAATAGAGGCTTATTTGTCCTTGTTGTCTTCCATTTGGTCAATGCGGTCGGCGCCCCGCCGGCGGCGGTCGGCGCCGTGGCTCTGGTGCCAGGCTTCGGCTTTCTCCACCGCCTCGGTCCAGGCATCGGGGTCATCTTCGGGGTCCACCACATCGGTATCGCGGTAGGGCCAGGTAAGCTTTTGCTTGTGCCCGTGGCTGGTTTCTTCGGCCAGCTCGCCATGCTCATCCATGGTGACAGCAACCACACGCACCATGAAATCGCCGGTGACGGCGCGGATGATCTTGGGGTTTTCGACGAACCCCGGCGAATACATGATCTGGCGCAGGCGGGCTTCGTTATCGTTGGTGAATTCGAGCAGCAATCTGACCAGTTCGGCGGCCTCCAGATAGATCGGCAGCTCGCTCATAACGTCGCCGAGCACGGTGAAAACCATATTGGCCATCGGCTCGGCGCGGGCGTTCTGATCCAGCCGGTTGGCGATGTCGCCAAAATAGGCCGCCCGCTCGCCTGCAAGCCCTTGCAAGCTCGCCTCAATAATTTTCCGGTGCATGCCTAAATCCCATGCTCTGCCAGCCAAACTTACTTCTTATATATGGGGACGCTGGCCGGGATTCCAATTGCCCCTGAAATCCCTTGAATTCCGCGCGCCAGACGGCATCATAGGTACGCGCATTATTCAATGTTAAGGGGGACGCCGCGATGACCATCTACCAGGGCTACGATCTGGACGATCTGGAGGTCCAGTACGATATCGCCGGCACCATCGAAAGCCTGGAGGTTTACCACGCCGAATATGGCGGGCTGTCGGCGAAAGCGGTCGAAAGGCTCGGCGGCAAGCTGGATATTGCCTATGGCGATGATCCCCTGCAAAGCCTGGATGCCTTTCCCGCCGCAAATCCGGGCGCGCCCATATTGATGTTTATCCATGGCGGCTATTGGGCGGCGGGCGACAAGGCCGGCTACCGTTTCCCCGCAGATACCTTTCATGATGCCGGCGCCGTCTGGGTGCCGATCAATTACCGCCTGGCGCCGGCGGTCAACCTGGATGATATCGTCCACGATGTGCGCAGCGCCGTCGCCTGGGTCTATAATCATGCCGCCGAGATTGGCGGCGATGCCAACCAGCTTTATGTCTTCGGCCATTCCGCCGGCGGTCATTTGGCGGCCATGACCCTGGCGTCCGGCTGGCAAAGCGATTACGGCTTGCCGGATGATGTGGTCAAGGGCGGTGCGCCCTGCAGCGGGCTGCACGATCTGAACCCGTTCCTGCATACCAGCCAAAAAGATTACCTCAATCTGGACGCAGCCGGCGTTTCCCGGCTCTCACCGATGCAGAATTTGCCCCGCGCCGGGCTGCCCATGGTGATGGCCTGGGGCGGCAAGGAAACCGATGAGTTCATGCGCCAATCAGCGGACTATGCCGCCGCATGCCAGGCGGGCGGCGCCAATGTGTCCACCCATCCGTTCCCCGAGCACAATCATTTCTCGCTGGCTTCCGAGCTGACCAACCGGGCCAGCCCGTTTACTGCTGCGCTCATAAAGATGCTCGGATTGGGATAGGGGATTTGTCCACCAACGGAAATTCCGCGCCCAGGATCGCCATCGCCGGTTCCGGCTTCGGCGGCATCGGGCTTGCCTATTGGCTGAAAAAAGCCGGCATCGATAATTTCACCATCTATGAGCGCGCCGCTGAGCTGGGCGGTGTCTGGCGGGACAACCAATATCCCGGCGCCGCCTGCGATGTGCCCAGCCGGTTCTATTCCTATTCGTTCGAGCAGGATTACCGGTGGAGCGCACCTTACGGGAGCCAATCGGAAATCCTTCAGTATCTGAGACATTGCGCCGCCAAACATGGGGCCATGGAGCATATCCGCTTCGGCGCCGAGATCGCAGGCGCCAGCTTCGATGACGCGGCTGGCCTGTGGCGCCTCAAAACCGGCGATGGCGAGGAGATCGAGGCCGAGATTTTCGTCTCGGCGGTGGGATTGTTCAACAAGATCGCCTATCCCGATATCGAAGGGCGCGAAGACTTCGGCGGCGCCCAGTTTCATTCCGCCCGCTGGAATGCGGATTTCGATGAGGCCGGAAAAACCATTGCCGTCATCGGCACCGGCGCCAGCGCCGTGCAGTTCGTGCCCGCCATCCAGCCAGCCGCCGGCAAGCTCAAACTGTTCCAGCGGACGCCGCAATATGTGAACCGGCGCATGATCCCCGATCACAAGCCGGACGGTGGCACCAAGCTGGCCCGCCGCTGGCAGCGGCTGCGCATCTTCCGCCAGTTCGAGAAAGTCATCCTCAGGCGCGCCTCGGTGGAGCAGACCGCCTTGGCGCAGGCGGAATTTTTCGCCTATCTGGAGACCCAAGTCCCGGATGCGGAACTGCGCGCCCGTCTCACGCCGGATTACCGCTTCGGCTGCAAGCGGGTGCTGCAATCCAACGACTGGTACCCGGCGCTGCAAAAGCCCAATGTGGAGGTGATTGATACCCCCATCAAGGCGATCACCGAAGCCGGCGTCGAAACCGCTGATGGAATATCGCATCCCGTCGACGCCATCATCTACGGCACCGGCTTCACGCCCACCGATTTTCTGGCGCCCATGCAAATCACCGGCCTTGGCGGGCAAAGCCTTGACCATGCCTGGGCGGGCGGCGCCGAGGCGTATCTGGGCATCACCGTATCGGGCTTTCCCAATTTCTTTATGATGTACGGGCCCAACACCAACACCGCCGCCAGCATCATATTCATGCTCGAAAACCAGGCCCGCTATATTGTCAAATGCGCCCGCGAACTTGGCCGCGGCACGGTGAAAACCATGAACCTTCGAAGCCATGTGCAGCGGCAATACAATGCCGATATTCAGGCGCGCATCGGCGAAACCGTGCTGGTGGACGCCAACTGCCATTCCTATTTCCAGGACCCGTCGGGCAAGGTAACCACCCAATGGCCGGGCCATCTTTTGGAATATAAGCGCCGCACCCGGCGGGTACGGATGAGCGATTACGAGTTTTCCCGTGACCGTTAAAGCCCACATCGTCGCCTTCAACGCCAATGAATATTGTGATCGCCTCGGCCCCCTGTATCCGGAACTGGTTTTCAGCCACGATCTGACGGCGGCGGCGTTCAGCGATCCCATCTATGAATGCGAAATATTGATCGCCTTCGGGGTGATGCTGAACGCGGAAATATTCGCAGCCAACAAATCGATCAAATGGGTGCAGGCTTTGGGCACCGGCACCGACGGCATCGACGATCAGCCCGGCCTATCGCCGGGGGCGACGCTCACCTCCATGCGCGGCATTCATGCGCCGCAGATGTCGGAAATGGCGTTTCTGATGATGCTGGCCTTCAATCGCAACCTTGCCAAAATTCTGGACAATCAGCGGAACCGTGAATGGCAGCGCTGGCCAGGCAAAATCCTCGAAGGCAAACGCATTGCCATCCTCGGGCTTGGCCTGATCGCCGAAGCCCTGGCCAAGCGCTGCAAGGCGTTCGATATGGAAGTCGTGGGCATAACCGGAACTTTGCGCGAGGTGGAGAATTTCGACGATGTGCGCCCCTACGATGCCTTGCCCGGCGCCATTAGCGACGCCGATTACGTGGTTGTCCTGTCGCCGGGCAGCGGTCCCAACAAGCGGCTGGTAAACGCCGAATGCCTGGCCGCCATGAAGCCGTCGGCCTATTTGATCAATCTGGCCCGGGGCGGCGTCATCGACGAGGCGGCGCTGGTAGACGCGGTCCAAGCCAAGCGCATCGCCGGCGCCGGCCTTGATGTGTTCGACACCGAGCCTTTGCCGGCAAGCTCACCCTTGTGGGATTTGGACAACGTCATCATCACGCCCCATATGGGCGGCATGAGCGAGGCCTATGTGGATCAGGCGATGCGCGTCATCACCCACAATATGGATTGCTATCTGGACGGCCGCGCCGCCGACATGATCAACCGGTTTACCGGCGGCTAGATTTACTCGGCGACGCCCAGGCTCGGCTGCTTGGCTTGGTGGAACTGCATCCAGTGCCAGATCAAATAGGCGAGGCCGATGACGAAGGCCGGCCAATGGATGAGGGGATCGATCAGAAGCGCGCCCACCGCCAGACCCAGCCGCAGCAGCACCTCCCAGACCGGCAGCCGGCGTTGATCGAATAACAAGGTGGCGCTGGAGACCAGATAGATGACGAGGCCGAGGCGCAGGATTGCCGACAAGAATGGCAGTATCTCGAACGGCACGCCCGATTCCTCGACGATCAGCAGCACCGGATAAAACGCAAAGGCAAACGGCACGATGAATTTTACCAGGCCAATGCGCATGGCGTACATGGCAGTCAACAACGGTGGCGCCTCGGCGATGGAGGCGGCGGCATAGGCGGCGACCGCAACCGGCGGCGTGATCGAGGAAGCAACGCCGTAGTAAAAGACGAACAAATGCGCCACCAGGATAGACAGGCCGAGATTTTGCAGCGACGGTCCCATGATCAGGATGATGGTCAGATAGGCGGGCAATGTGGGCATGCCCATGCCCAGCATCAACGCCGCGATCGCAGCCAGCACCAACACGAGGAAAAGCTGCGTGTTGCCGCCAATATCGTTTAAGACCTGGGCGAAGTCGTTGGGCAGGCCCGTGGCGCCGAGCACGGCGACGATGATGCCGACGACGCCGATGGCCATCAGCAAATGCCCAAATGTCTCGCCGCCCTTGGCCAAGGCCGAAATGATAAGGAATGGTTTTTGTCTGATCTCGGGATTGGCGAAGCTTAACGGGATAATGGAGAAAAGCGCCATCATGCCGGCGCCAGCGGGGGAAAATCCCATCAACAAAGCCAGCACGACGATGCCCACCGGAATGACAATCATCACCAGATTGACGATGTCCTGGGCCTCGACGTTAAGATCGGTGTCGTCCATGTCGGGTACCGCCTCGACGCCGAGGCGCCGGGCTTCAAAAACGACGCTGGTAAACAGGCTGGCGTAATAGGCAAGCGCCGGGACCAACGCGGCGACGATGATGGTCAAATAGGATATGCCGGTGAAATCGGCCATCACCAAAGCTGCCGCGCCCATGATCGGCGGCATGATCTGGCCGGCTGAGGATGCCGTCGCCTCGACGCCGCCGGCGAAGGCCGGATGAAAGCCGCGCTTTTTGATCATCGGAATGGTGATGACACCGGTGGCGACCACGTTGGTGACAGCGCCCCCCGACATGGTGCCAAACAGGCCCGATGCCAGGATCGCCGCGTGTGCCGGCCCGCCCCGGTAATTGCGGGTCAGGTGAAAGGCGATTTTGATTAGGCTGCGCCCGCCGCCGGTGCGCTCCAGCATGACGCCGAGCAATATAAACGGAAACACCGTGAAGATCAGGATGCCCATGATGGTGCCAAGTACGCCATCATTCAGGTTGAACCAAAGGTCTTCCGAGGAATCGATAAAGATTACTGGCGCGGTCTCGAAAATCCAGGGCCAGACCTGACCGGTATAGAAATAAACGAGCGCCAGGATGCCACAGATGGCCAACGGCGAGCCCCACGCCCGCCAGCAGAGGATGATAAAGATGGCACAGGCGGTTAGCGCGATGATCGGGTGAATTATGGTAAAATCAAAGAGGCCGATCTCGATCTCCGAAACGTCGGTATAATAGCGCCAGAACACCCAGAGAGATGCGCCCATGATTACCACATCGATAACCCAGGCGATGGATTTGATGCCTGGTATACGCTCCGCAACGACGGTGGAAATGGGCGTGCGGACGAGAACGATGAATACCGAGCCGGCCAGGATTAACGGGCGGATAACCTCGCTCGGGAACGGGCCGATGGTTGGGATGATCCAGAAGCTGGGCGCAGAATTGGCGATGCCGGTCAATGCGAGGACCAAGGCAACGAGGTACACCCCGTAGCCGAGATATCTACGAATATCGGATTCTTGTGTTTCAGCGTTCATGTCACCCCTCTAGACCGTAACGCTCCTCCGAAACCCATGTCCAGCTTTACGAAGATTACCGGGCCCGGCGCCGCCGGACCCGGATCTAGGCTAATGGATTACTTGGCTTCCGGCGGTATCAACACTGCGGGAATCTTGATGCCCATTTCGCGGTAATAGCGGACCGCGCCCACATGCAACGGCATATTGACGCCAACGAAGGGCTTGGACTTGTTGATGGTGCGTAAGAGGGAGGCGGTATTGTGGATCTCATCCAGCTTAGCCCAGGTCAGCTTGGTCATATTGTAGGCCATTTCCTCGGAGATCGATGTCTTGTTGATGCCGATCTGGAATGTGATGGCGCCGGTAGCTATATTCAAATTATTGTTGACTTGGCCTTTATAGGTGCCGGCAGGGATGACGCCGGGCTCGCGGCCAAGACCTTTAAGCCATTTGCCCCACTGTTCCTTGTTGGAAGAATCGGCGGCGTTGAGGAGGCGGAATTTTCGCGTCAGGCCGAGCTGTTCGATCATCGCCGAGCCGAGCCCGTCGGGGCGCATGAAGACGTCGAGCTTGCCGTCCATCATGGCCTGCAAGCCACCGCCCCAGGGCAGGCGAATGGCTTTATAGTCCTTGTTAGCCTCGTAGCCGGTCAGCGCCCGGATCATGGTTTCCGAGGTTACTGCGGCGGCGCCCGACGGCGGGCCGGTGAAGACCCGCTTGCCCTTCAAGTCGGCAAACGTCTTGATGCCGTCAATGTCAAAGGTAACTGGGTGGAATAAAACCGCCTGCCAGCCCCAGATGGAGCGTACGTTTTTCGAAGCCGCGATCGCTTCCTTGTGCAGCTTCTTTTTGTACATGCGCGAGCCCTTCGACAGGAACCCATAAATGGAGGTCGGGAACGGCATGATTTCCAGCTGGCCGCGGCCCAGCTTCATGGCCGAGCGCGTTAGCGTCTGGCTGTCATTGACCTGGATGGTGATGCCCAGTTCTTTTTGCCACACCTTGCCCAAGACAACGATCACGGCGTGGGACGCGGCGCCTGGAGAGCCGGTGTCAGCACGCAGAATCTTTTTTTGCGCATCGGCGCCGGGCGCGCCCAACGACAGTGCGCCAGCCAGCGCAATTGCAAATATGCTGGTACTAACCAATTGATTACGCATGTTCATCTCCCTGGAATAATTAAATCAACAGTAAATTACGGTAATACTGAATTGTGAATTCAGCTTAGTTGCTTCGGCGGCCAATTGGTAGCGCAAATTTTTGGCAGCGTCCCGCCGTGCGGTTCATTGTGGTGGTGCGCGCCTTTCAGGACATGAGGGAAGGCGACTTGTCCTCGGGGCAAGGTGGAATCAGGATCAGCATTTCCCGGTAGGTGGCTTCCGCGAGAGCCTCAATTTCCTTTTGCGCATGTGGCGCCAGAAATCCGGCCCGAATGAAGGTGGCGCGGACCGGTTCGGCTTCGCTGGCACAGGCGCCCGTGACCTCGGATTGACTGGCGCTGCTGCGGTGGCCGGTGGCGTAACTGAGCGTCAGGCAACGAACATATTTGCTGCGCGCTAGCGCCACTTGACGGTCCTGTTTTGCCTTGACTACCGCGCCGGGCGCCGGAGAAAGCCCGCCGGTGAGATAGAGCCCGGCCACCAGCAAAACGGCCCAGCCCAGACCTAGACAGATGAATTTCCTGGAAATACGCATTGGCGATCCTCCACTGTTCACTGTCCCAGCAATCGAGAAAAATATCAAGATTTGAAATTGATGTCCTGGAAACTGCCCCAAACCAGGTTGGCGGTAATGACAAGGATTACCGTTGAGAAGATCATCACCAGATACCACATATATACGGCGCTCTTCATGGCCGCTGCATCGGCGTTCGGCCCGGTCAGAAGCGCCGCCAGCCGGCCTCGGATACTGGTCAGGAACAGCAAGATCACAAGCGGCACCGACAGGCTGAAAAAGCCCGATATAATGCGCGCCCGCACCAATTCAGGGCTTTCGCTGGGCGCCAGCAACACATCCAGCTGCAACCACATGACAATTAGCGCCACCATGCCGGCGCCGGTGACAAAGATCAGTAGCATTTCGATTATCGTGGCGATGCGTTGGGCGTGTTTGGATATCATGAACCATGGATGGAACAAATTGCGGGCCGGTTCAATCTCTTTGCCCATATTAAGGCGGTTGCGCCAAGGCGCAGGCGGTGCCAACATTCGGCGCATCAATAAATGCATCGAGCAAAATAGGGGAGCATAGAATGGCGGGCGAGACCAATCATGTGAGCGCCATGCGGGCGAAATTTCGCGAACAGTTGAACCGGGACAAAATGACCGTTATGCCCGGCGGTTTCTCGCCGCTCTATGCGCGCATGGCCGAAGAAATCGGCTTCGAAAGCTTTTTCATTGCCGGCTCGCAGATGTCGGCGTTTCTGCTGGGGGTTCCCGATAACGGCATTCTCGGGCTCCGCGATATGGTCGATCATTGCCGCCATGTGGCCGCGCGCGCCGCCATCCCGATCCAATTGGACGCCGACACCGGTTTCGGCAACGCCGTCAACGTGGATTTCGCGGTCGAAGAAATCATCGCATCCGGCGTCGCGGCCTGTAATTTCGAAGATCAGGAAAGCCCCAAGAAATCGGCGACCATGGCCGGGCGGCGCACCATTTCCAAAGAAGAGCATATCGGCAAGATCAAGGCCGCGGTCGCCCGGCGCGACCAGATCGATCCCGAATTCGCCATCTGCGCCCGCAACGATACCTTGGGCGCCGAGGGTACCAATTTTCCAGAAGCCCTCGATCGCTGCATCGCCTATGTGGAAGAGGGCGGCGCCGATTACGTGTGGCTTAATTCCGTGGAAACCCGCGAAGATTTAAAAAAAGCCTGCGCCGAAATTCCGGCCCCGGTGCAGGTTATCTGGGGCGGCAAGGACGCCGCGCCGAGCCCCCAGGAATATGAGGATTTGGGCGTCCGCATCGCCCTTTATCCGGTCTTTTTCGCCACCATCGGCATGACCGCCGCCTGGCACGTGATGAGCGATTTCAAGGCGCGCGGCCCCGTGGCTTTGGCCGATTTCAACAAATGGGTCGCCGACGGGCCCTACGGCCTGGTCAATCAGAAGATGCTCACCAACGCCGATAGGGTGCGCCAGGTGGAAGACAATTACCTCACCGAAGATGATCAGCGCGACTACGAAAACACCTGGGGTCACTAGATAGGTAAGGAGCCTGCCATGGATACAGCTGCAAGCGCGCCCGCCGGTATTTCGGCGGCGGAATGGGAAACCCGCATCGATCTGGCCGCCTGCTACCGGCTGGTGGATATGAACGGCTGGTCGGATCTTTTGGGCACCCATATTTCGGCAAGGGTGCCCGGCGAGCCGGATAATTTTCTGCTTAACCCCTACGGCAATCTGTGGGACGAGATGTGCGCCTCCGATCTGATCAAGGTGGATATGGATGGCAATATTCAATCGGAGACCAACCGCTTCATTAACCCGGCCGGCTTCACCATCCATTCGGCGATCCTGAAACAACGCCCCGATGTCAATTGCGCGATGCACTGCCATACCGAGGCGGGCACCGCCGTCGCCACCCAAAAAGACGGGTTGCTGCCGATCACCCAGCATGCCCTGCATGTGATGGCGCATACGGGCTATGTCGATTATGGCGGCATCGAGACCAATCCCCGGGAGCGCGACCGCATCGCGGCGGCCATTGGTGATCATAATGTTTTGATGCTGCGCAACCACGGCATGGTCACCGCCGGCGCCAGCGTTGGCGAGGCGTTTGTCTGGATGTACCGGGCCGAACGCGCCTGCCGCATGCAGTTGTCGATCCAGCAATCGGGCGCCGAGACGGCACCCATCGGCGCCGAGCTGGTGCAGGAAACCCTGGACCTCAACAGGCATTTGAATTCGTCGGAAGGCCACCGGCCGATCGGCAAATACGAATGGCCAGCGCTATTGCGCAAGCTCGACCGGGTCAATCCCGGCTACCGGAACTAGGAAAAAACACAATGTCTGATTTGAAAATCTATGGCCATATTATTTCGCGCGCTTCCCGGGTGATATGGATGGCCGAAGAGCTGGGCATCGATTACGATCTGGAAACCATCGACGTCCATAAGGGCGATCAGAACGACGCCGGCTTTCTGGCCCTCAACCCCAATGCCCGGGTGCCGGCCATCAAGGACGGCGACACGGTGCTTTGGGAATCCCTCGGTATTAACTTATATCTGGCCAAAAAACACGGCGGGCCGCTGGCCGCATCCGGCCCCGAAGACGAAGCCCGCGCCGTGCAATGGAGCATGTGGGCGCTGACCGAGGTCGAAGACAATTGCGTCATCCTGATCCAGAAAGCCATGGGCATCCAGGATCATGACGCGTCCAAGGTGGCGGTTGCCACGGAAGCGCTGGCGCGCCCGCTGGCGGTGCTCGAAGGCGTGCTCGGCGGCAGTGATTACCTCCTGGGCGATGCCTTCACGGTGGCCGATCTTAACGTATCCTGCGTTTTGGGCACCTTGCCGCGCGCCAAGTTCGATCTCGGCCCCTATCCGAAAGTGGCGGCCTGGCTCGGGGCCTGCAACGGGCGCCCGGCGGCGGGCCGCATCGGCGAAATGCGCGCCGCCGCCATGAAGCACTGAGGCGCCGGATAAAATAAGGAGCCAAGCATGGACGACCTTGCCGCGCTGATCGAAGCCCGCTTCGGCCTCGCCAACGAGGCTGGCCGGGACATGGCGGCGGACGGCGTCCTCGCCCAAATTCTGGCCCGCCGCAGTTTCCGCAAATATAGCGACGAAGAGGTGCCCGAATATATGCGCGCCATCCTGTTGGCGGCGGCGCAATCGGCATCGGCCAAGTCTGACTTGCAGCAATATTCGATCATTGATTTGCGGGCGCAAACCTGCAAAGACAGGTTGGCCGAATTATGCGCCACCGAATGGATTAGGGACGCGCCGGTGCTGCTGGTCTTCTGCGGTGATATCCGCCGGGCCCAAAGGATCGCGGAAATGCGCGCCAAACCTTACGCCCAGAACACCCTCGACAGTTTTTTCAACGCCGCCGTCGATGCCGCGCTGGCGATGCAAAGCTACGTCATCGCCGCCGAGGGCGCCGGGCTTGGCACCTGCTGCATCTCCCAGGTGCGCAACGACATGGAAGGGGTGACGGAGCTTTTGGGCTTGCCCGAAGGGGTCTATCCGGTGGCCGGATTGTGCGCCGGGTACGCGGGCGAAAAGCGCGACGTGAGCTTACGTCTGCCGCCCGCCATCGTCGTCCATACGGACATATATAATGACGCCAGCCTGGAAACCCATATCGACGGTTACGATGCCAGGCGCAACGCCATCCGGCCCATGCGCCAATTGATGACCGATGAATATGGCGAATCCGATAGCTATGGCTGGTCCGAAAACGCCGCCCGCCGCCTGTCGGTCCCCGAAGCCCGCCACGGCTTCCGCGCGTTCCTGCAATCCCACGGCTTTGATCTGGATTAGGGCGGATGGCGGCAGACCAACGCGGGCTTGAATTCACTACCGATAGCGAGGCGGCGGCAGACGCTTTTAATGCCGCCAACCTCAGCTTTTTTGCCTGGCGCACGGATGTGATGGGCGGGCTGAACGCGGCGCTCAAGGCCGATCCGGATTTCGCCCTGGCCCACGCCATCAAAGGCTTGATGCTGTTCAGCCTCCGCCAGCCCGCCGCCCACGGCGCGGCGGGTAAAAACTTAAGCGCGGCGCGGGCTGCACAAAATCGGTGCACGGCGCGGGAATTGGCTTATATCGATGCGCTGGACGCCTCGCTCAAGGGTGATTTGCTCGGCGCCGTCGGCATCTATGAGCAGATCGCTGCCGCCCAGCCGCTGGACCTGCTGGCCATCCGCTTTGCCCAGTTGGAACTGTTCTGGCTCGGCGAGGCCAAATGGGCTCGCGATATCTCGGAGCGCGCAGCGCCTGCATGGTCGGACCGGGTGCCGGGCTTCGGCGCATTCCTTGCTGTGCGCTCCTTCGGGCTGGAGGAAACCGGGCAACTGGAAGAGGCGGAAGCCACCGGGCGCCAAGCCATCGACATTGATCCGGGCGATTGCTGGGCGGCCCATTCGGTGGCCCATGTGATGGAGATGCAGGGGCGTTTATCCGATGGCGTCGCCTGGCTGGACGGCTTGCAAAGCCATTGGGAGGGCGCCAACCATATTGTTCATCATCTCTGGTGGCACCGCTGCCTGTTCGAGGCCGAGCGCGGCCATTTCGGCGAAGCCCTCGCCGTCTATGACCAATATGTGCGCAATCCGGCCTCGCCATTGGTGCAGGCCATGCCGGACTTCTATCTGGATATCCAGAATTGCGCGGCGCTGTTGTTGCGCCTGGAATTGCGCGGCCTGGATGTGGGCGCCCGCTGGGCCGATATCGCCGACATCGCCGAGGCGCGCATCGGCAACCACGCCAGCCCATTCACCAGCGCCCACGCCGCCATCACCCTGATGGGCGCCGGGCGCGAAGATAAAGCCGAAGACCTCGTGCGCCAGATGCGCGCCTTCGCCGCCGGGGATATGGGCACCTTGAGCCAGCGCTACGCTGCCGCCGCCATCCCCGCCGCCGCCGCCGCCATCAATCACCGTAAAGGCGATCATGGCGCGGTCGTCGCCGGGCTGATGGGGCACCGGCACGCGCTTTGGCAGATGGGCGGCAGCCACGCGCAACGGGATTTGTTCTTTCAAGTGCTGGCCGATTCCGCATCGCAATTGGGGCGCAAAGATGTGCTGCGGCTGCTCCTGGACGATGCCAGCGGCATAGGCTTTGCCGGTTTGGCTGCGCGCTCCAGCTATGCCGAGGCACATCGATTTGCGCAAAGCTGATCCATGAAGGCGCAAAACCTCCTGATCCTCATGTCCGACGAGCACAATGCCGCCATGATGGGCGCCGCCGGCCACGGGATCGTGCAGACGCCGAACCTGGACGCATTGGCTTCGCGTGGCACAAGGTTCAACGCCGCCTACACCAACTGCCCCATTTGCGTGCCGTCCCGGGCCAGCTTCGCCACCGGGCGCTATATTCATGAGACCGGCTACTGGGACAACGCCATCGCCTATGACGGCCGCGTGCCCGGCTGGGGGCATAAATTGCAGGCGGCGGGCATTGGCGTCGAAAGCATCGGCAAACTGCATTACCGCAACGCCGAGGATCCGACCGGCTTCGATGTTCAGCACATTCCGCTGCATATCAAAGACGGCGTCGGCATGGTGCAAGGCTCGATCCGGGGCCAGTTTCCCGATTTCACCCCGCCTCCGGGCGGCGGCGCCCCCGGCATCGCTCAAGAAGCGGGCGCGGGCGAGACCGCCTATATCCAATATGACCGCAAGATCGCCGAGCGGGCCTCGGCCTGGCTGCAAGACGCCGGCCAGCTGACGGGCGCCAATCCCTGGGTCCTGTTCGTCAGTTTCGTCTCCCCCCATTACCCGCTGGTGGTACCGGCGGAATATTTCGATCTCTATCCCATTCAAGACATGCCGGACGCCAAGCTGGACCCGGAAGACGGGTTCGTCCCGCACCCCTGGTCGGCGCGCTTGTCGAAGGGAACCGCCGGGCTAAGCCGGGATGAGAAGCGCCGCGCCCTGGCCGCTTATTTCGGACTTTGCACCTTTGTCGATGACCAGATCGGCCGGGTGCTGGCGGCCTTGGATGGCGCCGGGCTGGGCGCCGACACCCGCGTCCTCTACACCAGCGATCATGGCGAAAGCGCCGGCTCCCGCGGCATGTGGGGCAAATCGGTGCTCTACGAGGAAGCCTGCCGAGTCCCGCTGATCCTCGCCGGCGCCGACGTCCCGGCAGGCAAGGTCTCCGCCACGCCGGTGTCCCTGGTGGACGCCTATCCGGCGATCATGGATGCGGCCGGGCTGGATGCGGGCGATGCCGATCTGCCGGGCCGTTCATTGTTCGAGATCGCCGCCGCTGACGATAAAACGGACCGCCCCGTGTTTTCCGAATATCACGCCATGCGCTCGCCGTCCGGCGCCTACATGCTGCGCCAGGGGGGTTTCAAATACATCTCTTATGTGGGCTATGAGGCGGAGCTGTTCGATCTCGCTAATGATCCAGAAGAAACCCGCAACCTCACCGCCGATCCTGCCTATGCATCGGTGCGCGCTGATTTGGATGCCAGACTGCGCGCCATGCTCGACACGGATGCCACCGACGCCCGCGCCAAGGCGGATCAAAAGGCCCTGGTCGAGCGCCACGGCGGGCCGGACGCGGTGATGGCGCGCGCCGCCGGGGCTAAAAACTTCACCGAAGTGCCGCCGGAGATTCTGGCCGAGCTGTGAGACGGATATGTTCCGGGCGGGTTTGAAACCCGCCCAATACCGCAGCCGCCCTAATCCGCCTCCGCCCATTCGCGCAGCACGAATTTCTGAATCTTGCCGGTCGATGTCTTCGGCAATTCGGCAAAACGTACATGGCGGGGGCATTTGTAGCGGGCCATGTTGGCCTGGCAAAATTCAATGATTTCGGCCTCGTCCGGCGCCACGGCGTCCGCCTTCAATTCGATAAAGGCGCACGGCGTCTCGCCCCATTTCTCGTCCTGCTTGGCGACCACGGCGGCCAGCAGCACCGCGGGGTGGTTGTAGATCACCTCCTCCACTTCGATGGAGGATATGTTCTCGCCGCCGGAAATAATAATGTCCTTGGAGCGGTCTTTCAGCTCCACATAGCCGTCCGGGTGCAACACGCCCAAATCGCCGGAATGGAACCAGCCATCGGCGAAGGCTTCGCCCGAAGCGCCCTCGTTATTCAAATAGCCCTTCATCACATTGTTGCCCCGGAACATCACTTCGCCCATGGTCTCGCCGTCGCCGGGCACCGGCTGCATGGTATCAGGATCGATGACGGAAAGCTGATCGAGAACCGCGTATTCCACCCCTTGCCGGGATTTCTTGGTGGCCTGATCGGTGGCGCCTAGCGCGTCCCAATCATCCTGCCAGGCGCACACCGTGGCCGGGCCATAGGTTTCGGTGAGCCCGTACACATGGGTGACATCGAAGCCGGCCTCATCCATCCCTTGCAAGATAGAGGGCGGCGGCGGCGCCCCGGCGGTCATCACCTGCACCCGGTGCTGAAATTCGCGCTTATCGCCATCGGGTGCGTTCACCACCATGCCCAGCACAATGGGCGCGCCGCAAAAATGATCGACGTCATGCTCGGTGATGCCGTCATAGATGGCCTTGGCCGAAACGGAGCGGAGGCAGATATTGGTGCCCGCATAGGCGGCCATGGTCCAGGGAAAGCACCAGCCGTTGCAATGGAACATGGGCAGGGTCCAGAGATAGACCGGATGCTGCGCCAGGTTCCAGGCCATGCCGTTGCCGATGGCGTTCAGATAGGCGCCCCGGTGATGATAGACCACGCCCTTCGGATTGCCGGTGGTACCGGAGGTATAGTTGAGCGAAATGGCCTGCCATTCGTCTTCGGGCAGGGACCATTGAAAATCCGTATCGCCGCCGCCGATGAAAGCCTCATATTCCATCTCGCCCAACAATCCGCCGCCATTAGCCAACGCATCGTCGATATCGATGACCACCGGTTTCGCTTTTGCCAGGCCAAGGGCTTCCTTGATGGTGGGCGAAAATTCCTTATCGGTGAGCAGGACCTTGGCGTCCCCATGATCCAGAATGAAGGCGATCATTTTGGCATCAAGGCGCACATTGAGAGCGTTGAGCACGGCGCCGGTCATGGGCACGCCGAAATGGGCTTCGTACAATTCGGGCGTATTGGCGCCCATGGCGGCCACCGTATCGCCCGCACCTATGCCAAGTGAGGCCAGCATTGATGCCAATTGCCGGGCGCGGCCATAGGTTTCGGACCAGCTATAACGCCGCGCCCCATGCACCACGGCGGTGCGGCCGGGATACACCTTCGCGGCCCGCGCAAGGAACGAGAGCGGCGACAGGGGCACATGGTTGGCCGCCAGCTTGGGCAGCGCATCGTAGGGGTTGGCGGAAGTGGTCATGGCGGCAGTCCGATTGATGGGATTGAGGGTGGCGCGAATATTGAAACCTACTTTTGCTTCGATGCAAAGCCCAGGCGCCGACGCCGTTGATACCGGCCTGACATTGGCGCCGATACGCTTTTATAATTGATAGCCATGGGCAACGCGCCCGCAATCAGTAGCGGTGCGCGCCTTTAGAGGCCTGATTCGCGGATAAGAACGGCCAAGGCCCATGTCCAAAAGCGATGCAAGGGACTGATTTTATCGGCGTCGATGCGGACGCGCCCCGATATTTGGGTAGGCAAAGCCCTTGGTCCGCCATCAATGGCGAGGTGCGCGCGGTAGACGGCGCGCTCCGGCACCAAACCGGCATCGGTAGCGCGCACCGGTATCGCACCGCCAAAGACGCTGGCAAAAGACGCCTCCGGTAAAACAGCGCTGGCGGTAATTTCCAGAAACTGGACGCGGCATCCGGTGGCCAGATGATCCGGCTCAACGGAGTAAAACCGGCAGGCGGCCCCCGGCTTAACGCGGAACACATCGTCTTCATCAACATAGGCGATAATCATCGCGCCCTTTTCGGAACGCATGGCGCCAATTCTTTGGCCACGGTTGATCCACTGTCCCCTGCTCAAGTTCGGCTCGGCATCGAAGAACAGGCCGGTGAAAGGCGCCTTGGTCGTTAGGCGCTCATCGCGCAGACGAAAGGAGCTTAACTGGGCATCGATACCGGCGATGTTGGCGGCGATCACATCATTGCGTTTGCGAAACGCCTCGGCGTAGGCGCCGGCGCCAAGCTCGTACTTGAGAACCTTGCGTTTGGCGCTGAGTTGATCGCGCCGGTGGCCAAGCCCTGGATTTGCGAGCCTGATAACGGCGTCACCTTGGCGCAGCCGGCTGCCATCCTTGGGCGGGCTTGCCAGTATCCGGCCTTCGCTCGCCGCATAAATCTGGATGTAATTTTGCGCCTGTACCAGGGCCGGGGCAGACACTTTCGATTGCCAGGGAAGCGCGAAGATAGAAAGCAGGCCGGCAACGAAAATTGTGCTCAATACCGTGCGGCCGCGCCGAAAAATTATCGACCGCCGCCGCCCCCACTGGCGCATTTCGGCGGCTAACGGCCGTAAAATGAACCAGCCGATTTCCAGGGCGAACAACAAAACACCGACAACCTTGATGAAAAAGTGATAGACGAGAATAGCGATGCCTAAGAACAGCAATAACCGGTACGCCCAGACCAGCCCGGCAAAAACAATAAGAAACCACGTCATCCGGGCCGAATGGCGTTCAGGCGGCGGCTCGCCCAAATCGAACAGCACTTCGCGCAGCATCCATCTTGCCATATTGGATGACCGTTCATGCAGATTGGGGAAATCCAGCAAATCGGACAGCAGGAAATACCCGTCGAAGCGCATGAACGGTAAGATATTGATCACAAGGGACGAGACCCAGGTGGTCGTTGCCAATACGAACGTCATGTCCTTGGCGGCGCCCTCGGGAAGGAAACTCCACAGCAATGTGGCCACGATGGCAATGGAAATCTCAACCAGCATGCCCGCCGAGGCGACGCTGAGCCGCTGGCGGCGGTCCTTCAGTTTCCAGGTTTCGTTGCAGTCGGTAAACAGCATCGGCCACAAAACCAAAAAGGCGATTCCCATGGTGGGCACATGACAGCCATAGCGTTTGGCGGTGAAGGCGTGGCCCAATTCATGGGCGATTTTCGAAAACGCCAGCGCCAGGCCGAAATAGAGCAAACCCTTGAGCGAGAGCAATTCGATCAGGCTGGTGCGAAACTGCTCCCACTGGCGCATGAGAAGAAAAAGACCAATTACCAGCGCCAGTCCCAATAGGATTTTGGCCGGACCGGAGAAGAGCCAGCGAACCCAAGGATAGGCCGCGGCTAAGAACCGGTCCGGGCGCACCAGGGGAACCCGGAAAAAAAGATAGTGGTGCATCAGCCATAACCACCAGGACTGGTTTTGGCCGGAGGCGGTCCGATCCAATTGCGCCAAAGCGGCGGCCCCGCTCGGCCGCGTGAGCTGTTGGCTGGTCAGAAAATTCGCGAGCCGGGTTACGAATTCCGGCGTGATGTGGAGCGACGTCTCCGCATTTGTTTTCTCCGAGACGGCGCCGGCGTCACCGGCCCGCCATCTCGCCAGCACCTCAAAGGCGGCCCAATCCATTTTGAAAAACCGGTTGCGGATCGGATCGAAGATGGTCCAGGTGGGCGCGCCGTTCGCCGCCAGGGGCCCCTCGAGTATCTCAAGCTCGTCGCGGAATAGCGGCAGTTGGGCGGGCGTATCGGTCATTACAGGCCCAGAAATTGCCGGACTTCCGACAACGGTTTGCGGAATATCCAATAGGCCAGCGTTACCGCCTCGCCGCTTAGGCGCGCCGTTCCCCTAAGCCCGATGCGCGGTGTTTCCTGGCCGGGCGCGAGCGCGACCCGTATTCGGTGGGCCATGACGCCGCTCGGCCTCGGCTTGGCCTCATAAGAAAGAAGACGCAACCGGCCGCGCAAGGGTTTCAGAGGATCGGCGTTTAAAAACAATTTCACCGCCGCGCCCTGGGGCAGCTTGATGGCATCGGCAATCGGCAGCCAGGCTTCGATCTCGACCCTTGATGGATCGGCAATCATCAGAACCCGCTCGCCAATGCGTGCCGGCCGGCCGGCCCAATCGGTAACGTTGCCGACGATCACGGCGCCGGCCGCATCGGCGCGCACCGTTGCCCGGCGGACAAGTTCCTCAAGGCGCCGGATGCCGGCCTCCTGTTCGCGGGCCTGTCCGGCGATGATCGGCAGCTGTGCCTTGGCCTTGGGATCGGCCAGGGCGCGCCGGGTAAGTTGTTTATATTGCGCAATGCGCGTCTCCAGCGCCTTCTTTTGCACCCCGAGTTCGCCTTCAAGGGCCTTCGAATCCATCCGAAACAGCAGATCGCCAACCGCCACGTTCTGGTTGGGTTTTACCGCGATATTGTTCACAACCCCCTCCAACGGCGCGCGCACAACCAAAGGCTCCACCGCAACAATTTCGGCGGGCGCCAGCACAGTGATGGGCGTGTGGATGAGGCCGAGGGCCGCGATAAATGCCAAAATAGCGGCCGCAACCAATACCGGTCTGGTATAGGTCCAGGATGGCTTCCGTGGCCCCAAAAGCGCCGACCAGGCGTGCCCATAGCAGGCCAAAAGCCGGTCCAGAAGCGGTGCCGCCGCGCCGTCCAGCGGCTCGCGCCGGCCGATGAGGAGCGCCCCGAAGCGGTCTCCGGCGGGCGAAATAATGGGGCAGATGGTTAAAGATTGGGGGAGCCATTTGTCCCAATGCGCGGCCTCCTTTTCCGGCAACTGGTGGGCGTGAAGTTCCGCCACGCCGGCGCTGTGAAGCGCCTTGCCGGCAATATTGCGCCGCAACCACTGCAAAAACGGCACGTCATTATCGATGCTGGCAATGCCCGATACCGCCATCACCGCCCCCGTCCGGGACAGCAAGATGGCCTGGCGATAAGGAACGAAAAGGTGGGTTTCGTTGACGATCAGAAAGGCCAGCGCTTTCTCGGTGGCACGAAGCCTGGCCCGTTCTTCAATACCCAACAGGGCCGAAAGCAGCTCTAAGTCCGCTGATCCGGCGTTGCTGTCCGCCACCGGCATAGGCTCCATATGATCCACTAACGCAGAACGCTTCCGCTCATGCCGGGAACCAGTTCCGGGTATGTGCCGATGATGCGGCCAACGATGCGGATAGTCTGGCTCACCGGGTCGATTAGGGCGCCCCGGCGCGAAACCTCTGCGTGGTAATCGCGGCCGTTTTCGTTGACCCGGTAGGTGAGCGTCTTGCCGATGCGGAACTCCTGCAATCTATTGGAGGGAACGATAAATTCAATCTCCAGGCTGGATTCATCGAGGATGTCCAATATGGCGGTACCGACCTGTGCAAACTGATGCGGCCGCGCCTTCAAGGCGACCACGCGGCCGTCATAAGGGGCCCGGATTTTACATTTCGACACCTTGACCCGGGCCGCCTTGACCTCGGCCCTGGCTTTCTGGGCGGCGGCGTCGGCCAAAACCAAATCCAGTTTGCCGGCCGAATTTAGCTCGTTCAGGCGCTTTTCCGTCGCCAGCTTTTTCGACGCGCCCAAATAAATGGCGCTGACCCGTTCCAACTGGGCGCCCAGCAAAGCGCAGTCCAACTGGATAATGAGCTGCCCTTTTTTGAATTGCTCGCCGTCCCGCACCGCGATCATCTGGATGCGCGCGGCGATCTCGGCGGCCAAGGTCGTAAAGTTACCGGGGCGCAGTTCGCCGTGAATGGCGCTGGTGTTCTGGCTTAAGAAATTGCCCGGCTGCTGCGCCAGAGCGGGCGCAGCCAAGCCAAAGGCAAGCACAATCGGGGCCACGAAAATCGTGCCAAGTTGGAACCGGCTGCCCATTTGGGTGGCTTTACTTGACATCGGTCTTGGCCATTTTTCCCTGTCCGCCGCCCGCCCCTTTTGCCCCCATAACTTTTTTCAAGGCATCGGCGAAGAACCCGGAGAGATCAAACTGATTGGCGTCCGGGATGTCCTTGGAATTGGACGCCGCCGGACCGGGGCGCATTGTCTTTACCAGCATGGGCGCGCCGTGGCGGTCGCCGGGGGCGACAAACAGGTGATTATTCTCAGCGGCAAAGAACCGATGCCGGTCGCCGGGCTCGAAGATGCGGGACTTGTCCAGATACAGCGCCGCCATCTCGGACACCGCTCGCTTGATGGCGCGGCCCGAGCGCCACTCGCCCATGGCCTTGGCAACGGCTTCGCTAAGGCTCTTGATATCGGAGGCCGGTTTCTGGTCATCGACGATGGAAATACCCAACGTCGCGTGAATGCGCCCCAATGTGGATATCACCTCCGCATAAGTCTGATAGCGGCGCAGCTCGGAGGAGATTGCCGATGTCTCCTGGGCAATCAGATCAAACTGGCTTTCGGCATCGGTTGCCTCGCGGATTGTAAACAGATCGGCAAGGCGTTTCTCGATATTGTACAGCTTGTCCGCCTGGCGGAACTGGCGAATGGCGTTGTGATATTGCCGGTTGGCCACATGGACTTGGGCCATGACCGCCATGCGCAAGGCCAGGCGCTTGGTTTTTGATAATTTCTCGTTGGCGGCCGAGAATTTCTGCTGAGTAGGAAGTTTGAATACGTTCAATACGTTCCAGCTCAACGCCGCGCTCCAGCCGTACCAGCGGTTGGCGTCCAGGAAGCTGTTGCCGTCATATTTGCGCCCGCCGGTCAGATCGATGCCGGGCAACAAAGCGACAAGGGCCTTTTTGGTCTGGTTGGCGGCAATGCGGTTCAGATAAATATGCTCCCGGAGGTCGGGGTTGTTCTGGAACGCGAGGGCTTCCATTGCCGGCACCGGAACGGTCCATTCGGGAACCATAAGCGCGTTGTCCAGGGGCGGAACCACTTGGAAGTCTTTACTCGGCGGCAGATTGATCAGGGCCGCAAGCTCGAACCTGGCGGTGGATAGCTGCTGGTTGATGGTTTCCAGAACGCGCATGTTTTCGATCAGGCGTTTTTGGTGGCGCAAAGTTTCCTCGGGCGCGCGCAGCTTTTCCTGCTCGACCTTTTCGGCGTCACGCAAAGCGGCTTCGGCGTTCTTGATGCCGGCGCTCACCCGCCCCTTCAACTCCTGCGCGGCGACCACGCGCCAGAAGGTGGATTGCACTTCCTTGGCCAGGCTATGCAGAATTTTGCGGCGGCGTTCGCCGGCGACCAGCGAGCGGTCGGCGTTTTGGCGCGCCGAATAATAGCTGACCCCGAAATCGAGAATGTTCCAGCTCATGGTCAAATCGCCGGTAATGCTGGAGCGGTCGGCGGAATAGCTGTAGGCGCCGCTGGGCGTCGCGCCATCCACATCCTTGGAGTTGGTGGCGATGAATTGGGAGCGGTCCGAATAGGCGGTGGTGGCGCGCAAGCCCGGCAACAGGGCGAATTTATCCAAGTCACTCTGGTTGAGCGAAAGGGCCTCTTCCATCGCCTTGACCTTGTGATCCAGATTAAATTTGAAGGCGCGGGCAAGGGCTTCGGAAAGCGATATGGGGCCGGTCACCGCATCCACGTGATCAAACATGGTGCCCGTGTCCGAGTTTGCGGCGGCCTCCAATTCGGGGACCGTCAATTGCTCCGGCGCCAGGGTGCAGGCCGACAAAACCAACAGGGCGATCATCCCGCCGAGGGATTTGGGTTTGCAGCCATGCATCCAAAAATTCATTCTTTATGCGCCGTTTCGTTATGTATTTTCATCGCCGGATCATCCGCGCCGGCGAAAACTTTTTGCAGCGCATCCATCAGCGCGGCGTGGCGGACCAGACGTCCGTGCCCGGCCAGGCTGGCGACTTGATCGGTGAAGCTGGCCCGCCCGCCCGCCGGCAAGGCCCCATTTGCGGCGCCATTTTCGCCGGTTGCCAGACCGGATTGCTGGCCGGGCGGCGGCATCTGCTGACCGTCCGGAGCCTCGGGTTCCGCCGGCGCAGCCGCTGGCGGCGTTGCCGGCGCGCCGTCCTCGCCGCCGACTGCCAGGGAGAAGGTGGTCGAGGCCTGATTGCCGTTTTCGTCCGTCGCGGTCACCGAAACATCGATGATGCCGGCGAACCCCGCCGCCGCCGTTCCCGTGAACTGGCCGGTATCGGCGTTGAATTTCAACCAAGCGGGAAGGGCGCTGCCATCGCTTTGCACGGCGCGCAGTTGAACAACCGATTCCACATTTCCAACCGCAAACGCGTCAGCGGGAACGCGAAACGAAACCACTTGATCCACCGAAGCCACATCGTCGATGCCATTCATGACGATAACCGATCCGCCGCCGCCGGTGCCATCGTCACCGGCCGCGGAAACCGCCACTTGAAATCCACTGGTTGTCGTTACAGTTGGCACATTGCGCGGCGCTTGTCCTTGGTCATCACCGCCGCCGCGCCCGGCGTCGCCGGAGGCGCCCGGGCCTGCGGCCCCGTCACTGGAAGTGGTTGAAGTCGTGGTCGTGGTCGTGGTGGTAATGCCAATCACGGCGTCGCTGCTGCCGATGAATGTCTGCAACCCGGTCTCGCCGCCGGCAAGGCTCACCAGGCCGGTGTCGCCGCCGTCTGATCCGCCAATAAAGGTTTGCAGGCTGGCGGCTTCGCCATCGTCGGCGGGCGCTTCGACGATCGGCTCATCGGCGGCTGGCGGTGCCGGAGCCGGCGTCGTCGGCGGCGTCGCCTCTTCGACCACCTCGCCGTTGATTGTCGACGTTGCTGAACCGTTATTGCCGTCTTTCTGTGTCGCCGTAAAGGTGATGGTCCTGATGTCGGTGGTATCGACGGACGAGTTTGCGTAGGTCACCAGCCTGGCGATATCTCTGACAACGGCGTTTGTCACCAGGCCAGGGTTGCTGTCGAAGCTGGCGATATTATCGATAAACAGTGATGCGCCGGCCGCCCGGCCGCCGGTGAAATCGTAGGTTCCGGAGACGAAAACAAATTTGTAGTTGCCGTCCGATGGGATGGTGACCGAAGCGGTCGCCCAGAGCGTCGAACCGGCGGCGGAACTTCCGGTTTCATCGAGAATGGTGGTCTGGGTGCCATCCGATTTTTGAATATAGGCGAATACATCATAGGCATCGCCGCCGCCAAGGGCGCGCCAATCGAAATTTATGACTTGTCCGGAGGTGGCGGCGAACGAGTCGGAAAAGATCGAAGGCCCGTGCACCACATCGAAGCCGTTTGCCGTCGTCATGCCAGTGCTTTTCAATTGTGCGGCGTAGGTTCCGGTTGTCTTGTCGGTGTTGCTGGCCGCCGCCGTCAGCGTGCCGAGGGTTGTCGGGACATCGCTGTCGCCGCCGGAACTTGCCGGATCGGTGGTATCGGTGGGCGTCACCACGCCGTCGATGGAGCTGGTCCCCAAGTCCACCTGTGTCAAACCCGAGGTCCAGTTGGTCAGATCGCCCGTCTCAAACCCGCCATTGCTGATCGCGGCGGTGGATCCAAGGCCGGTCAGGTTGATGGTCAGCGTTTTGCCGCCGCTGCCGTCATCGGTGGAATCGATAGAGCCAACTTCATCGGCCGAGGTGCCGTTGCCGAGATAAACGCGGGTGCCTTCAACGGAAACGACGCCGCTTGTGGTGTCGGCTGTGGATACGGTGGTCAGCGCCAGGGTCTCGGTGGCGGCGGCGCCGGTAATTGCGATCTTTAGCGTCCCGCCGTCGCCGTAGCCCGAGCCCGATGAAACCGAAAGCGAAGGCGAGGCAACAACAGCCGCCGCATTGTCGGTCGCATAAATTACGTTTTCGCCGGAACCGAGCGACGGTGTCGCCAGAACGCCGGCAAATCCATCGCCCGAGATTGCCGCCGTCTCAATCTCGCCGGACTGATTTTCCATATCCCAATCACCGCCCAGGCCCGCGGCGCCGGTCAAATCGTCGGACGCCGCCACGTCCGCCCCCGTCAGTTCCGACAATTGTGCAACGAAGGCGGCGCCGTCGCCGTCGGCGGCCACGCGGCAGCCGTAAAGCAGGATATCGCCGTCTTCGGCCAAAGCAGCCCCGATGGCTTGTAGCGCCGCTGCGTTTTCTTGCAAACCGGAACCATCCAAGCGCTGGCCGCCCAGGGAAATGGCGCCAACGTCGCCATGGCTGATCAAATGGATGGCGTCCAGGCCTCGGGTACCTTGCAACGCGGCGGCCACGTCGCCAATTCCGGCGCTCATCGAAAGCACCAGAACTTCGGCGCCATCGCCGAGCCCGGCGATCAATTCCTGATAGCCCGCAACCGCCGGATCGACGATCACCAGCTCGCGGCGCTCGGCGGCGGCGGTGATATCGGCCTGTTCGGTGGTATCGCCATCGTCCGCAGCGGCGGCGCCGGCCATGTCGGCGGCCATGGCGCCATCGAACATTATACGCGGCTCCAGTGCGATGATATTGGGGAGACCGGAGGACATCATGCACGGGCGCGGCGGGCGAGCCAAAGGTCTCATAGGAACATTCATTCGCAACCTCATTTAATCGACATGGTCGAATAAGGAAGTGACGCCTGTTTGACACGGTTTACGCCCGAGTTTTAAGGGCTAAATATAGTGTATTCCCAGTGCCTAGAGACCAAGTATTGTGTCAGATACAAGATAATGTCAACGGTGGAGTGATGATGCGTACAAATCCATATGCAGCCGTTTCGTTGTAGTGATTGTGCCCAGATGTATCGTGCCACGGTGGTTCTTGGGTGCAGAGCCATACCAGCGGCGTAGACTTGATTTGATCAAATCGAGACGGGCGGTGTCTGCTTCTGGCTGAGGCTGCCGTTCAGCCCTGAAAAATCGCCGTCTGCTATCCCGCCTGAAAGCGGACGAAACCGCCGGATACGCTGAACGTCACCTGTTGACCCAGGCTGTGTGAAAACGTTTCAAGTTGCCGATCCGGCACAACAATAGAATCAACATGAAATCGAACTTGTTTTGATGTTGCTGGGACCGGAGTTCCGTTGGTTAAATCTTGCGTGGCTGGCCCCTCGGAATTTGTTTTCAGCCAGCCTGGACCCACAGCGGACATCGTTAACTATTGCCGGCCTCCTTCCTTTACAGATTGCCAGACACTCAGCTTCCTCTAGTATTGCGCCATAAACGCGTTCTCGGAGAGGAGCATGGGAGACCAACCCATCCAACGTAAACTAGCGGCGATCTTGTATGCTGATGTAGCTGGCTATTCACGGCTTTCAGGTGCCGATGAGGTTGGCACGCACGAAGCTTTGCGCACTGGCTTGGGCATGCTTACCAAAGCCATTGAAAGCCACGGTGGGCGCGTCATTCATTACGCCGGTGATGCGATCCTCGCCGAGTTCGGCAGTGTGGTCGATTGCGTCACGACCGCCGCCAATGCGCAACGCGATCTGGCCACCGAGAACGCCGACGTCCCCGAAGACAAGCGTCTAGGGTCCAGACTCATTCAAATCCAGTAACAGATTAGGGCCGCGAGACACAGAGCGGCAAGGAAGTTGTTTGCATTTTTGTCGTACCGGGTGGCGATGCGGCGAAAGTCTTTGAGACGCCC
>Ga0114993_10000420_pt1 | contig 49916 bp, 38 predicted proteins | sample ArcticOcean_MG_C_FD_87042 | JGI IMG/M metagenome (GOLD analysis project Ga0114993, IMG submission 87042) | Marine microbial communities from western Arctic Ocean - ArcticOcean_MG_CB2_150 | ecosystem: Environmental > Aquatic > Marine > Oceanic | place: Arctic Ocean: Canada Basin | collected... | reverse complement strand
GTCAGCACTGCCGTGCCGCTACCGACCAGGGGTGCGACAAGCGCCGCGATCCAGACAGCCACCACCTGCAGCAGGCTTCGTCGACGTCCCGAAGGTGTGGGCCTTGTTGTCGACTGGGAAGTCATTGCGGGGATTTTTCCTGCGTAACGGCTTTGCCCAGCAGGAGGTGGTCGAGTTTCACAAACGGCAGCATGGTCGGGACGATGAAGAGCTCTAGCTCATCCACGCTGGCCCGCGGCAGGTCGAGCTTCAATCTCGTTTCGTTTGTGACCGCGATTTCGCCGCGCAGGTTCCAGCGCTGCTCGTCCTTGAGGAGGCCACGCACGGACACTATCCAACTTTCGTTGGTGTTGCCGGTGAGCGCGCCCAGTTGCAAGTGTGGTACGGGTTGGCTTCCGGCCAGGTACACCCGGCAGTGCAGGCCGGGTAAGCGCGCCGACCAGGGGCCGGGGCGCGGAGACAGCAGTCTTTGGCCTCGTCGCTCGAGCCCCGGACGGCAGTCAAAGCGAGCGCCTTCGGCTGCCTGGCCTGTCTCGACACCAGTCGTTATAGCCAGGGCCATGCCGGGCTCGGGGGTGACGGCGGCAAAGCTGCACAGTCGGTAGTCGTCGCTTTCGTAGATCACGCGTTCGCAGTAGCGACCGGCCGGGCCGCTGCCATCGTAGAGCAGGTGAGTGGGAGTGGGCGCGCCGTTGCCTGGTCGCCACAGCCCCGCCGCCACCCGCGCGCGTGCCGCCAGGCGAGAGTTGGCCGAGCGACGGTCGCCGGCGAACACCAGCGTCGCCCTGTCCGAGGCAGCCAGCACGCGCGGACCACCCAGCGCGGCCAGTCGTTCCGAGATTTCGGGTGCGGCCGCCAACAACGCGTCGGCTGGCAGGCCTCCAAGCGCGATCATCACCCCGTTGAAAGCTGGCGTATCGGGCAGGGCGTGGCCTGCGCGTACGCGGGTAAAATCGGCCATGTGAGAAGAGGCAAACGGCAACGCCAGGCCCAACGCCAGCAGCGCGGGCAGCCAGGCCGTGGCTCGCAGCCGGCGGCTGGTTTCGTCCAGGCCCACGGCCAGCAGCGCGGCCGCGGGTAACAACCACAACACCCGGTGCACCATCCACGGAGTCACCGCGAGTCCCAGCAACCAGGGCAGCGGTGGCAGGAAGGCCACGAGCAGCGCGACGGCGCTGAGGGTGAGCAGCACGTGGCGCTCGTAGGGTCGACGCCGCCACAACAGCGGCAGGCAGGCCAGGGACAGCAGCCCGAGCGGGTGCAGTAACAGGCGTGGGTTAACAATGTAACCGGGTGCGCTGCCGGGACTGGCAGCCCTGCTGTTTCCCAGTTGCAGCAAGCGCTCGCGCGCAAGGTGCACGCGGGCCACCGGGTGATTGGAGTCAGCCGTCAGCGCATTCTGTCGGGCCAGTGGCGCGGTAGTCATGCGGCCGGTCAGCGCTGGCCACACGGCAATGACCAGCGCGAGCGCGAGCATGACGGCGGCGCTGCGGCCGCGGCAACGACCTCCGGCTACGAGCACTGCGCCCAGTGCGACCACGGCCATCAGTACCAGCGCGTAGACCAGTGCGTGTGTAGCGGCCAGTGCCACCAGCCCCAGCGCGTAGACCAGCAGCCAACGCCGCCAGCCGCCGCGTGCACGCGTGAGGAACGCGCCCAGAACGACGGGCGCCACCACCACCGCGGCCACGATCTTGTCTTCGGGCGCGCGGGCAAGCAGCGCGATCAGCCAGCCGGTCATCCATCCCAACGCGGTGATCAGCAGTGCGAGCCAGGCCGCACGGCTGCGACCGAACAGCGATCGTGCCAGTACCATGGCTGCCGAAAACGAAAGCGGCACCACCAGCAGTGGCACCGCGCGGTGGTACAACCAGGCGGGATCAACCCGCGCCAGTTCGGCCCAGGCGGCTAGCGCCGGCAGCCACGCGCCGCTGGTGAAGCGTGGCAGTACGGTGGCGGTGCCCAGCAGGGGATCGCCGACGGCGGCTGCCCGGCCTTCGCCCAGCCAGCGTATCCAGGCCAGGTACCACCAGCGGTCCACGCTGCCCATGGTCACCATCTCCAGCGACGCCCAGGCACAGGCCAGGACGCAGGCGGCAACGAGCAGCGGCAACAGCCTGCCCGGCGGATTGTCGGTTGGGGTCGCGCGTTCGCGGCGGCGCGGGCGAATCAAGCTACCGGCGACGGCCAGCGCCAGCATCTCGGCCACCAGCAGTGGTAGAAAATCCGACGCTGGCTGTCCACGCGACACAGTCAGGGCCACCGGCGGCACCAGCAAGGCCAGCGAACACACGAAGTACAGCGCCGGGTTTTCGATGGCCTGGCCACCGTGGCCCGTGCCGCTGACTCTCGCCAGTAACCAGCCGGGTGCGATCAGCAGGGCCCAGCCGGTGAGCGCGGTGGCCAGCATGGCAAGCGGCGTGGGTTGCAGGACAAGACCCGGGGCAGGCGCCGCCAGGGTCAGGAGCAAGCCGGGCAGAAACAGCGCGCCCAGCACGAGGGCAAGCGCGGCAGCCTGCGCGGCCGCTCGTTTCACGCAGGGGCCATGAGTTGCAGCAGGGCTTCGCTTATTTCCGGCGGTGCGCCGCTTGGCAGGGTGAGTACGGGCAACTGCACGCCGGCCTCGCGCCACGCGGCGAGTTGTTCGCGGCACTGGTCGGGCTCACCGGCAATAACCAGGGCTTCGAGCAGCTCTTCGCTTATGGCGGCAGCAGCTTCCTGGCGCTTGCCCTTCACGTACAGATCCTGCACCAGGTCGGCGTTATCGGCGTAGCCCATGCGGCTGAGCAAGGCGTGGTAGTAGTCGCCCATGCCGCCGATGTAGAACGCGATGAGTCCGCGCGCCATGTCGTGTCCACTCTTACGATCGGGCATGGGCATGGCGGTGGTGAAGGGCGCAATGGTGATGTCGTCGGCCGACCGGCCTGCGCGCGCTGCGCCTTCGGCCAGTAGCTCACGTCCGCGACCGATCTGCTGCCAGGGCCAGAAGGTGGGCATCCAGCCGTCGGCCAGTTCGCCCACCATGCGTATGGCCTTGTCGTTGAGGCAGGCACAGTAAACCGGCAGGTCGGCCCGGGCGGGTGTCATCTCGAGTTTGAAGTGGCGAAACTCCCACAGGTCGGCGCCGGCCGAGTCCAGCCGTTCGCCGGCGAGCAGGGTCTTGACGACCCGGATGTACTGCGACAGTCGCGTGAGTGGCTTGCGGTAGTCAACGCCGTGAAAGCCTTCCACTACTTTCTTGCCCGAGGTGCCCAGGCCCAGTATGAAGCGCCCTTCGGATATTTCGTCGAGCGTGGCCGCGTGCATGGCCACCAGTGCCGCCGATCGGCTGAAGACGTTGATTATGCCCGTACCGAGCTGGATGTTCTTCGTGTGCGTGGCGATCTCGGTGAGCAGGCTGAAGATCTCGTAGCCCCAGGCTTCGGGTAACCAGAAGGAGTGGTAGCCCATTTCGTCAGCGATCTGTGCTTGGCGCAGCACGGCCTTGCGGTCGTATTTTTTCCAGAAAGCCACGGCACCGGTTTTCTCAAGTTTCTCAAGTTCAGGCATCTGCCAATCCTCGGCCGCGCGCCTTCCCGTGTCAAAAAGGCAGGAGGTCTGACCTTTGCGTGGCCGTGACAAGCGGGTAGAAGCAGCTTTTGCCGTGGATCCACTGGGACCGGCACGGAGGAGAGGGCATGAGAGGGAATAACTTCATGACGGCTGCCTGTTTGACGGTCGCCAGTATGGTGTTGGCGCTACTGTTGGCCGTGATGTTGCCCGCGAGCGCCCTGGCGTCCAACCTGATCGCGCCCGGGGTGGGTGCGGCCGAGGCCGGCATGATGGGCTCCAACGTCGCGCGGCCGGTCTCGCCGGCCTATGCGGTGTCGGTCAACCCGGCGGCCCTGGTCAACTACGAGCGCCGCACCGAGGGGTTCACTTTTGCCCTGGGTGTGGGTGGCACCGAGATCAACAGCCCGGCCGTTGGCTACAGTGACAAGTCTGACTTCATCTCGCTGGTGCCCGACTACGGACTCGCCCTGGGCGGTGACGGCCCATGGTCGTACGGCTTTGCCGTGGCGGGCAGCGTGGGCGCGAGCAACAACTTTGATCCGATCCCCGGCTTCGGCCCTGAAAAATTCTACGCCGAGTCGAGTATCGTTAGCATGGGACCGGCCGTGGCCCGTCGCTTAAGCAACAACCTGTCGGTGGGCTTCGCGATCACGCCCCTGCTGGCCTACCTGCGCGCACATTACCCCACGCCGCTTGGCCCCACGCGCTACGTCATGCGCGGCGCCGGCATACAGGCCAACGGCAGCGTTGCCTGGCAGCCGCGTGAAGGCTGGGATCTCGCCGTGGGCCTGCGAACGCCGGGCATGATCTGGTTGGACGGCTCGGCGCCGTCGCCATCGGGCAGGCAGGACCTGGACCTGCAGTTGCATATGCCGGCACAGGCCTACCTGGGCTCGAGCTGGTCGCTGGGCGAGCGGGCCATGCTGCACTCGGCCATACGCTGGACCGGCGCCGACTCCATGGGCAGGTCGAAAATCCACTTCGCCGAAACTCCGCAGCTCGACGCGCCCTTCGTGCCCGGCGGGACCGACGAGTGGCGGTACGCTTTCGGCGGGTCATACCGCGTCAGCGAGCGTTGGGAGCTGCGCAGCGGCGTGGGTTACGCCAACCCCATCGTTTCAGACGGCGGGGTGAGCCCCCTGCTCATGGACGTGAGCGACTGGAAGATAGGCGTGGGCGCGGGCCTGTACCTTGAGAGGCTGCGCGTGGACTTCACGTTCGGCTACGGGGTGCCCGACGAAAGACACGTCGACGCGTCCGAGGCACTCGTTATTCCCGGCGTCTACCGCATGGGTGGCAACTACATAGGCGTGGGCCTGGAGTGGGAAGGCTGAGTCTTATCAGGGGAGGGTGTCTATGAGGGGGCCGACGCCCGGTGCGTAGCTGCCGCCAGGCTGCAGCGGGCGGCATTGCCCCTGGTCAAAAGTCGCACACCGCGGCCTTTCTATCCATAGATATAGCTTTGCCCGCGCCCCCGGCCATTGAGTACGGGGCGAACACGCACTGTCAGCGGATGCGCAGGATGGGGGTAAAGGTAACAACGACCGTTATGGCCACCGCCATCGAGGCGCTCAGGATGCCGCAGGCGGCCAGCGGCCCCCATCGCTCTGCGAGCAGGCCGCAGAGCAGGGTGCCCAGCGGTGTCGACCCCATGAATCCCATGGAGTAGACCGACAGCACGCGGGCCCGGTGGGTTTTCGGCGCTCCCTGCTGGAATATCGTGCGGCTGCAGTTGATGTTGACGGCGGCGCCAAGTCCCCAGGCCGCCACTACCACCAGCATCAGCTCGAAGGGCAACCCCAGCGAAATGAGCGCCAGGAAGACGGTGCCCGTAGCGAGCGCACACACCAGCGCCAGCCCCTTGCGACGTATGCCTCCCCTGGCCAGCAGCAAGAGCGAGCCGGCGATGGTGCCCAGCGGAAAACACATTGTGAGCAGGGCCAGCTGGGCGACGTCGCCGCCGTAGTAGTCGCGCACCAGCAGGGGGAAGGCGACGATGTAAGGGCCGATGAAAAAAATGCCCACGCTGGTAGTCAGTGCGAGCACGCTCAGCAGCGTCGGCGAATGGTAAACTTCGCGCAAGCCCTCGCGTATTTCGGCCAGGGCGCTCGTGCTTGGGCCGTCGTCCGACGCCGACGCGCTGTCGTCTTTCGCGTGGCCATCGTTCCCGTAGCCGGGCAAGCGCAGCAGCGGCAGCACGCCCAGCAGCAGCACGGCCGACTGCAGCGCGAGCGCGTTGGCGGTTCCCATCCAGCGCGCCAGTCCACCGGCGGCCGCGCCCAGCGCGTGGCCACTCCACTGCGTGAGCGTCAGCCCGGTAACCGCCCGCATGAGGTCGCCGCCCGATACGTCGTTGAGCAGCGCATCGCGCGACGGCAGCACGAAGGCCACGGCCACTCCCATGCAGGCGGCAAACACGAACACCGCCGCCAGCGAGAGCTTGCCCAGGGCCACCACCACGGCCAGCGCGGCCACCACCAGGCCCGCGCCCGTGTGTGATATCCACAGCAGCCGGCGCCGGTCGTGGCGGTCGGCCAGCACTCCCCCCGGCAACAACAGCAGCAGCGAGGGCAGCATGGCTACCGATTGCACCAGTCCGAGCACCGCGGCGTCGGCACCCAGTTCGCCCACGACCAGCCACGACAGCAGCACCGACTGCATGCCCCAGGCGGTAAACCAGCTTGCCGCGCCGGCAATAAACAAGGGGTAGGATTGGCGTGAGTCTGGCACCCGTGCATTGTATGCGGCGCGCGCCCACCGCACCACGCGGTAGCTGCAATAGAGACCCCGCCTGTGCAGGACCCAAGTTATAAAGCCGCCGCATAAACATCACCCCGGCAACGATCACCCCGGTAACGACAGAGACCGCCCGGGTGGTCCCTACGCCTGCTACGTGCTGGGCGTGCTCGTGCTCGTTTACGTTTTTAATTTTCTCGACCGGCAGGTGCTGGCCATCCTCGCCGAAGACATCAAGGCCGACCTCGGGCTGGGCGACTCCCAGATCGGTTTTCTTTACGGCACCGCCTTCGCGGTTTTCTACGCCGTGTTCGGCATTCCGCTTGGCCGCCTGGCCGACGTGTGGGTTCGTCGCACTATTATATCCCTGGGCCTGGCGACCTGGAGCCTGATGACGGCTGCCTCGGGGTTGGCCGGCAACTTTACCCAGCTGGCGGGCGCGCGCATAGGCGTGGGTATTGGCGAGGCCAGCGCGTCGCCGTCAGCATTTTCGCTGTTATCAGACTGGTTTCCGCCCGAGCGTCGAGCGACGGTTATGGCCATCTACTCAAGTGGCCTCTACATAGGCGCGGGGCTGGGGCTTTACGTGGGCGGCACGGTGGTCGACAACTGGAACCAGGCCTGGCCCGATGGCAACGCGCCGCTGGGCTTGGCCGGTTGGCAGGCGGCGTTCATGGTGGTGGGCATGCCCGGCCTGCTGCTGGCGGCCTGGGTACGTACGCTGAGAGAGCCGCGCAGGGGCGCGGGCGACGGCCCTTCGGCCGCTCAAGCCGCGGCCGAAGAACTCGCCGGCGAAGAAGTGCGCCCCGTCCGCGTGCTGTTCAAGGAGTTGGCCAAGGTGCTGCCGCCTTTTGCCGTGCTGACCCTGGCGCGGGCGGGGGCTTCGCGTGCCATGCTCTTGGGCAACGCGGCCACTGCCGCGGGCCTGGCCATGGCGGCCTGGCTGCTAACGTTGTGGCTGGGCGACCCGGTGCAGTGGGTGGCGCTGGGGGTGGGCGTGTACGCGTCGGCCTGCTGGGTGCAGAACCTTGCGCTGGGCGACCCGGGGACTTTCTCAACGATTTTTCGCGCGCGTTCCCTGCGCACGGCCGTACTCGGATTTTCGTTGCTGTCGTTCGGTAGCTACGGCGCGGGGTTCTGGGTGGTGCCGTGGTTCCTGCGCAACTTTGACCTGTCGGCGGGCGAGGCTGGCAAGACGCTGGGACTTATTGCCGCGGTGGGGGGCTGGGCGGGTGCCACCTTCGGGGGCCTGGCCGCCGACTGGTGGCGCGCGCGTAAACCACAGGGCCGATTGTACTTTGCGGTGGTGGCGGCGCTGCTGCCGTTGCCCTTCGTTGTGGCCATGGTGCGGACCGACTCGCTCACCATGGCCTACGCTCTGTACGTAGGCGCGGGGACGGCCAATGGATTGTGGCTGGGCGCTGCGGTTTCCACGGTGCAGGACCTCGTGTTGCCGCGCATGCGGGCGGTGGCCTCGGCCGTGTACCTGTTGATGCTCACCTTCATAGGCCTGGCCATGGGCCCTTACACCGTAGGACGGCTGAGCGAGGCCAGCGGTGATCTCGGCCACGCTATAGAACTGTGCCTGCTGGCCAACCTGGTTGCCGTAGTGTTGTTCCTGCTTGCGTCGCGAGGGCTGGCGGCAGACGAAGACAAGCTGGCCGCACAGAAGGCGCAAGCAGCAGGCGCGGCCTGAGCCGCGTCAACCGCGCCCCCGGGGCAGGCAGCCGTCAGGCTACCTGGTCAAATTCGCCGACGTTGGCCTCGCGCGGCTCATCGATATCGGCCACGCCGTCCTCGAAGTCGGGCAGGTCACCGAGCGGCACCAGTTGCGGCTCGCGTCCTATGCTCAGGCGGCGGCTGGGGTAGGCGCGGGCGAGGCGCTTGCGCAGGTAGGCGGCGTCAAAACCCATGACCTCGCAGATGTTTTCAAAGGAGTACAGCCACTCGAGCTCGTCGTCGTCTATCCACTCGCGCGCGCCCTGGTACTCGGCGCGGCCGCGCGGATCGCGGGCCAGTGCGAAGCGGCGGTAGCGGTCCAAGGCATCTTCGAGCACGGCAAGCATCAGGCGGCGCTCGCCGGTGAGCTTGTCGCCCCCTCCCACCAGGGCCATGTACTGGTCGGGCAAAAGGCAGTCTGATTCAAGTATGCTGTTTCCGGTCATTTTCGCTCTCTTTATGTTGCTGGGCCTGTTTCCAAACCGGCCGCTCGCTCATCCCCGATCAGGGGGGTACAGCCCCATCCGGCCTTTCGGCCCTCGAGGCATTGGCGACCTTCCGGCTCCACGATCAGTTATATGACGGGCGCATGAACCGTTTATTCAGCAATCAGGCGCAGTTGGGGACCTTTTTAGGTTTTTTTCGTCGTTATACCCGCTAGGGGGAGTGACGGGCAGGGCGGGGCGGGGTAGCCTCGGTCGTATCAGCGTGGGGGCGGGCCGGGGACAGTACTCGGAAGGCTGACAGTAATTTGCAGGCACGCCTTTGCCGCTGATGACAGGGTTATCGTAGGAGGCTTAGGATAATGGCTTATAAGGGAATCTCGTTGGGCTTTGGCTTGGCTCTCATTGTTTTTCTATTCGTGGTCCAGCCGGCCAGTGCGCAGATACTGTGCAGCGGCGGTACTTGCACTGGTGGTGTGGCCGACGGGTTTTCCACCAGCAACGCTGAGTGCCCCAACAATTGCCCGGCCGTGACCGTTCCTCCCTACCCGATCGCTTTCTCTGCATGTTACGACGAGGACCATGCAGACAGGCATTTTTGCGAAAGTTTCCAGGTCCAGGAGCCCTTCTGTGACTGCACGATCACCATTCCCATAGAGACTCGGGCACCTGGCACAAACTGCAACGATGTCGTCAGCCTGGGATGGACCGGTAGCACTTTTTACTGGAGTGAGGATATTTCGAATATAATCAACAACGACCCTGTCTTCGATAGCACTTACTGTAAGACCGGCAACAGTTGTAGTTCAACCTGGGAAACGGGCCAGACGAGTTCTGGTGGGGTCTGTTGGGAAGAGGATTTCTGTGGCTCTAGCACCTGCCTTGGCGTGGACAAAACGGCCACGCTTACCCTGGACTGCAGTGCGCTGTTGGCCCCCCAGGGCCAAGGGGTCTCGACCCAGAGTTTGTTCAATCTCATCCCTAGTTTCGGAGCTGCCGGCTCCGTACTCCAGGTCAGGGTTCAGGATGACACCGCCTTAGACTACGTACAGTTCGACTACACCCCCGGTGTTCTTGATGCGGCCACCGGGGCTTGCTGCGGCGACGGCGTTCCCGACACGGGTGAGTGCTGCGATGATGGCAACAACGTCAGTGGCGACGGTTGCGACGAGTTCTGCCAGTGCGAGGAGTATTGCGGTGACGGCGTCCAGAACGGTACCGAGGACTGCGACGGTGCCGACCTTGGTGTTTGCCTTGTTGGGCCCTGCCAGGGCGATTGCACCTGTCCCGATCCTGTTTGCGGTAATGGCGTGCTCGAGGCCGGTGAGTGCTGCGATGATGGCAACAACGTCAGTGGCGACGGTTGCAGCGCGGATTGTGGTTGTGAGGCCAACCACCTTCAGTGCTACAAGATGAGAGACGGGCATAAGTTTAAAGCAATCGTTGATCTTGACTCGCCACAGTTCGGCCTCGCCGACGGGTGCAAGGTTAAAGGGAAGGCCAAGTACTTCTGTGTACCGGCCGTGAAAACGGTAAGGGAAATTAACGGCCAGGCGCCCTCACTCTTGCCTGTGACTGGTGGCGAGCTTGACAGGGATTACTTCTGTTACATGACAAAGTGCAAGGTCCAGCCCCCAGCTGCTCAGATTGCGGCTGACCAGTTCGCCGAGCGCAACATCGGGCTCATCAAGACCTCCATGATGTGCGTTCCCGCGATCAAGACGACATCCTGCGAAAAATCCGGTGCTCCACAGTGCTTCGGTCTTTGCGAGGACCCGGACCTGGAATGTCTGGAATCAGCATCGGCAGGCTGCATATGCCAGTAGTGCACTATTGGCAGTGACGTCAGCGTCCGTGGTGCGCGCGTCCCGACGGCGAGGCGAAGAAGGTAACATGTAAGTAATCGGGTCCGCGGTCAGCCCGCTGCGCGCGGCCGGCCGAGCACGATGATAGGGGCTCCCCGTTCTTCCATCGTGCCGCGGATACGGTCGAACACCCTGCCGTAGCGATAGAAGGGCACGCGCGGGAAGAGGTGGTGTATGGAGTGGTAGTTCTGCCACAGCCACAGCAGCGTCATCGGCGTGTTGAGCGGGCCCTCGACTATAAAGGTCGAGGTGTCGAGGTAGCGCCCCCGCTCGGAGTATGGGTGGTGCACGGCCACGGCGAAAAAGGTGGTCACGATCAGGTTGCCCAGCAGGTTGGCCAGTACCGTGACCATGAGGACCTCGGCGGGGTAGCCGGCCAGCGCAAGCGCCACGCGGCTGCCCACTATGGCCACGGTCTCGGCGGCCACCGTGCGCTTCTCGGCCGCGTTGGCGGTGGGCCACACCCTGCGGCGATAGAACGAGTACTGCAGCGGAATGGCGCGCAGCGACCCGGTAACAAGCGCCCACGCGTTTATCCGCGCGCCGGGCGAGAAGATAACGTCGGGGTCCTGGTCGGGGTTGTTGGTAGACGCGTGGTGGGCGAAATGCTCGGCGCGGTGAATCCTGAACGGTATGGCCATGACCAGGCCGGCCGTGTAGCCGAGCAACTCGTTGAGCCACCGCAGGCGGGGCCCGCCACCGGAAATGTTGGAGTGGGTGGCCTCGTGAAAGACGGTGTAGGTGGCGTATACCAGCAGCCCCGCGATGCAGGTCGCCGGCAGCAGCCCCAGCGCGCCGCTGGCAGCCGCGGCAAAGTTGAGCCCGTAGGCGGCGAACACCGCCAGCGCGAACAGCACCGTGGGCCAGGCCACCTGTCCGCTCAAGGAGGCCGCCACCCGCGCTGCCTCGCGGTCGCTACCGGCTGTTGGCGCTGTTGTCTTGTCGGTGTTCATCGTGTCAGTGTACATCGCTATACGAGGCGTCAGTATAAGCGCCCACCGGGCCTGTTTCCAGTGGGTCGGCGTCGAGCATGTCGCCTATGACCGAGCGCGTGTAGTCACACAGTTCGGGTACGGTTCGCCCCTCGGGGCTGATGGGCTGGCCGAAGGTCACCCCGATGCTACCGCTGTGCTCTATCTTCAGCAGTGATCCCCTGGGCAGCACCCGCCGCGCGCCGGCTATGGCGAAGGCCCTTTTTCTGAATACGCCCAGTCGCTCGCCCTCGACGCGCGTGCCCTCCGAGAAAAACACCATGGTTCCGTCGGGCCAGTTAACATAGGTGGAGCAGTGGTGTCCAAGCTGCAAGTGGCGATAATCAGCACCCTTGGCAAAAAGTGCACCGATTTACTATGTTTTGGGACGTGGCGACGGCGGCTGAAAGTGTATCTGGCAAAGCAGCGCAGGGGCTGCTCTCGGGCACACGCGTAATAGAGCTGGCCGACGAGAGTGGTTGCTACTGCGGCAAGCTGTTTGCCGACATGGGCGCCGACGTCGTCAAGGTCGAGCCGCCCGGCGGCGATCCCTCGCGCGGGTTGCCTCCCCACGCGCCCGACGGCGGCAAGCCCGGCCTGTTCTTTCGCTGCAACAACTCCGGCAAGCGCGCAGTTACCCTCGACCTTGAACACCCGGGTGCGCGCGAACTCTTTGCCGGTCTCGTAGCCCGCGCCGATCTCTTGATCCAGACTACGCCCGCGGGTTATCTCGACGAGCGCGGGCTTGGTTACGGACAATTGTCGCAAGCCAACCCGGCGCTTGTGGCCTGCTCCATTACGCCGCACGGTCGCAGCGGCCCGCGCGCCCATTGGGAGGCCTCGGCGCTCACGGTCGAAGCGATGTCGGGTTCGATGCACGTGACCGGTTACGCCGACGATCCCCCGGGCCGCCTCGCCGGGCGGCAGGCCTGGACTGCGGCCGGCAGCTGGGCGGCCGCCTCTTCGATGATCGCTTTGTGGCACGCGCGCAACAGCGGGCAGGGACAATTGATCGATATATCTGCCACCGAGTGCCTGGCGTCGGTCGCTCACATAACCGGCGTGGGCAAGTACCTTGACGACGGTATCGTGCCGCGTCGCTCGGGCCCGGGGCTGTTCGCGTCGGTGCCTTCGGGCGCCTATCGCTGCAAGGACGGACTGGTTTACCTGATGGTCAATCGTCCGGCGCACTGGAAGGCCCTGGCCACCTGGATCAACGAGACGACGGGTAACGAGGAAGTGCTCGACCCCATGTTCGAGGGGGCGTCGTCCGCGCGCCTGCCCCATCGCGAACTGCTGGATATTTTCATAGGCGAGCTCACCGAGCGTTTCACCGTCGACGAAATCTACCGCGAGGGGCAGCGACGGCGTATAGCCTTCAGCCCGGTCAACACGCTGGCCGATCTCGCCGGCGATGAGCAGTTGGCCGCGCGCGGGTATTTTGTAGAAGGCGAAGACGGCCTGCGCTATCCCGGCGCGCCTTTTCGCCACTCGGCCACGCCCTGGCAAGGTGGCGGTCACGTACCGGCGCCCGGAGAGCACAACCGCGAGCTGCTGCTGGGAGAGCTGGGTCTTGACGCCGAGCGCTTCGAGCAACTGGTTGATGAGGGCGCGCTGTGAGCGCGGACAGAAGTGTGAAAAACGCAGCCGGGGCACTTGCCGGCCTGCGCGTGCTCGAGTTCACTTCGGCCATGGCCGGTCCCTGGGTCGGTCGCATAATGGCTTCCTGTGGCGCGGAGGTCATACGCGTAGAATCGCGAGACTTTCCGGATGTGGTGCGCGGCTACTCCCGGCCCGATGACCCGGAGCACCGCCCGCGGCCGACCGAGTCGCCGTGGTTTACCGACTGGAACGCCGGCAAACTCTTTGTCGCGCTCGACCTGCGCAGGCCGCGCGGCGTTGAGCTTGCCCTCAAGCTGGCAGCGCGCGCCGACGTGGTCGTAGAGAACCACGCCGCGGGCGTCATGGACCGCCTGGGTCTTGGCTGGCAGCAACTGTCTGTCGCCAACCCGCGCCTGGTCATGCTCAGCACCAGCGGCTACGGAGCCACCGGCCCGGCGGCGGGCTACGTCAGCTGGGGGCCCAATATCATGGCGCTATCGGGCATGGCGGCTGCGTCGGGCTTTGAAGGGCGCGAGTGCACCATGGACCAGTACGCCTTCCCCGATCCCATGACGGCGCTGCATGGGTTGTTCGCCGTCATGTCGGCGCTGGAGCACCGGCGGCAGACAGGACGGGGACAGTACGTGGACCTGTCGCAGTTCGAGTGCACGGCCGGGTTGGCCGGAGAGTTACTGGTGGACGCGCTGGCCGGGTTGTCTGCGGGGGCAACTCCGGAGCAGGGGGCGCCTGCCTGCCCCGAGGGCGTGTACCGCTGCTCGGGTGAAGATCGCTGGCTCGCGCTGTCGGTGCAGGACGACGGCCAGTGGGCCGGGCTTTGCCGTGTGCTTGGACGCTCGGCCTGGCTGGCCGACGCCGGGCTCGTCCACGCCGACGGCCGCTTGGAGCGCACCAACGAAATCAACGAGGGCATCCGCGACTGGACGGCAGAACGTAGCCCGCTCGAGGCCAGCGAGCAGTTGCAGGCCGCCGGTGTCGCCGCCGCCCCCGTGCAGAACGTCGACGACCAGTACAAGCGCGATCCCCAGTTGCGCGGGCGCGGCTTCTTTGAGCTGGTGGAACACCTTACTCTCGGCACGGTGACGGCCTGTGCGTTGCCGCTGGGCCTGGGCGCCACGCCCGCGGCCAGCGGTGTGGCCGGGGCGGCGGTAGGTGAAGACAACCGCTACGTGTTGGGCGAATTACTGGGCTTGAGCACGGCTGATATAGCCGAGCTGGAGCGCGACGGCGCGGTTCAGCCGCTGGCCGGGAACGAAACAGGGAGCGACGATCAATGAGCAACAACATAAATCTTGAAGCCACGGTGGCCCGGCTGGCCGACCTTGAGGCCATACGCGACCTGCCCTGCCGCTACGCGCACTGCGTGTGGAACGGCGACGGCGAAAGTATTGTCGAGCTGTTTGCCGAGCAGGGCAGCATGGACATCGGCGACGGTCGGCCCATAGTCGGCCGCGAGAATCTCAAGCGCGACTACGGTGACATGCTGACCGGTATCGGTCTTTACCCCTACGTGCACAACCACGTGGTCGATCTCGACGGCGATCAGGCCACCGGCCACTGCTACCTCGATCTCAGGGCGACCATGGGTGACCAGAGCATGATAGGCTCGGGTTGGTACGACGACAGCTACGTACGCGAGAACGGCGCGTGGAAGTTTGCCTCGAGGGTGTTGCACATCCGTTTCCTGGTGCCGGTGGGCGAAGGCTGGGCCGATGTCGACGGTAGTCAGGGCGACGTGTTCCCGGCCCGCGACTGACGGCCCGCGACTGAACATTCTTAAACGCCATGAACTTTGCGCACGGTGAAAAAGAACTGGCCTTCGCGGCCGAGGTCGAGCAGTTCCTTGACGAGTACCTGTCCGATCCCGTGCGCCGCGCGGCGGTGAGTGACCGTCACCCGGAGCAGCTTTCGCAGACGGTCGACAGCGCGGCCAAGCGCGAGTTCATTGCCGCGCTGGCCGAGCGTGGCTGGCTGGGCATGTCGTGGCCGGTCGAGTGCGGCGGCACAGCGCTGTCGGGCATCTACGATTTTATGCTCACCGAGGCGCTGGCGCGGCGCGGCCTGCCGCAGCCGGGCAAGGGCGTGGGCATGGTAGGCAAGACCATCATCCGCAACGGTAGTGCAGAGCTGAAAGAGCGTTTCCTGCCGCGCATCATCCGCGGCGAGATCGAGTTCGCCGTGGGCTACAGCGAGCCTGAGGCCGGCAGCGACGCGGCCAACATGCAGCTGCGCGCCGAACGCGACGGTGACCACTGGTTGCTCAACGGCACCAAGATGTGGACCACCTCGGCCCACTTTGCCGACTGGTACTGGCTGGGCGCGCGTACCGACCCCGACGCGCCCAGGCATCGCGGCATAACGCTGTTCCTCATTCCCATGGACAGCCCGGGCCTGGTGGTGACGCCTATAATGACCATGGGCGACGAGCGCACCAACCAGGTGTTTTTCGACAAGGTGCGCGTGGAAGACGCCTGCGTAGTGGGCGAAATCAATCGAGGCTGGACCTATATCTGCGAGGCGTTGGACCTGGAACGTTTTGCCATGATGCCCATGGGTCCGCTTGAGACCAAGGCGGCTGCCTTGTTTGACTGGGCCCGTGAGGCCACGCGCGACGGCCGCCCGCTCACTGAAGACCCCAGGGCGCGCAGGCAGCTGGCGCTCGTGGCGACCGAACTGCAGGTGGCGCGCGCGTTACAGAAGCGTGTGCTGGCCGCGGCCCTTGGCGACACCGTGCCCACCGTCGAGTCGTCGCAGTACAAGCTGTTCATGAACGAAGCGGGGCAGCGCGTGGCCGACACCGCGCTCGATCTCGCGGGCGTCGCCGGTCAACTACGCGTGGGTCAGCGCCACACACCCCAGGACGGACGCTTCGAGCGCAGCTATCGCTACACGGTGGTCGACACCATAGGCGGCGGCACCTCGGAGATACAGAAAAATATAATAGCCACGCGGGCACTGGGCCTGCCGCGCAGTTTTTAGGTCCTGCTGTCGGGTTCGGTGGGGGCGGCGGCCGTCGGATCGATCTCCAGCAGCTCGGCGCAGGCCTGCTCGGGCAGCTCGAGCGCGCGGGCGACTGCCAGGCCCACCACCGACGGGTCCATGGCGCCTGCCCAGCCCGGGTAGCCGCCGGCTTCCCACTCCTGGTAGGCCACCTGGGCGCGTTCGGGATCCCAGTTGGCATTGAAGTTGGTCCAGGCCGGTCCGCAGCGCAGCACCGTTACCCGTGTGCCCTGCTCGGCCAGTTCGCGCCTGAGCGAGACGGCGTAGTTTTCAAGCGCCGCCTTGGTGGCCGCGTATACCGACATCCACGGGTAGGGGTCGTTCACGGTGGTCGAAGAGATCATAACAACGTCACCGCCTCCGGCTGCGCGCAGCAGGGGCACGGCTTCGCGGCTGCAGTACATAGCGCCCAGCAGGTTGGTGTCGAGTTGAGCTGTAAGTTCGTGGTCGGCCAGGTCTTCCACGCGCGCGAGTTCGGCCACGCCGGCGTTGATGACCAGTATGTCCAGGCTGCCGTCAAACAGATTGGCGGCTTCGGCGAACGCGCTTCGAACCGAGTCGGGGTCGGCCACGTCGGCCGGTATCGCGCTGGCCTGCTGGCCCAGGCGCGCGGCTTCTTCCGCGAGCTTGCCGGTTTTGTTGGTGGCTTCGCTGGCGTCGCTGTCGCCAGCACGGGCGAGCATGGCCACGCGCACGCCACGTTCGACCAGCGCTTCGGTAATGGCCAGGCCCAGCCCGCGCGAGGCACCGGTGACCAGGGCGGTTTTGCCGGCAAGTGAGCGCGGGGCGACGTGACTGCCTGCTTCGCTCAAGCGGGGAATCCCAGCGTCTTGGTTTCCAGGTACTCCGAGAAACCTTCAAGGCCCATTTCGCGGCCGAGCCCGCTTTGCCGGTAACCACCGAAGGGCGAGTCGGGCGCGTACCACATGCCCCCGTTGATGCCCACGGTGCCGGTACGAAGACGACGGGCCACGCTCTCGGCGCGCTCGAGCGATGCCGAGCTTACGCCACCCGACAGCCCGTAGTCAGAGTCGTTGGCTATTCGCACGGCGTCGTCGTCGTCGTCAAAGGGCAGCAGGGTGAGTACCGGCCCGAATATTTCTTCACGGGCTATGGTCATGGAGTTGTCGACGTCGGCAAAAAGAGTCGGCTCCACGTAGTATCCCTTTTCGTGTGGTCCGCGTCCCCCGCCCGTGACCAGGCGCGCGCCCTCGGCCTTGCCCTTTTCGATGTAGCCCAGCACGCGTTCGCGCTGGCGAGCGTTGATGAGCGGGCCCATGAGCATGGAGCTGTCGGTGGGGTCGCCCCAGGCCAGGCTCTCGGTGGCCGCCTGGGCCAGCTCCACGGCCTGCTGGTATCGGTCGCGGGGAATGAGCCAGCGCATGGTCATCGCGCAGCCCTGGCCGGCGTGCACGAAGCTGAACGCGGCAAAGGGTATGGTGGCCTCGAGGTCGGCGTCGTCCAGAACGATGTGCGCCGATTTGCCGCCCAGTTCGAGGAATACTTTCTTTACCGTATTCGCCGAGCGGGCCATGATGTGGCGGCCCACGGCCGTGGAGCCGGTGAAGCTTACCAAGTCCACGCGCGGGTCGGCTGTGAGAAACTCGCCCACCTCGGCTGGATCGCTCGCGGTTACCACGTTGAATACGCCCGGCGGCATGTCGGTGTGCTCGGCCGCCAGGCGCCCCAGCCATGTGGCGTTCCACGGGGTGTCGGGCGCGGGCTTTAGCACTACCGTGTTGCCTGTCGCGAGCGCCGGCAGCACCTTGGCGAGGTTGACCTGCAGGGGGTAGTTCCACGGCGTGATGGCGGCTACCACGCCCACCGGCTCGCGTACGACCACGCGCCGGCTCTTCATGCCCATGAAATCGTGTACGCCCAGATCGCGCTCCCACTCGAAGTCGTCGATGCGGGCCGTTGGCCAGCGCGCGTCTTCTATCACGGTGTCGCCCTGGGCGGCCCAGGTGAGCTGCAGGGGGCTGCCCGCCTCGGCCACGGTCTGCCAGCGCAGCGCCTCCTTGTCGGCCTCCATGGCGTCGCGCAGCTGCTCGAGGCAGCGTTTGCGCAGTTGCCTGTCGGTGGCCCACTGCCCGTCGTCGAAGGCCCGGCGCGCGGCCGCGACGGCGCGTTCAGCGTCCTCGCCGTCGCCGTCGGCAGCCTGTCCCAGGACCTCTTCGGTGGCCGGGTTGATGTTGTCGTAGCTACGCCCCGAGGCGGCCTCGACCAACTCGCCGTCAATGAGCATCCGTGCTTCCGGGTTGAACTGTAGTGCGTTGGCCATCCTCCTGACTGTCCTGCCTCCCCACACCAGTCAAGAAGCTCGCTACGTTCCTTTGAGGCCAAAGGAGAGTATCCCCCTTCCCGCCGGGGTAGAACACGTTTCACTTGAGGGGGGTGGCGTGCTACTTCTCTTTGCTTGCCCGTGAGCCATCGCGCCCGTTTCGCCGGGCAGCGGCCGGGCAGCGGAGGTAGCCTTGAATTTCGAGTTTTCCCAGGCCGAGCAGGCTTTTCAGCAGGAAATTGAGCAGTGGCTGGCCGACAACCACGACCCCGAGGTCATGGATCCCACCCGCGAGAACTTCACCCAGTTGGCCGATACGCCCGAGCGCCGCGCGTTCATGAAAAAGCTCGCCGCCCAGGGTTGGTTGGGCATGACCTGGCCCCGGGAGTACGGCGGCCAGGAGATGGAGGGCGTCTACGAGTACATACTCAACGAGGCGCTCGCGCGCGTGGGCGCCCCGCAGATAGGCAAGGGCGTGGGCATCATCGGCAAGACGCTCATCCGCCACGGCAGCGATAAGCTCAAGAGGGAGTTCCTGCCGAAGATTCTTGGCGCCGAGGTCGAGTTTGCCGTTGGCTACAGCGAGCCCCAGGCCGGCAGCGACGCGGCCAACATGCAGCTGAAGGCTGAGCGCGACGGCGACTGGTGGGTGATGAACGGCCAGAAAATCTGGACCACCTCGGCCCACTTTGCTGACTGGTACTGGTTCGGCGCGCGCACCGACCCCGACGCTTCCAAGCACAACGGCATCAGCCTGTTTCTCGCCCCCATGCGCAGCGAGGGCATGCAGATCCTGAGTACGCCCACCATAGGCAAGGACACCACCAACGAGGTGTTCTTCGACAACGTGCGCGTGCACAACGACTACATGGTCGGCGAGCCGGGCAAGGGCTTTCAGTACATAAGCGAGGCGCTCGACCTGGAGCGCTTCACGATGTTTACCTTCTCGCCCATAGAGGAACGCACCCGCCTGCTCTGCAACTGGGTGCGGAACACTCAGCGCGACGGGCGGGCGCTGCGCGACGACCCGGTCGTACGCAGCACCATCGCCAACACGGTGACCGAGACCGAAGTGGCCCGCTGCCTGGGCTACAAATTCGTGGCCGCCTCGTTGAAGGGCGGCAAGCCGCCCACCTGCGAGGCCTCGGAATACAAGCTCTACGGCACCACCCTGTCGCAGCGCGTGGCAAACACGGCCCTCGACGTAATAGGCGGCGAGGCCCAGCTCAAGGAGGGCACTGACAGCGCGCCGCTGCGTTCCCGCTTCGAGGGCACCTATCGTTGCACCGTGGTCGAGACCATAGGCGGCGGTGCCTCGGAGATTCAGAAGAACATCATCGCGCGTCGCAAGCTGGGGCTGCCGCGTAACTTCTGAGCCAACGCGATTGCCAGCTATGACAGACAACGCATCAACTCCTGCTGTGTCCATGCTCGAGGGCACCACCGTGCTCGACCTGTCGAGCGTGGGGCCGGCGGCCAGGTGCAGTCGCATACTGGCCGACTACGGAGCCGAGGTAGTCAAGATCGGCCCCGTGCCGCGCCACGAGGGCGTGCAGATCCGCCCGCCGTTTCACAGCTACTCGGCCGGCCGCGGCTACCGCCGCGCGTTGTTCGACTTTAAGGACCCCAGCGGTCGCGACGCCTTCGCGGCGCTCGCTTGTAAGGCTGACGTCGTGATCGAGAGTTTTCGTCCCGGCGTCGTTGATCGCCTTGGCATTGGTTACGCAGACCTGTCGGCCGGCAACCCCAGCCTGGTCTACTGCTCAACGAGCGGCTACGGCCAACAGGGTCCGGCCTCGCAACGCGCAGGCCACGATCTTAACTATCTTGCCGTGGGTGGATTTCTGCACTGCTCCACCCGGCGGGCCGACGGAGGACCGCCGACGCCCGGAGCCACGGTGGCCGATAGCGCTGCCGGTGGCATGCAGGCGGCGGTGGCCATACTGGCAGCGCTGCTGCGGCGAGCACGCACGGGGCAGGGCGAGTACCTGGACGTGTCGGTGGCAGACGGCGTGCTGGCGCTCATGGCCCTGCACGTAGACGAGCACCTGGCTACTGGAGCCGAACCGGGCCCGGGCAGTAACGTGCTAACCGGTCGCTACGCCTGCTACGACTGCTACCAGGCCCGCGACGGCGCTTGGCTTGCGGTGGGTGCCATCGAGGCTGCCTTCTGGGCCAACCTTTGCCGTGCACTCGGGCTCGACAAGCTGGTGGAGCGCCAGTACGACGACGACGCCCAGGATGAGTTACGCGCAGAGCTCGCGCGCGTGTTTGCCGGCGAGGATCGTCAACACTGGCTCGACCTGCTGCTCGACGCCGACACCTGCGTTACGCCGGTGTACTCAATTGATGAGCTCGTTGTCGACGAGCAGTTCGCGGCGCGCGGGGTTTTCGGTACAGCCGAACATCCTGCCGAGGGGCGCTTACGACAGGTAACCCCGCTCCTGGCCGGTCAGGAACGGGCCGATGGCTGCGTACAGCTGCCTGACCCCGGGGCGACCCACACGCACGAGCTGCTGGCCGCTGCCGGCCTGGGCGAGGACGAGCTGGAGGCGCTGTTTGCCGACGGGGCTGTTGCTTGAGGACTGCTGGATAGGCGGCTTGACGGCTGCGAGTTGGACTAGAGAAGAGGAAGAATAGATGGACCTGGATTTCAGCGAAGAACAACAAATGCTGCGCGACACCCTGCGCTCGCTCTGCGCCGAGCACTCCACGATCGAAGTCGTGCGAGCCCTCGAGGACGACGCCAAGGGCTACACCGAAGAGTTTTGGGGCAAGCTGGCCGAGTTGGGTGTCACCGGCCTCACCCTACCCGAGCCCTGGGGTGCCGGCATGGGATTGATGGACGCGGTGGTGGTGTACGAGGAGTTCGGGCGTGCGCTGGCCGCCTCGCCTCACTTTGACAGCTGCGTGATGGCTGGCGGCGTGTTGGCCGCCACGGGCACGCAGGAGCAGAAGGACGAGTGGCTGCCGGGCATCGCTTCGGGCGAAAAGATCGTGGTACCCGCGTGGTTGGAGCCGGGCAATGGCTGCGGCCCGCGCGGCGTGCAGATGCGCGCTCGTCCGGACGGTGGCGGCTTCGTGCTCGAGGGCGAAAAACTCCACGTGCACTTCGCGCGTGAGGCCGACGCTCTGCTGGTGCTGGCCCGCAGCGGCGACGGCGACGAGGATGTAGACATATTTATTGTCGACGCTCGCGCCGAGGGCATCCAGATGGAGCAGCAGCTGTCGATGGCGTCGGACTGCCAGTACCTGCTGACCTTTGATGGCGTGCAGGTCGACGTTTCTTCGCGCGTTGGCGCCGCTGGTTCGGGCTGGGCTGCGTGGAATACAGCTATGCTCGACGGCATCGTGTTGCAGGCGGCCCAGGCCATGGGTGGGGCCGAGCGCGGGCTGGAGATCACCGTGCAGTACTCGCTCGATCGCGAGCAGTTCGGCAAACCCCTGGGCGCTTTCCAGGCGCTGTCGCACTACATGGCCGACGCAACGACGCTGATCTCAGGCGGTCACACGCTGGCTTACGAGGCCGCGTGGACCCGCGACCAGGACATGTCGACCGCCAGGCTCGCGCCCATGGCCAAGCTCTTTGCATGCAACACCTACCGCGACGCCACTGCCATGATGGTGCAGGTACACGGGGGCATGGGCTTCACCATAGAGTACGATATCCAGTTGTTCTTCCGCCGCGCCAAGCAGATGCAGCTGGCCTGGTGGGACACGCGCTACCTCGAAGAGCTGGTGGCCGCCGAGGTACTCGACGCTGCCTGAAGGGGCGGTTCGGGCGAGAGGAATACGACGCTTGCGCGAGCTGGCCGACACACTCAGACGCCGCCGCGATCAGGGTCGGCGCGTGGCAATGGCCACGTTGGTAGCCGTGGAGGGATCGGCGCCCCGGCGCCGCGGCGCGCGCATGCTCGTGGCCGACGACGGTAGTGTGCAAGGCTCGGTGAGCGGCGGCTGCGTTGAGTCGGATCTCGCCCGCGTGGCACTTGCCATGCTGGCCGACGATTCCCAGCCCACCCTGTTTGATTACGAGCTCGCCAGTGAGATTGAATCTGTGACAGGGGAGGCGGCATCCTGCGGCAGCATACGCGTGCTGGTTGAAGTATTGCCCGAGGACGACCCGGCCCTGGACCTGGCGCTGGCAGAGCTCGCCGCCGGTCGCGGCTGCTCGCTGGTGACAGCCTTGCCGCCGGGATCGGGAAGGCTGTGTATCGACCACGACGACAACAGGACGGGTGTTATGCAAGACAGCCTGGGAGCGCTCACGGCAGGGCAATTGCGAGACTCTGACGAGGTATTTTTCGAACAGCTGGAGCCCGACGAGCAGTTGTACATCGTGGGAGCGACCGACACCGCGGCCCACCTGTGCCGCATGGCCTCGGCCACCGGCTTTGCGGTGACGGTCATAGACCCGCGCGCCGCCTTTGCCCGACGCGATCGTTTTCAACAGGCGAGCGCGCTTCTGTGTGAGTGGCCGCAGGAAGTTTTCGAGCGAGAGGATCTGCCGACAACGGCCAGCGTCGTTACGCTCAGCCACGACGAAAAATTTGACCTGCCGGCGCTCGAAGCTGCGCTCTCCGGAGACATACGCTACGTGGGCGCGCTGGGCAGTCGAAGCACCCAGGCCCGTCGTCGTCGGGAGCTGGCCGCGCGTGGCGTCGAAGAAAAAAAACTCGACCGGGTCCACGGGCCGGTGGGACTTGATCTCGGTGGTCGCGAGCCCGCCGAGATAGCGGTGGCCGTGCTCGCCGAGCTGGTGGCTGCGCGCCACGGCCGGACACTGTCGTGACCCGCCGGAACCAGGTCAGCGGAGTATTGCTTACCGCGGGGGCTTCTTCGCGTATGGGCGAGTGCAAGCCGCTGCTGCCCTGGGGTGAGGTCACGCTGATAGAGGCGGTGACGGCCGAGTTGTTGCGGGTTGAGTTCTGCGAGCTGGTGGTCGTGCTGGGTCGCGAGGCCGAGCGCGTGGCCGCGCTGCTCGAGCAGATGGACGACGCGCGGATCACGATAGCCCGCAACCGGGACTACGCCCGCGGCGTGGCCTCGTCGCTGCAAGCGGGCCTGGCGGCCTGCTCTCCCACGAGCGAGGCGGCTGCGGTGCTGCTGGCCGATCAACCGACGCTGGGTCACGCGTTGGTCGAGCGGGTGATAGCGGGCTGGGCGGCGGGTGGTCGCGAGGCCGCGCGACCGGTCTACGCGGGTCGTCAAGGCGAAGTAGTACCCGGCCATCCCGTGCTGCTCGGGCGGTCGCTGTGGCCGGCGGTCAAAGGCCTTTCGGGTGAGCAGGGCGCGCGTGAATTGTTCGCGGCCGACCCCGGGCTGTTGCTCGAAATAAAAATTACCGGGCCTGGCCCGGTAGACCTCGACAGCCCCGAAGATTACCAACGGGCGCTGGCCGATATGATCGACGCGGGTGACTTAAAAACGGACGACTTGAAAACTACCGGTTTGGAAAAAGAGCCGCGCATGGGCTAACTGGTCGGCGCTACTACCCGCAAAGGAAAACGATGGCAATAGAGATCAAGCAGCAGTTTGAAGTTGACGCGCCCGTCGATCAGGTGTGGGCGTTTGTCATGGACCCGCATCGCGTGGCTCCTTGCATGCCCGGTGCAACACTGGACGAGGTCATCGACGACAAAAATTTTCGCGGCTCGGTTCGCATAAAGGTGGGCGCGGTCTCAGCGGCCTACAAGGGGAACGTGTGCATGCAGAAGGCCGACCAGGCAGCGGGCCTGCTCGAGATGCTGGCCGAGGGTAGAGAGACCGGCGGTGGTACGGCCCGCGCGACCATGACCGCCACCGTGACCGCAGGCGACAATGGCACAACCGCTGTCACCGTGCTCGCGGCGGTGGATATTACCGGTCGGCTGATGCAGGTGGGCGGGCGCATGATAAAGGGCGTGTCCGACCAGCTGTTCAAGCAGTTCGTGCGCAAGCTCAAAGCCGAGCTCGAGGCTGGCGCTGCACCTTCCGGAGCGGAAATTTCCGGCGCCGCAAACTCCGGCGCGACAGCCGCGGGAACATCGCCGCCGTCACCGGCCGACAACGCCATACGCGTGCTGCCTTTGCTGCTGCGCACCCTTGCGGCCGCCGTAGCCCGGCTGTTTCGGCGCCTGTTCGGCCGTGGCTGAGAGTAAAACAGCCGTAAAAAGCCCTTTGCTACGGCTAGAACGTGTTGCAATATGAGTCGCGGCCATCGATAATCCGCGCGCTGGTAAAAGGGGGGTCGCTTCTCCCCGCCGGCGCACAACGGGAAGGAGATCAGCTGAATGTCACGTTATGTTGTAGCTTGCGACGCGGGCGGCACGATGACCGATGTCATCATCGTCGATGAAGAAGGTCGCACAGTCATAGGCAAGGCGCCCACTTCGCCGCAGGACGAGAGCATCGGCTACATGGAGTCCTTCTGGGAAGCGCTTGAGTTCATGGGCATAGACCGTGAACAGGGTGCGCAGTTCGGCGCCCAGGTCGAGACCGCCATCTACACCGGCACCTCGATGCTCAACACCGTGATCAACATGAGCGGCTACCGCACCGGTCTGATCGTCACCCGCGGGTTCGAAGACATCATCGCCCAGGGCCGCGGCTCGCAGACCTTCATCAACGCCCAGTGGACCGAGATCACCCACATGCAGTATCGCAAGCACCGCACGCCGCTGGTGCCGCGCAGGCTGGCCCGCGGTGTGACCGAGCGAGTGGACATGTTCGGGCAGGTGGTCATCCCCATGTACGAGCACGAGGTGGAGCAGGGCGTGCGCGAGCTGCTGGTCGACGAGCAGGTGGAAGCCATCGCAATCGTCTTTCTGCAGTCGTTCAACAATTCTTCCCACGAACGGCGCGCAGCCGAGATCGCCCGCGAGGTTATGAAAGAGACCGGCCGTGAGGTGGTGCTCGAGCTGTCGAGCGAAGTAGCCCCCACCACCCGCGAGGTGTCACGTGCTAACGCCACCGTGGTGCAGGCCTACGCGAGCGACCCCGCGCGCAAGCAGCTGCTGCGCATCGAAGAAGAAATGAAGGACGTGGGCTACGAACACAGCCTCAAGACCGTGCTCGGTTACGGCGGCATCACCAACATACGCTACCCGCGCCTTTTTGAAGCCGCCATGTCTGGTCCGGTGGGTGGCCTGATGGGGGCCAAGTACCTGTCGAGCGTGATAGGCGAGGACAATATAGTGTGCTCCGATGTGGGCGGCACGTCGTTTGACGCTGGTGCCATCACCGCAGGGGTTCTGCCCATCGACCGCGAGCCCGGTTTCCAGGACATGTACGTCAACGTGCCCATGCTGGGCATCACCTCCATAGGCGCGGGCACGGGCACCTACATACGGCTCGATCCGCAGACCAATCGCATCAAGCTCGGGCCCGACTCGGCCGGCGGTACACCGGGGCCAGCCTTCCTGGAGGCCGGCAACACCACGCCCACCATCAACGACGTCAACCTGCTGCTGGGGATACTCAACGAGGACAACTACCTGGGCGGCAAGCTGTCGGTAAACAAGCAGGTGTCTTACGACACCTTCAAGGAGAAGGTAGCCGACCCCCTGGGGCTGGACGTCTACGTGGCAGCGGAGACCTGCCTCGAGCTACTCAACGTGATGATGCGCGAGCACCTGGTGCGCAGCCTCATGGTCGGGCACGACTTGAGGGAGTACGTGCTGCTGGGCTACGGCGGTGGCGGGCCCATGCACCTGCTGGGCTACGCGGGCGATCACCCGTGGAAGGCGGTGGCCACCGTGCCCCACGCAGGCGGGTTCTCGGCCTGGGGCGGCGCGTGTATGGACTACTCGCACCGACGCCACAAAAGCGTGCAGGCCCTGCTTACTCCCGAGCTGGACGATGCAACGCGGCTTGCCTACGTGGCACCGGTGGCGCAGGCCTGGCGCGATCTCGAAACCGAATTGCTCGAAGAGCTGCAGGAAGAGGGTTTCACCCGAGATCAGATCACTCTCAACCAGGTGGCCTACGTGCGCTACTTCGGTCAGCTCGAGGACGTGGAGGTCGACTCGCCGGTGACCACGCTTGGGAGCCAGGACGAACTGGGGCAGTTGATCACGGCCTTCGAAGAGCTGTATACGAAGATGTTCACACTGGCGGCGAAACCCGAGGGGGGCAGCTACCTGATCACCGAGGTCTGCGTGACCGCCAAGGTGGCCACCGTCAAGCCGCGATTGCAGCGCCACGAGCTGGCTGACAAGAAACCCAGCAAGGAAGCCTTCAAGTTTACCCGGCCCGTGTTCCAGGGGGGCGAGTGGAATGACGCTGACATATGGCGCATGGAGTCACTTGTGCCGGGCAACGAGATCGAGGGCCTGGCGGTCATCGAGGCCTCGAACACCACGCTGTTCGTTCCCCGCGAATGGAAACTGCGTATCGACGAGCACGACATCTACTGGCTCACCCGCAACGAGTAGCGGGTAGTGTCCAGCTCACTTTCGGTCGCCGGCCGATCCTAGGCCGCGTAACGGTCGATGGTTATAGCGTGGCGGACGTGGCGCAGCAGGTGCGGCAGGTCGGGGCCCTCGCGGCGTACCGAGACACCCTCGTGGGCAAGCTCGAGAATGGGGTAGGATCCGCACTCTCCCTTTGCAGCTTCGCCGGTAACGAACAATCCTACACCGCGGCTGTTGGCGAACTCGAGAGCCCGTTGCTCGTCGACGATAGAGCCCAGTGGGTCTCCACTGATGTTGCAACTAGTGACAAGTGGCGCGGTAAAGTGCTTGCCCGCCCACATCCCGGGCTCCGCGCTGTCATCGAAGGCAGCTTCAATTTCCTTGACCATTGCGCGGTGTATGCCGTTGGGCATCAGGGCCTGGTGGGTGCCATCGCGGACGGTGGAAGATTGGAAACCGGGGTGGGCGAAGGGGAATCGTAGTATGACGTCGGACATGCCGGAGATGGCTTCGGACAAGTGGAATCCATCGGGGCGCCTGCCGGGGGGCTAAGCGCTAAGCCTGGTTGCGAGCGGCTTCAGGGGTCGCCGGTCCAGGCAGGGCTGGGCTGCCGGGGGGGAGCTCAGTCGTAGGTGTAGTCGGCGAAGCTCACGTTGAAAAAAAGCGCGTACAGGACGGGCACGATACAAAGCGTGAGCATGGTGGCGAATATCAGCCCCGACATGATGGCGATCGCCAGCGGTTCCCACATCGGCCCGCCGCCAAGATACAGCGGCAGAAGTCCGGTCACCGTGGTGGTGGTCGTGAGCAGGATCGGCCGTAGTCGCCGTTGAGCGGCCTCTATCACCGCTGCCTGCGGCTCCCTGCCGAACTCGTCGAGCTCGGTCTGTATTCGATCGAGCAGGACGATGGCATTGTTTATGACTATGCCCGACAACGATATTATCCCGAGAAACGTCATGAACCCGAAGTAGGAGCGGGCTACAAGCAGGCCGACAACTACTCCGATTATGCCCAGCGGAATGGTCATCAGTATGATCAACGGTTTGCGGATCGAGTTGAACTGCATGACCAGGAGCAACACGATGAACATGCCCGCGAGCGGCAGGGTCGATACGAGCGCAGCGTTGGCCTTGCTCGAGCTTTCTTCTTCACCACCAAATTCCCAGGAGTACCCGACCGGCCACTGCGCTGAGATTTCTTCAAGCCAGGGTCGTAGCTGGGTGTTCACGTCGTGGGCGGTAATTCCACCGCTTACCCCGGATTCTACCGCCACGGTTTTTCGGCGGTCCCGGCGCTGGATCTGTGCTGACTGCCAGGCGACTCGAACGTCGGCGACCTGCTTGAGCGGTACCGACACCCCGGTCGACTGCGAGTAGACATTGATGCCCTCGAGGTTGCCCATGTCGTTGCGATCCAGGGCCTTGGCCCTCAGCGTTACGGGGATTAAATTGTCGTCCTCCCGGAACTCCGTCGTTTCGAGTCCCGTCAGGTAGGTCTGCAGCGACACTGCTATGTCCTGGGAGCTTACGTGCGCGCGCGAGGCCCGTGCCTGGTCAATGTCGACGACCAGTTTTTTGGTTTCCGCTCCCCAGTCATCGTCGATGTTGTACGTGCCCGGGATGGACCGGAGCTTGTCCTTCACCATGTCGACTATTTCAAAAATCCTGGTCTTGTCGGACCCCGCGATCCGTATTTCTACCGGCGGCCAGGCCGGCGGTCCGAGCGCGAGCGGACGCAGGACGGCCTTCACGTCGGGGAAAGTCTTTTCGATGTGCGTCCCCATGACCTCCATCAGCCGGTCGACTTCGGGCCGGCTGGTCGCGTTCAAGAGGTAAACTCCGATCTCGGCCCCGCGGTCCGGTGGCGCATAGGTGAGTATGAAGCGGGGTGGTGGCTCGCCGAGATAGGCGGTCCAGCTGGAGATTCCTTCCTGTCGGTCTTCGCCCGCGACCAGTTCCGTCCGGATGTACTCGTCCATGGCATCAGCCACCTCGATGGTCCTTTCGATGGGCGAACCGACGGGCATCTCCAGGTCGAGCGTAAAAGTCGGCCTGTCGTTGGGGGGGAAGAAAATTACAGGCACCAGCGAAAACGCGCGCAGGGAGACGACCAGTAGCAACACGGCGCCAGCGACGATGGCCAGCGGACGGCGCAATGCCGGCAAGAGCAGGCCGCGGTATGTCTTGTAGAGCCTGGAATCGAAGCTCTCGGGTTTGTCTTGGACCTTCACCTTGAGAAAGAGCGTGCACAGCATCGGCACCATGGTCAGTGCCAGTATCCACGAACACAGCAAGGTGATTGTCACGACCGAAAAAATTGGCCCGGTGTACTCACCCGTAGAGTTGGGCGTTATGAATATGGGTAAGAAGGCTGCGGCCGTCGTGAGAGACGAGGTAAGCAGCGGGATGGTCAATTCGCCGGCCGCGTCTATAGCCGCCTGCCGGGCGGGCTTGCCCGCGCTCATCTGCGTCATCGTGCTCTCGGACATCACGATGGCGTTGTCGACCAGCATCCCGAGCGCGATGATGAGCGCTGCGAGCGACATCTGGTCGAGGCCGATTCCCAGGAGGCCCATGACGGCGATGGCCGATACCATTGCCATCGGTACCAGCGAGGCGACGATCAGGCCGCTACGCAAGCCAAGGGTGATCAGCATGACCAGGGTAACCACGGCCACCGACTGGAGCAGGTTGACCTGGAACGCCGAAACTTTTTGCGAGACCGCCTCGGGCTGAAATTGTGCGACGGATATTTCCAGCCCTACCGGGTACTGGGGGGCAAGCCGATCGACGAGCCGGGTGATGTCTTCGCCCATCGTGATGACGTTGCCACCGTCGCTCATGGAAACCGCCAGCCCCAGGCTCGGCACCCCGTTCGAACGCATCAAGCGCTGGGGAGGGTCGATGTAGCTTCTGTAAATGTCAGCCAGGTCTTCGAGAGTGACCAGGCCATCGGAGTCGGGCAGCTGCACCACCGCGCGGCGGATGTCGTCGACGGTATCAAAGTTACCCGTGGGCTCCAGTGTGATGGCCTCGAAGCGGTTGTATACCTCTCCCCCCGACAGGACGATGTTCTGTTTTTTAAGTATGTCCTGGAGCTGGCTCGGCGAAAGGCCGTAGCGAGCGAGCCTGGCGTTGGAGAACTCGACGAAAACCCTCTCGTCCTGTATGCCCACGACGTCGACCTTGGCCACGTCGTTGACGAACAGAAGTTCGTCGCGGACCTCGTCGGCAACATCCTTGAGCCTGGCGTAGTCGAATCCCTCACCGGTCAGGGTGAGGATCACCCCGTACACGTCGCCGTACTCGTCGTTGACGTAGGGGCCGTGCACGTTGCTGGGCAGGTCGCGCGCGGCTTCTTCCATCTTGCGGCGCAGGTTGTCCCAGATGGGTCGGATGTTGTCGAACTCGTCTCGTATGTCGACGTACACGATGGACACACCGTTCTTGGACACGCTGCGGACCTGGTCGAGTTCGGGGATGCGCTGTACCTTCTCCTCTATCTTGTCGGTGACGAGTTGCTCGACGCGGTCGGGGCTGGCCCCGGGAAAATAAGCGGTCACCACGGCCGTCCGGATGGTGAACCCAGGATCCTCGGCGCGGGGCATACTGTTGTAAGTCGAAATCCCGGCGAACACGGTCAGCACAAGCGCAACCGTGGTGATGCGGCTCTTCTCGATAGCGATCTTGGCTATGTTCACGGTTACTAGAGGTCGGTGCGCAGCACTCGGACCTTCATTCCTCCGCGTATCCTGGGCACGCCGGCACTTGCGATGATCTCGCCACCGCTGAGCCCGCTGGTGATTTCTATGCCATGGGCGGTGAGCTCGCCTATCGTTACCTCGACCCTGCTCGTGGTCGCGGTGTCGTCTTCGCCGGATTCAAGCACGTAGACGAAGTGGCCCTTCCTGTCGTGCCCCACCGCGTATGCCGGCACGACCAGTCGCCCGTGAACTCCGGCAGAAAAACGAAAATCAACCTTGGCTGCCATGCCTGCGCGCAGCCGGGTGTCGCTATCGTCGAGCCTGACGGTTACCGGGAAGGTTGCGCCACCCTGGGTGGCGGCGACGCCGACCTCGGTTACCTCGGCCCCGACAATCTCGCCGGGTATGGCGTCAAATCGTACCTCGACACGGTCCTGCCTGCGTATGGGCGAGATCAGGCTCTCCGGCACCACTACTTTCACTTCGGGCAGTTCCCCGTAGACGGCTACCGCCACCGGGTCACCGGACTTAACGTTCTCATTGTCGGAACGGATCACCTGGGTGATCGCCATGCGCTGGGGGGCGAGCAGGGTCGTATACTCGAGTTGCTGCTTGGCCAGGGCCAGGCTCTGCTCGAGCGATTGAACCGTCGCCTTGCGGGATTCGGCCTGCGCTCGCGCCGCGTCCAGATCGGTCAGCGACACGCTCTGCTCCTCGTACAGGTCGCCTATGCGAGTATAGTTGGCGCGCGCGTTTCTTTCCTCGGCCTTCGCCTGTGCCAGCGATGCCTGCGCCTCGCGTGTCTTGAGCTCGAAATCGGTACGGTCCAGCACCGCCACGGTGTCACCTTTTTTGAGTATGTCACCGACGTTGACGTTGACCTTGACCAGCTGTCCGCTGACGCGAAAGCTCAGTTCGAGGGTAGTGTTGGCCTCTACTGTTCCCGAAAAAGTCCGTACGCGGTCCACGCCGGGCTTCGACACGACTATCGCTTCGACAGGCCTCGCCGGCCTCTCGGGGGGTGGCGGTGCCTCGGTGCATGCGGCCGCGAGTAGAACGAGGAGCAGGGAGGGAAGCATCATTGGTCGAATTGGCATCAGCGTGCCTCCTGGCCGGCTAGTTGAACATGGGCTCTGTTTAGTTCGGCGGCGCGTTCGTCTTCTGAAAGGAACAACCAGAATCTCCCGATCTCTCGCTGCAGGGAGAGCAGGTCTACCAGGTAGTCAAAAACGGCGTTCTCCGCTTCGTCGGCCGAGGTCGTCGCGGCGTTCTGAGCGTCGAGAAGTTCAACGACCGAGACGGCGCCCCGGCTGTAGGAGCCGGTGACAAGCTCAAGGTTGCGGGCGGCCGATTCCGACGCGCTTCGTGACAAGTCTATTGCCATCAGGCTTGACCAGGCCTGGAAAGCGGCCGTCCTCACGGCCCCGTCTACCCTCTTGCGGGCCGCCGACTCGCGCAGTCTGAGTTCCGAAAGGGTGTCGTAGGCCTGCCGTTGCGCAAAGACTCGCCGGCCACCCTCGAACAGGGGGATCCCGGCCTCGAAGCCGACGGTCCACTGGTCGTCGTCGTCGAGGCGCAGTCCCGATCCGTCGCCTCCCTCATCGACCACGCGGTCAAAGCGCCCGTTGAGCGAAAAAGTGGGCATCCAGAACGATCGCCTGGCCGATGCGAGCACGCGCTGCTGCGCGGTAATCTGCTCCTGTATTTCTCGTAGTTCGGGAGAATGTCCCATTGCCTCGGCGACGAGCATCGTGCGGATCATTCCGAAACCCGCGGGCTTGCTCAGTGCCTGTTGTACCTGCTCGTCGCCGAACAGGTGCATCGCCGCCGGAGGCGCGGCCGGATCGAGCGTGATCCGCGACTCGGTATCGCGATCGAGGATGCGGTTCAGCGCGATCTCGGCCTGTCGCCGGTCACGAAAGGCAAAGATTGCCGACCTTTGATCTCGGGCCAACTGGCTGCGCCAGCGGTATACTTCGCCTGCCGCGGCCGTGCCCACCTTGCGCCGCGTTTCGGCCAGCTTGAGGTTCTCCTTCGTAACGCGTTCGTTCTCTTTCCTGATACGTCGCGTGGCCTCGGCGCGCAGTACCTGCAGGAAGGCGATTCCGGTCCCCTGGATGACGTCAAGCCGAACCTGGTCCCTGGACGCCTCTGTCGACGCCAGCAGGTGCTTGCGTATGGATACGTCGGCCATAAGCTTTTCGTCGAAAATTACCTGGCTGACCTCGGCCCTGGCCCGCTGGTCTTTTTCTGGGGTGCGCCCGTTGGTCTGCGCGGCCCGGTCGGCGTCGATAACGGTGGCAAGAAAGGAGGCCCGGGCCTGCGGGAGCAACTTGGCGATGGACAACATCACGTCAGACCGACCCGCCGCCACAACCCGTTCCTCGGCCTGCAGGTCCAGGTTGACCTGGACGCTGCTGTGCATGGCTTCGGCCAGGGTCATTGCCTTGGTATCCTTGAGCGCTTCCTCGTTAATAATTTTTGCGCTTATAAGAAGGTCATAGGCCGGGACCTTGCCGATATCGACGGCGGTCTTCGCGTTTATGGTAACCGCGGCGTCGGCCGACAACGCCAGGGGGAATTCCGCCGCGTCATCGCCGAGCAGTGTGCGTTGTACATTCAAAGATAGACGCCTGGCGATGCGCATGAACTCCGAATCCGGGGAGTTGCTGGCGAGAAACCCGAGTTCAACTTCTTGCGTGCCCAGGAAGGCGAAAGACGGCAAGCGGCGCGCGACCAGGTCGGTTGCCAGCCCACTCACCTGTTCGGCCGTGAACCGGAGCAGGGGTGTAGCGATAACGGCGTCAACGTCGGCAGGTATTTTGTCTGCGAGGCCGGCGAGGGAATCACCGACCGAGACCAGTTCTACCTGAACGTTGAGCGACCCCGCCAGCGTTTTTATGCGGTCGGCTATTGCCGGGTAGGCTGACAGGTGTCGCCCATCTATCAGCAGTGCGATCTTGTCGGCGGTGGTGACCTCGCGCACGAACTCTGCCAGGCGAGCGAAATCGACGGGGGAGGTCACGTAGTTGAAGTTGGTGACGCCGCTCGTCCCTTCATCACTGGGCAGGCCAAGCAACTTGGAATCAAACACGAGGGCGGCAAAGGCCGGCTTGGCCAGTGGGCCGCGCGAGCCGAGTTCTACAGCGCTGCTCGCGCCCAGTCCGATAACAATGTCGATCTCAGGGTCAGAAAGTAAACTATCGGCCGCTTCGCGTGCGACCACCGGATCGGCCCCGGTAACCACGCGGGCTGATTCGGGGTAACGTACAGTGAAGTCCTCGCCGAGCAGTGTCTCCAGCTCCTTGCGCACCATGGCGTCGACTTCGACCAGTTGTAGCTGGTGGTCCATGATGAACGCGACGTCGATCGTCCGTGCGGCGTAACATGGGGTCGCGGGTGCTGTGGCCAGCAGGGCACCCGCAAGTGCGATGGCGGTACTAAAGCGGATGGGGCTTTTTAGGGTGTACTGCCAGCTATGTCGAGTCACTCGACGGACTGGGTTGAGCGGTCACCCACCAGGCTGGCAACCATCACACCCACGTAAAGTACGCCGCCGATCGCTTCGAGTATGACCAGTGTCCTGGCGTGCGGCGATACGGGGGTGATGTCCCCGTAGCCGAGCGTGGTCAGGGTGACGTAACTGAAGTATGTGAAAACCGGGAACGCGTCGCTCGTGTAAGTCGGGTCGGCCCTGTTTACGACCAGTTCCTGTATCGGTGCACCGGTGAAGCTGGTCGGGTCGATGAGAAAGACCATTACGTAGACCATGCTCCAGGCCAGGCCGGCGAGCAGGTAGACGCACAGCGCCGCCGACAGGCGGGTCCTGGTGTCGGCATTTCCCCTCACGACGAATCCCAGCATGGTCCAGCCTACGTATGCAACGAAGAGCGCGAGCAGCGCAGGAACAAGCGCGTACTGCTCGGTGCTCCCCAGGGGTCGTACTATGGTTATGATCAGGGCCAGGGTGGACAAGCCCCCGAGCGTGAGCACCGTGATCCGGTGGCGGCTGCTGTCGGCCAGCGCGGCAGCCGCCTGTCCGATCACGGACAGGAACGTGACACCTATTATCACGGTGCCCAGTGTTCCCCTTACGAACGGCTGCAGGGCCAGCAGCCCCAGTAAGAGTACCAGCAGGCGGTTACAGCGACTGGCGGCGGTCCCACTGTCAAGTGACGTTGCTGTAAACAATTTGGACATGGGCGGTCTTCTGGTCTCTACGGGGATTCCGAGTTGCTGGCCTGGGCGGTCACTGCTTCCAGGTAGATAGACTTTTTCAGCGACGCGAAGACGCTTTCGACAAGGGGCTCAAAGTGTTCCAGCGCCAGCGTGTCATAGGCGGGGTCGAAGCTGTTCTGGTCGTACTTTTCGCAGAATTCCGCGCAGTCTTTCCAGTAGGGGTGATCGCGAAAACGGTCGCGCATGTCGCGGTCCAGGTCGAGGTGATGAAAGAAGTAGTAGCCTTGGAAGATTCCGTGGTGCTTGACGATCCAGTGGTTCTTCTCACTCACGAAAGGTTCGAGTATCGTTGCGGCGAGGTCGGCGTGGTTAAAGCACGCGAGCGTATCGCCGATGTCATGTAGCAAGGCGCAAACGACGTACTCGTCGTCGCGGCCGTCGCGCTGCGCGCGGGTGGCGGTCTGCAGGCTGTGGGTGAGCCGGTCAACGGCGTAGCCGCCGGTGTCGCCGGCAAGAATCTCCAGGTGCCCCATGACGCGGCCTGGCAACCCGGAGCCGTACTCGATCGAGTGATGGGCGATCTGCTGGTAGTCTTCGCGACTTGCGTCGCGCATGGCTGTAAAGCTGGTCTGCATTGCTTTCGTATTTTCAGGCATATCGACTCCTCGCCTGCCTGGGCACTGGCAGCTCTGCCCCGGCATGGCTGCTTTTAAGTCCCGCGCGACCCCTAGTCCAGTCCGGCGCAGTGCCGCGGCCTTCAGTTGCCGCCGTGCTGGTTGAGAAACTCGGTCACCCGCGCCGAGGAGGTCTCTACGTGTTCGGGCTCTTTCCACCGCTCCACCAGCTCTGCGTTGGGGGCCAGTGCGACGATCTCGCGGGAAATAACCTCGGGGTGGTACAGGTCGCGGCCACACAGCACCAGTAGCGGCGTGTCGCAGCCAGCCACGAAATCGCGCGACACGTTGAACAGGAAGTTACCGTCGAACATGGCGTGCTTGAATGCCTGCCAGGTATCCGGCGAGACCCCGGGCCGCTCGGGCACCAGTTCGCTTGCCCACTGGTCGAACATCTCATGGAAAGCGCCGCGGTTATTCTCGGGCCCGGTTTCGTCGAGGCCAATGGGTTGAAACAGTACGGCCGACGCCACGCGTTCGGGCGCGGCTTCTATTAAGCCCATGCCGAATGACCCACCGATGCACATGCCCACGACGCTGAAGCGGTTCACGCCCAGGTGGTCGAGCAGGGCAAGTTGGTCGGCGGTATAGACTTGCCAGGAGTCGGTGGGCAGTACCGGCGCCGTTGAGCTCCCGGCGTTGCGTTGGTCCATGGCTATCACGCGAAAGTGTTCGGCCAGCGCCGTCACCGGGTTCCAGGGCTGCGTGTCCCACATCTGAAGCGTGGAGCGCATGCCGCCGGATGCCAGCAGCAGCAGCGGGAAACCCTCGCCGTGTTCCTCGTAGTAGATCTCGGTTTCGTTGTTTTTGAATACGGGCATTTCGTTTTCCTTGCCGTTGTCAGGCGCCGATTGACTATACGAGACGGCGCGCTGCAGCCACCCGGCGTCGGGCGGGCGTTGTGTCAGCCCGCGCGCGGGGTCACTGCTGGGGCATGAACCGCCCCGCTTTCACCCAGGATCGCTTTGCTTCCATGGCCTACGTCGTCCTCGTTTACCAGCTGGTGGTCGGGCTGGCCTGGTGGACCTTCGGCGCCTTTGACCTCGCCCCGCTGTGGGCCATGAGCGCGGGCCTGTTCGCCTCCGCGCTGCTCTGCTTCATGGCCATGCTGCCGGTCAACAACGGGTCGGTGTTTGACCCCTGGTGGAGCGTGTTGCCTCCATTCGCCGCGCTTTATTTTCTCACGCTTGCGGCGGGCGAGGGGGTGAGCGACCGACAGCTGGCCGTGCTCGTGGTGGTCCTGGCATGGTCGCTGCGGCTCACCCTGAACTGGTTCCGGGACTATCCCGGCCTGGTACACGAGGATTTCCGCTACGTAGATCTTTACGAGAAGACGCCGTTACCACGGTGGGCCGTCCGGTTGTTTCTCGTTGATCTCTTTCCCGCCTTGCAAGTGGTGCTCGGTTGCCTGCCGCTTTACCCGGCGCTGGTGCTGGGCGGCGGCGAGTTCGGTGCGCTGGACCTGCTGGCCCTGGTCGTTGGACTGGTCGCCGTGGGCCTGGAACTGGTCGCCGACGAACAGATGCGCAATTTCATACGCAGGCGCGCCGAGGGCGAAAACATGTCGAGCGGGCTGTGGCGTTACTCGCGTCACCCCAACTACTTTGGCGAGATACTGTTCTGGGTGTCGCTGTGCCTGTTCGGGCTGGCGGCTGCACCCGGGTGGTGGTGGACCGGGGTAGGCGCAGTGGCAATGATTCTGATGTTCGTCTTTGCGAGCGTTCCGATGATGGACGAGCGCAGTCTCGCCCGCCGGCCGGGCTATGCCGACTACGCCCGGCGCACCTCGGCGCTCGTGCCCTGGCCGCCGCGGCGGGATTGATCGGGCTCAGCTCTCGAGGATCAGTATAACGATACCGACAAGCATGACGGCCATGCCCGCCAGTTCGAGGCGGTTACTCCGTTCGCGGAAGAATATCCACGAAGCTGCCATTGCGAAGAGCAGTTCCACCTGCCCGAGCGCGGTCACGTAGGCCACGTTCTGCATTGTCATTGCGGTAAACCAGCCTACCGATGCCGACGCGCCGCATATCCCAACCCCCAGCGACGGTCGCCATGTCCGGCCCACCTTGCCCAGTTGCCCGGGCTCACGCAGCGCGAGGTACAGGGTCATTATCACGGCCTGGAACACTAATACGCAGGAAAGCGTGAACCCGGCGCGCAGGAACGCTCCCCCGTCGGATACCAGGGAGAGCGAGGCTGCCCGGTACGAAACACCCGCCAGGGCGAACAGTGCAGCCGATAACATTCCCAGCCCGGCCCCCCGGTCCAGGAAAATGTGCCGGGCTACGTCCTGGCGGGAGACGGTGAGCAACAACACGCCCACGACCGACACCAGTATGCCGATCCCTGCCAGCTCTCCCACCGACTCCCCGAGAATGGCAACGCTGAATGCCGCGGCCTGCAGGGGCTCGGTCTTCCGGTAGGCGGTGCTCACGGCGAAGTTTCTAAACGAGAATGCGTGCAGCAGGGTGGCAGTGGCAAGCACCTGGCCGATCCCGCCGAGGGCTCCATAAAAAAAGAAGGTGCCGCCCGGTTTCGGCAGCGGATGGTCGAGCCCGACCGTCAGGACCAGTAGGTAAACGAGGGCGAACGGCGCTCCAAAAGCGAAGCGGACGTAGGTCGCTCCCGTGTTGCTGAGCCTCGTCTTGAGATCCTTCTGCAGCGCCGAGCGAATGTTCTGCAAGAAGGCAGCCGCGATGGTTAACAGGATCCACGGTTCGGGCATGAGGCAAAGGATGTTTTGTGGTAGGAGCCCGGGCTCGCGCTTACTACACCTGCGAGCAGATGAAGATGGGAATGTCGCGGGTGGTTCGCTTGCGATAGTGGGCGTAGGGCGCGTAGCAACTGTCGCATACCGGCCACAGGGCAGGCTTTTCGTCGGCCTGGGCCAGCCTGGCCGTGTAGCTCTTGCTCACGCCACGGTAAGTGATGTCGATGCCGGGGTTCTTGACTATGTTGTGATACCAGATCGGGTTCTTCGGCGCGCCGCCCAGCGAGGCCACCAGCAGAACGTCGTCACCGTGCGGTACGTACATCAGCGGTACGGTCAGTTGGCGGCCGCTGCGGGCACCGGTCATGTCGACAAAGCAGACCTCGTCGCCGCCCAGGGTGTTGCCCAGGCGCGCGCCGGTCAGCCTGCTCAGCCCGACGTGTACGCGGGTTACCAGCTTGAGCAGCCAGCGCGGCGGGGGGCCGCCCTTGGCCGTGGGCTTGTTGTCCGTGCTGGCAGTACCGGTGGTGTTGGTGGTGTCGCTCATGCTGCTGTTCCTCCGGGGGTTGCCCGAATGTTAGACCGCCGAAGGGTCCGCGGCAAGCCGTGGGCCGTTGCCATAACCGCTCGCCTTGCACATATTACGCGGCAGGTAGAACGTGTTTCACTTGATCTCCTTCGGCAGCCGCAGGGCGGCAATTATGTCAGCACAACGGGAAATAAGACTATGAGCGAAGCCAGTGGGTTAAAGCTGAAAGAACAGCTCAGGGTCAACGACCGGGAGCTGGCCGATACGGGGCATCTTTTTGGGCTTGAGAAGCTCGAGCGCAAGGAAAGCGACCCCGGTACCTACGAGGCCGTGTGGCACATACTGTCGAATCTCTGCAACGCCGCGTGGTCGGTAGGCTGCAAGGTTTCCAGTTCGCCCATTGCCGCCGAGGGTGGCGATGCGCTGTGGGCGCTGCACACCCCCACCGGCGAGGCGGTCTGCGTGTCGCGCGGCATCACCGCCCACCCTGGCCTGCTGGCCGACATGATACGCAACTTCATCGAGCTGGACTACGAGGACTACCCCGGTTTTCACCAGGGCGATATTTTCGAGAACAACGACCCCCACTACGGCGGTATCCACGCGCCCGATTTCGACATGGCCATGCCGATTTTTTATGGGGACGAGCTGGTGGCCTGGACCAGCTGCGTGTCTCACGTGAGCGACTGCGGTTCGGTGACCCCGGGCTCGATCGGTTTTCTCAATCCCGACTGTTACTCCGACGGCCTGTGTATTGCCATGGAGAAGGTGGGTGAGGCCGACAAGTTCTATCCTTGGTACGACATGCGCATCAAGTCTCGCACGCGCACTCCCGACTGGGTGTTGGGCGACGCGCGTGGGCGGCTGGCTGGCTGCATCACGGTGCGCGAAAAACTTATCGAGGTCATCGACAAGTACGGGCTCGAATTTTTTCGTGACGCCTGCAAGGAATACGTCGAAGACAGCCGCCGCTACGCGGTGGGCCGGGTAAAGACCCAGGCGGTGCCCGGGCGTATACGCAAGTCGCAGTTCAAGGACCTTGCCATGAAGGGCAAGCGCGTGCTGCTGGCCAAGCAGGACATCGACTGCCTGTTCAACCTGCCCATGGAGCTCGAGATCAAGGCCGACGCCAACGTGTCTATCTCGCTCAGGGGCGCGAGCGGCACGGTACCCTTCGGCGAGAACATAAGCCCCACCGCGCTCAAGTCGGGACTGCTCAACGGTTACTCGCACATAGTGGGTTTTGACATGTTCAACTCGGGGCCGTCGGCTTCCTGGGACGTTGAGACTCCGCCGGCTGGCTCCTGGGCGAACCCTTTCGAGAAGGATTTTTCGGCTTCGTCGGGCGTGGCCTGGGCGCCCGCGGTGATGTGGATGAGCAGTCTTTACGAGGTCTTCGGGCGGTTGTACCACATGCGCGGTTTCATCGAGGAGATGGCCGCCGGCGCGGGCACCACGATGACGGCCGAGTTCTCGGGCATAAACCAGAACGGCCAGTACGTGGCCGGCCTCACCCTGGAACAGGCCTGCAACGGTTCGCCCGCGCGCGGTTTTGCCGACGGCGAAAACAGTGCCTGGTGCATCTACACGCCCAACGCTGATTTCGGCAACGCCGAGATCGCCGAGCTCTACTATCCCGTCCTCTACCTGGGCCGCAACCTGGAGCCCGACTCGGCGGGCTACGGACGCTTTCGCGGTGGCCTCGGACACACCGCGGTGTGGATGGTGCACAATACTCCGGGCATCGAGTACCAGTGCGGTTGCGCCGGTATACGAAGCAAGACGATCTCGAACCACGGCATGTACGGTGCTTACCCGGCGGTGCCCGACCGCCCGGCCTATGCCCATGACACCAACGTCAAGGAACTCATAGAGGCGCAAAAGCCATTGGTGCACGAACGCGGTGACCCCGAAGACCAGCAGATTGCCAAGAACGTCAAGGCGCGGGACCTCCAGGCCGCCGCAATCGCTCCCTTCGTGACGCCCGAGCCCTTGCAGGACTATGACATCATCGTTCACCCGGTGTCTGGCGCCCAGTCGATGGGCGACCCCCTGGACCGCGCCCCGGCGGCCGTGGAAGACGATCTCAACAAGGGCTGGGTGCGCGAGGGCGTAGCCGAGAGAGTGCACGGCGTGGTAGCGGTGAGCAACGGCCGTTGGACGGTAGACGAGAAGGCTACCGCCAGGAAGCGCAAGGAGCTGCGCGACGAACGCAAGGGCAAGGCCGTACCGTTTCGCCAGTGGTGGGACGAGGAACGCCAGCGCGTGGCGGCTTGCGAAAACATGGATCCGGCTGTCATCGAGATGTGGCGCAGCTCGATGGAGTTGTCGCCGGGTTACGGCGACGAGCTTCGCGCCTTCTGGCGGCTGCCCGAAGATTTTATTTTCGAGTTGCCTGAAGCGGGCAAAGAGGAGAGCTGAGCGATGGCCGAGTTTCACAAGGAAGACATAGCCCGCCTGATGGACGGCGAGCTGCCCTGGCCGGCCGTGCAGGACATGCTCAAGAGCCCCAAGGATCTCGATCGATTTGATAAGTTCCTCGAGATAATGACCGAGCGCGTGTCCTGGGACGACACCATACTCTTGCCTCTTACGCCTCACCTGATGATCGTAGCCCGTGACGGCGAGCGGGTGGTCAAGTGCGTGTGCGGGCAGGAGTACGGCGACTACCGCGTAAACTGGAAACTGTCGGCACTGGTGCACGTGCGTGACAGCCAGCAGGCTCTCGACGAGATCTATCGTGGGCGCGACGCCCTGGACGAAGCCTGGGTGCAGCTACGCGAGTACATCTGTCCGGGCTGCGGCAGCATGCTCGAGGTTGAAGCCGTGCCACGCGGCTGCCCGCCCGATTTTGAGTTCCTGCCCGACCTCGACACCTTCTACCGCGATTGGCTGGGGCGCGAGCTGCCCGACAAGTGCGAGTACGAGGACCGTACGCTGGCCGTAGTGGCCGAGTGGTCCTCGGAAGGAGAGTAATCCACCGGTGGCCAGCAGCCAGCCAACGGGAGCCCTCGACGACGTAAGGGTCGTTGATCTCACGCGCACTTTCTGGGGCGCCATGGCGGGCACGCTGCTGGGGGACTTCGGCGCCGACGTTGTGCGCGTGGATTCGCCCGACGGCAGCAGCCGCGAATTTCCCGACGACATCGAGCGCCCGGCCCTGGGCGACAACGACTGCATGGGCGCGCTTGTGCATCGTAACCGTCGCAGCGTGGCCGTGGATATTTCGAGCGACGAAGGCCGCGCCCTGGCGCGCGAGCTGGCCGCGACGGCCGACGTGTTTCTCACCGATCTCGCGCTTGATGAACTTGAGAGCTGCGGGCTTGACGAAAATAGCCTGCGCGAGATGCGCGAAGACCTGGTGTACCTGCGTGGTTCGGCCTTTGGCCCCGAAGGCCCGGATAAAAACGAGCCTCAGCTTGACGAGCTGGCAGCCGCGCGCACCGGCATGATGCCCATACTACCCGAGCCCGGACAGCCGCCGGTCTACCCGGGCCACGGGCAGATGTACACGAGCGTGATGCTGGCGCTGGGTGGCGTGACGGCGCTGCTTCACCGTCGCGCCACTGGCGAGGGGCAGGCGGTGGACGCCTCCCTGCTGGGCGGCAACATGTACGGCGCCAGTCTCGACCTGCAGGCCTATCTTGCCATCGGCGGCCAGCGGTTCTGTGAGGCGGTTTCGCGTCTCGACGCGGGCAACCCGATGAGCGGTACCAAGTATCCCACCAGCGACGGGCTGTGGGTTACGCTCACCATGCCGGAGACCGATCGCTGGTGGCCGGCGCTGTCGGGCCTGGTGGGCCTGGACAGCGACGACCCGAGATTTGCCACGCATGACTTGAGGTGTGGCGACAACCGCTTGCTGCTCATGGAATTGCTTGACGGGGCGTTCCGTCTCGAGTCGGCAGCCCACTGGCGCGAGCGTTTCAACGAACTGCAGATGTCGGCCGACGTCATCGAGAGCTACGAGTTTCCGGCCGCCGACCCCCAGGCCAGCGACAACCGTTATATTATTGAGCTCGAAGGTGGGCAGCGCTCGCTCGGCTTTCCGGTGTGGATGCAGGATACGCCCGCGGCCATGCACCGCGAAGCACCCGCGGTGGGCGAACACACGGACGAGCTGCTACTAGCGCTCGACGGCATGGACGAGGTTCGCCTCGATAGCCTGCGCGAGGCCGGGGTCGTGTCCGGGCCGGCAACAGCGGGGGCGGTAGTGCCAGGAGAAGAGGGCTGATGGCAGGCGCACTCGACGGTATACGGGTCATCGATTTGACCATGTGGTTCCAGGGCCCGGTGGCCGGTCAGCACCTCGCCGACCAGGGGGCCGAGGTCATACACTTTGAGAACCCGAAGGGTGGCGATCTCGGCCGTGGCGTGGCCAGCATCAAGGCGTTGCCCGTGGGCGACTGGAACCAGTACTTCCTGGTCATCAACCGCAACAAGAAGAGCATGGCGGTTGACCTCAAGAGCGACGCAGGACGCCAGGTCATGTACGACCTCGTCGAGAAGTCCGACGTTTTTCTCACCAACCTGAGCGCCGGCGCGCTGTCGAAATGGGGCGTGAGTTACGATGACCTCTCCGCCATAAACCCGCGCCTGGTCTACGCCATGGGCAGCGGCTACGGGCCGCGCGGCACGGTGACCAAGCCGTCTTTCGATCTCACCGTGCAGGCATTGATCGGCGTGATGACCCGCCTGGGCGAGCCCGGCCAGCCGCCTATCTACCTGGGCATGGGTTCGGGCGACGCCATGGGTGGGTTGATGGCGGCCTTTGGTATCACCACCGCCCTTTGGGCTCGCGAGAAGACCGGTCGTGGGCAGTTTCTCGACGCGTCGCTTTACGGCGCGCAGTTGTTCATGGCCGCGCCCACCATGCAGGCCTGGCTGGCGACGGGCAGCGACAGGTTCTCGCGACAGGTGTCGCGCAGCCACGCGCGCACCCCGACCTGGAATACTTATCGAGCCTCGGACCGTTGGCTGGTCGTTTGCGTGCACAACGAAGACGGGCAGTGGGCGAAGCTGACCGGTGCACTCGGCGATGACGTGCTGGCCGCTGACGCGCGCTTTGCCACTGAAGCCGCGCGCGGCGAGAACAATGTCGAGCTGGTGGCCGAGCTCGACCGCGTGTTTGCCGGCGACACGGCTGAGAACTGGGTTGAGAGGCTCGCCGAGACCGGGCTGCACGCGGGCGTGGTGTGCACTTTGGCCGAGCTGGCCGAGGACGAGGGCGCCTGGGCCAACGACTATCTCGCGCGTACCCACTGCAACGAGGTCAACCGCGAGGTGATGCTGCGCGGCTTGCCGGTTGGTCTGAGCGCCACGCCGGGCACGATCAACACGCTGGGCCCCGAGCTGGGACAGGACACCGAGCTGATACTGTTTGAAACCCTGGGCTACGATTGGGATCGCATAGGCGAGCTCAAATCTTCGGGCGCCATACTCTAGGAATGCCGGCCGTGGGCGCAGGCAGTACACAGAAACCCGGTGCCCTCGACGGCCTGCGGGTGCTCGACCTCGGCAGCATGATGGCCGCTCCCTACGCGGCCACGCTGCTGGGTGATCTCGGCGCCGACGTCATCAAGGTTGAGGCCCACCGCGGCGACGACAGCCGCTATCTAGGGCCCGAGCGTGACGGCGAACACACGCCTTTTCTCGCCATCAACCGCAACAAGCGCAGCCTTCTGCTCGACCTGCGGCAGGACGAAGCCCGGCCGGTGTTCGAGCGCTTGTTGGCCACCACCGACGTGCTCATCACTAACGTGCGGGAGCCCGCCCTGTCGCGGCTCGGCCTTGCCTACGAGCAGGTCAAGGCCCATCGCGACGACGTCATCTGGGCGGGGGTTACAGCTTTCGGTCCCGACGGCCCCTACGCGGGTCGTCCGGGCATAGATTTTTTGGCCCAGGGCTACGCGGGGATGATTTCCCTGAACGGTCAACCAGGCTCTGATCAGGCGAGGGTAACCATACCCGTGGTCGACGTGATGACTTCCGAGCTGGTGGTCACCGGTGTGCTGGCGGCATTGCTGGTGCGCGAGCGCACGGGCGAGGGACAGCGCGTTGACGTGTCGTTGCTCGACGCGTTGGCGCACGCGCAGTCGCCGGGCCTGGCGGTGTGGAATGTTGCGGGCGAAGTGACGCCGCGTACGGGTAACGCCAGCCAGTACTTTGCCCCGTCGGGTATCTATCCCACCGGTGACGGCAGTCACGTTGTCATCACCTGTCCCGCCGACAAGTTCTTTGCCAACCTGTGCACCGCGCTCGAAGTGGACTGGCACGAGCAGTCGCGCTTCGCGTCGGTGAACGATCGCCTGGCCAACGCTGGTGAGCTCGATGAGTTGATCGCTTCGCACACCCGGGCATTTGATCGCGAGGAGTTGGTCGAGCGCCTGGTGGCGGCCGATGTTCTCACCGCGCCCATAAAGACCATTGACGAAGTCAGCAGCGACCCGCAGCTCAGGCACAACGGCATGCTGGCCGAGGTGGAGCACGCCGCCCTGGGCCCGGTGACGGTGACCGGTGTGCCGGTCAAGCTGGGCTCTACCCCCGGCTCGGTGCGCCTGGCGCCGCCCGTGCACGGGCAACACACACGCGAACTACTGGCCGAGCTGGGTTACGACGCCGAGGCGGTTGAGCAGTTGCTGTCTTCGCGTGTGGCCGGCGCTGCCTGAGCGCTTGCCGGTCGACCGCGCGCGGCCGCCTTGCTGCAAACCCTGGTTGTCGGTAGCCCGTGATCGGGGCGGCGCGGGGCTAAGCCCGGTATGCGGCAAGCGGCGGCTCCACCGACTCGGTGGGCGCCAACAGCTGGCTTAAAGTGAAGCGGGAGGTCAGATAATCCGGGCATGACTCTTGCAACAACACACTAAAGCGGTCGAGTATTGAAGCAGGCTGTTATTTACTAGTCGCTGTCGTAACAAAGGGGGGTCCTTCGTACGGCACGGCCACGGAGTTAAGTTGATGAAACTTGTTTTGCCCGCCCGTACTTTTTTGAACTGCTATGTCCGCTTGCCGATGCTGCTTGCTGCCTGCCTGCTTGTGACGGCCGTAGTAGTCGAGCCCGTATCGGCCGGCGTGTTGAAGACGCAACAGTCCTGTCAGAAAAACGTATCGAAGAGCGGCCGCAAGTATCTCTCCTCGGTGGTCAAGACTCTTTCGAAGTGTCGCGAATCAGAGCTGTCGGGTAAGCAACCTTCCGCTTGCGACGAGGCAAGGACCATCGGCTCGCTTCAAAAAGCCGCTGACACGTTATCGGCAAAGATAAGCAGGGGTTGTGGAGGGCTCTCTACAGCTGAGCTGGTCGACCCGAGACCGCGGGGGTTGGCATTTGGCAGACTCGTGTCATTGCTGTCGAGGCAGCAGGCCGAGCACGAGAGACTGGCCCGTCACCTCGTCGACCTGGTCTATGGGCAACGTGACGCTGCCCAGCCGGCTTACGGTAAGGAAGCGATGTCCTGCCAGAAAACACTAGGCAAGGGAACGGCCAAGCAGCTCAAGAACGCGATCAAGGGTCTTGGTTCACGCTGCGCAGACCGGGTGGACAGGGGTGGCATTGTTGAGGGTGACGCTTTTCGCTCGGTAGAGGGTTGTCTGCAGACGGCAGCCGATGCGCTGGCTTCGTACGCGGAACGCGGGGCTGCAAAAATTTCAAAGAAATGCGACGACCAGTCTGTCGCGGGCTTGCGTGCCTGTGGGCAGGATAGCTCGGCTGGGCAGACCGTGGCGGGGTTAACCGGGTGCCTGTTCGACAGGGCTGTGGGCGTAGCCGCCTCGGCGCTCGAACTGGAGCACGCCGGCGGTGGTTCGGTGGTCAAGGGAACACTGGGGGTTGCCGACGTCGCTGGCGAGGGCGACACCCTGCGGCCAGCAGACGCTACCGTGCTGCTTGTCGATCCAGGCAGCGCAGATACGATCCTGGTGTCGGGTGAGACTGACTCCTTCGGGCAGTTCAGCTTCAACGTCCAGGCCTACCGTAGTTATCGCCTGTGCTGGGAAAAGGAAGGTCAACAGTCTTGCGCTGCAGAAGACTTCGAGGCCACGCGAGGGTCGCTGAACCTGCCGGACCAGGACCTCACCGCACCGCGTGGGGCCGGGAGCACGTTAGTATACGGCAAGGTTCTCAGGGCCGACGGGACCGCCTGTTACCGGCGTTACAACGGTAGCGACCCCATTTTTCGTGGAGGTGCTTCGCTGCTGGCGGCAACAGGTGGACAAGTCGCGGCGCGGGTAGAGGTGGGATCTGACGGGTCTTACATGCTTCTCGCACCGTCGGCGGGCGACTATATCGTGGTGGCCGACTGCGGAGACGAGACCTCTACCGCGGCCGTGTCCGCGGCGGGAGGCGGCGGGGTACTGAGAGAGGACCTGCGCATGATCAGCGCCGGCCCGGTGCCGGGGAGCCTGGTCGTGACCGATGCCGACGGCAACGTGATTACAGATCCCCTGCAAGTAATCGAAGGTGACGAGTTGTTTGTCCAGGTTGACTTCGGAAGCGCGAACCCGGGCGACCTCGAGTACCACTGGACGGTGACCAGGGGAGAGGGCGAGGTGCTCTCGCCGTCCGGCCCCGGACGGTCGTCGCAGGCTTGTATCGATCCGTTGCTCGGCAACTTTGCCAAGTGGATTCCCAAGGGAATCGGCAAGATCCAGCAGCTCGTGGTATCGGCGAAAAACAATTACGGCGGCTTGTCCAGTGCGGCGATAACTTTTGGACCGCTTGATCCCAGCGAGCTCTTTGTTTACGACCCCTGCCTTTTTGAGCTGAAGGACGAAGACACGCTGTGCGGTGACGGTTACATTAACAGCGGCGGCAATAACGTGCCTGAGCCGGCGGGCGGCCGTAAAGAATTTCTCACCGAGAAATACCGTGGTAGTTCCAACAGTAAGAACGACGCCTGCCTGTACTACAACCTGGTAGACCCGGACTGCGTGGACCTGGACTGTGACGGTGCGCTCGATCCGGGCAGCGACCCCGACGGAAAGTGCAGCCGCCTGACGCTCGGCGACTGGTGGACAAAAAACGGCTTCGACCCGGTAACCGGGCTGGGCACGGATGTCGTCAGTGCCTGGTACCTGAACAGCAACGACCTGGGCTTCGGGCGCGAGATGCACTGCCGGGTGACTTCTTACAGCCCCTACCTGCTGGCGAAAATATTGACCGGGGCGAGCGGGCTGGCGCTGCCCGTTTCAGGCCGAGCCGCTGATGATTCGTACCCCATGGCGAGCGACCTGTACCTGGATAACACCTGGTTGGAGGACCTCAGCCTGGAGGTACCCGATTACATGAAACTGTTCAGGGGCTACCCTGCGACGGTGGCCTGCTACGTGGTCAATTACACCACCGATTTCTGTAACAACTACCCCACCAACCTGTCTCAGAATGCCGATCTTGCCTACGAGGGGCAGCAGCAGATAGAGGCCAACCCTGGGGTGAATCCCACCCACGCTTACGGCACGGTAGCCATGGAGTTCAGCCCGGTAGAGGGCTTCGGCGAGCTGGGGCCGGTGACCAAGTTTTTTGTTTACGACGGTCGCACCGCCTCGGGGACGCGCCTGGGTGCTGCCAATCTTGATGGCTGCGGCGCAAAGAGCGTACCCGAAGTCTGCATGTCTTGTCACGGTGGCGACTGGCCGGGCGACGGTAACCAGGGTGCTGAATTGGACGCGATAATTGCTGGCCTGACCGACAATGTGAACTGCGAGCTGGCGGGCATAGGTATTGCCACGCCGGGCGACATCGCGGATCCGGCGTGGATCAAGCGCCGCGACCTGCTGGCCCAAATCACACTTGACGGAAGCAAATACTCGAGCTTCCTGCCCTTTGATCCCAAGACCTACGTGTTTCCCCCGGACCATCTGGCTGTCGCCAGTGAAGGCGAGCAGGAAGACAACATGAGGGCGCTCAACGAGATGGTGAAATACACCAAGCCGACCCAGGCTATCCAGGACATCGTCGGGGGCTGGTACAACAATAACTTCAGCTCGGGAAGCTTTACGGCATGGAGGCCAACAGACTGGAACAACGACGCCAGTACCCCGGAGAACGAGGCTGATTTTTACGACAACGTGTACGCAGTGTCGTGTCGTGGCTGCCACGCGGCCCACCTGTCGGTTAATTCAGCTGACGCGCTGGTGCTGTTCGGACCGGGGAGGGTCTGCGAAAACTCAGGTGGCACCGCGGGAAATTTCAGTTCCAATGGGCCCACGATGGCGCACGCCAAGCTCACTTACCAGAACTTCTGGCGCGGGGAGTTTCCCCAGGATAACGCGCTGACATCGTTGGAGGACTACTTCCAGCTCAAGAACAATGACCCGAGCTTAAGTTGTGACTGAAGTTGCGGTTAGGGCATTCAAGCGCGGGTAGGGAACTACAGAATCAGCCGATAAGATAGTTAACTGCAAACTAGGAACGACGGCGGCACCGGGAAACGGCTGATCGGTGCCGATGCCTTGGCACCTGAGTCCTGAACCAGGAAGAAAAAATGAACTACAGCACGACGACAAACACAGCTCGGCGGACCACCTTCACGTTGGCGCTCATCCTGGCAACGGCAACAGCCGCGCCGGCCGCGGTCTCCATCTCCGACCCGGTGCTGGTCAACTTGGCCTGGGGAGCCATCGATGACCCGACCCGCCATGACGGTAGTACCAAGGAGGACGGCATGGCTTCGGGAAGGGTAGAACTGGCCACTTGCGACGGTCAGGTCTACATGGCCCTGTGGACCAGCCTCGACGACACCGGCCTGGTGGCGCCGGCCGACCTGTATTTGAAGATACAGGCAGCGGTTTCCCTTGACGGCGGCCAAAGCTGGGTGGATCGGGGTGTCATAGCGGATCCCGCGCTGGACGACCCCAACTGGGGGGAGGTTACTGACAACGCTGGCAACAACGATCAAGTAGGCACTCCGCGCATCGCCTGCTCCATGAACGGCGCCCAGCGCAACTGGCTGGCCACCTGGATCCGGCAGGACATAAATGCCGGTAACGGTGGCGACCGATTGGTCAGGGGCAGGGCCTCCATCGACGACGGAGATAACTGGGGGGCGCGGGTCGAAATATCCGAAGAAGACGCTTACACGCCCTCTGTAACAGGCTCGGCTAACGGGAATTTTGTATACTACGGTACTCCGTCCGCTGCCCTGGGCGCTAACGGCGTAGAAAATAAAACCAAGCGCGTCGTTGTCGGCATGGGCGGCGCGTTAGTTATCCAGAACCAAGGCGCTGCCACGGCCAGCCCGGAACTCACGACTTACCCGTGGATCGCCTCGGATGGCGGAAACAATCTCGTGATCGCGTCGCTGGACGGGATGGGGATCAGGCCCGATTTTTCATACGCGAGCGCCGCCGACCTCAACTGGCACGAGGTGGACGAGTTAGCCCAGCCAGCTTCCTATTCTGGAGGCCAGAACCCGTTGCCCCCCCTGCAGGTCGCTTGTGCCCCGGCCCCCTCAAGGACCTGCATCGCCGTTTTCTTTCACGAAACCTTCAACCTTAATTGTGAGGATTCAGCCATATACACCGCCAGGTCGATCGACGGTGGGC
>Ga0114993_10000418_pt1 | contig 50035 bp, 44 predicted proteins | sample ArcticOcean_MG_C_FD_87042 | JGI IMG/M metagenome (GOLD analysis project Ga0114993, IMG submission 87042) | Marine microbial communities from western Arctic Ocean - ArcticOcean_MG_CB2_150 | ecosystem: Environmental > Aquatic > Marine > Oceanic | place: Arctic Ocean: Canada Basin | collected... | reverse complement strand
CGTGGTCGCCAACGAAGGTAACGCCTGCGACGACGGAGCTTTCTGCACTACCGGCGAGACCTGTACGGCCGGTGCCTGCGGTGGCGGCGGCTTGACCGACTGCTCGGGGGCGGGCGATCAGTGCCATTCCGGCAGCTGCAACGAGAGCAGCAACGCCTGTGAAGCCGTGGTCGCCAACGAAGGTAACGCCTGCGACGACGGCGACCCTGCAACCTCCAACGACGTGTGCACCGCGGGCACGTGCAGTGGCACCAACCTCTGCTCCGGGGTCACCTGTACGGCCAGCGACCAGTGCCACACCGTTGGCACCTGCGACCCAAACACGGGCCTGTGCAGCGACCCGGCGGCAGCAGCTGGTTCGCCTTGCGGCGACAGCGGCAGCGAGTGCACCAACCAGGACTTCTGCGACGGCGTGGGGTCGTGCACCGATAACGGCTTTGTGGCGGCCTCGACCAACTGCGGAGATACGGCCACCGAGTGCTCGGCGCAGGACAGCTGCGACGGAGCGGGCGCCTGCCAGGTCAACGACCTGGCCATCCTCGTTACCTGCGGCGACACGGACAGCGAGTGCACCAACCAGGACTTCTGCGACGGCGAGGGCGCGTGCACCGATAACGGCTTCGTGGCGGCCTCTACCAACTGCGGAGATGCGGGCACGGAGTGCTCGGCGCAGGACACCTGTGACGGTGCTGGGGCCTGCCAGGTCAACGACCTGGCCATCCTCGTTACCTGCGGCGACACGGACAGCGAGTGCACCAACCAGGACTTCTGTGACGGCGTGGGCGCGTGCACCGACAACGGCTTCGTGGCGACAGCGACCACCTGCGGCTCAGCAGCCAGCGAGTGCTCGGCGCAGGACACCTGTGACGGTGCTGGGGCCTGCCAGGTCAACGACGCGGCTGCCGCTACTGACTGCGGTGACGCGGGTACCGAGTGCACCAACCAGGACACCTGCGACGGTATTGGTGTGTGTACGGACAACGGCTTCGTGGCGGCGGCCTCTGCCTGCGGTGATGCCGGCGACACCGAGTGCACCACCCCGGATACCTGCAACGGGTCGGGCACCTGCCAGGCCAACGATATAAACGAAGGTGGCAGTTGTGCTGACGCGCTGTTCTGTAACGGCGCCGAGCTGTGCCAGTTGGGTGCCTGCGTAAACGGCGCGGCCCCCGACTGCGGCGACGGCGTGGGATGCACCACCGACAGCTGCAACGAGGGCACTGACACCTGCGACAACACGCCGGTTGATGCGGCCTGCGACAACGGGCAGTTCTGTGACGGAACCGAGACCTGCAGCGCTGCGCTCGACTGCCAGTCCGGCTCAGATCCGTGCCCGGGCCAAAGCTGCGACGAATCCGGCGACCAGTGTCTTGCCGGCCCGGTAGCCATGATGGAAGCTGGCACGGTTTCGGTGGGGGGATCACCGGTTACCGTGTTGCTCGAGAACCTCTACAGCAGCCCGGTGGTGGCCTGCACGGTGCAGTACGACAACAACACCACGCCGGTGGTAACACGGGTCTCGGCCGTTGGATCGTCCAGCTTCCAGGTTCGCTTGCAGAACCCGTCTGGCGGCACGGTCGCCACGGACAACGTCAACTGCCTGGTCGTCGAGGAAGGCACCTGGACCATAGACGGGGTCAACATCGAGGCCCAGACCTACCTGTCCACCGTGACCGACCGCAAGAGCAGCTGGGTCGGCGAGGCGCAGTCCTACGGGCAGTCCTACACCAGCCCGGTGGTGATCGGGCAGGTGATGACCGAGAACGACGCCGACTGGTCGTACTTCTGGGCGCGTGGCGGCTCACGGCAGACCCCACCAACCTCCGGCTCGCTGTTCACCGGCAAAGGCGTGGCCGAAGACAGCCTGACAATTCGCGCCGACGAGACGGTCGGGTTCATAGTGATCGAGGCCGGCCACGGCACCATTGCCGGCGTGGAGTTCGAGACCGGGCTGGGAACGGACACGGTGCGTGGCGTCGATAATGGGCCACCTTTCGCCTACAACTACTCGACCGCGTTCGCCACCGCGCCCTTGGTGGCGGTTGCGAGCCAGGCCGCGGTAGACGGCAACGACGGAGGCTGGGTGCAGACTTTCGGCGCCGCGCCGTCCAGTGCGAGCCAGCTGTTCCTCTCCATTGACGAGGACCAGATCAGCAACGGCGAGCGCAGTCATACCACCGAACAGGTTGGCTACGCCGTTTTCGCCGAGCCGGTAGTCTACCCGCTGGCTCCGTCGTGCACCGAGGGCCAGTCCTGTGACGACAGCGACGCCTGCACCACGGGAGATACCTGCACGGGAGGTGTGTGTGCCGGAAGCGCGACCGACTGCTCTGGGTTTGGTGACCAGTGCAACACCGGTGTGTGCAACGCCGGGACGGGTGCCTGCGAAACACAGCCCGCCAATGAAGGCGTCAGTTGCGACGACGGGGCTTTCTGTAACGAGGGTGAAACCTGTACGGCGGGAAGCTGCAGCGGCGGCAGCGCAACCGACTGCTCGGGCTCAGGTGACCAGTGCAACACCGGCACCTGCAACGAGACGAGCGACGCCTGCGAGGCTGTGACTTCAAACGAGGGAGGCTCCTGCAACGACGGGGCTTTCTGTAACGAGGGTGAAACCTGTACGGCGGGCAGCTGCGGCGGCGGCGGCGCCACCGACTGCTCGGGCTCCGGCGACCAGTGCAACACCGGTACCTGTAACGAGGGAACCGATACGTGCGACGCTACAACGGCCAACGAGGGCAGCAGTTGTGACGACGGCGATCTATGCAGCACGGGCGAGACCTGCACGACGGGCGCCTGCGCGGGTGGTAGTGCGACCGACTGCTCTGGGTTTGGTGACCAGTGCAACACCGGTACGTGCAACGCCGGGACGGGTGCCTGCGAAACACAGCCCGCCAATGATGGCGTCAGTTGCGACGACGGGGCTTTCTGTAACGAGGGCGAGACCTGCGCAGCGGGAAGCTGCAGCGGCGGCAGCGCAACCGATTGCTCGGGCTCCGGCGACCAGTGCAACACCGGCATCTGCAACGAGACTGCCAACGCCTGTCAGACGGTGACTTCAAACGAGGGAGGCTCCTGCAATGACGGGGCTTTCTGTAACGAGGGTGAAACCTGTACGGCGGGCAGCTGCAGCGGCGGTAGTGCGACCGACTGCTCGGGCTCCGGCGACCAGTGCAACACGGGTACCTGTAACGAGGGAACCGATACGTGCGACGCTACAACGGCCAACGAGGGCAGCAGTTGTGACGACGGCGATCTATGCAGCACTGGCGAGACCTGCACGGCGGGCGCCTGCGCGGGCGGTGGTGCGACCGACTGCTCGGGTCTGGACGACCAGTGCAACACCGGTGTGTGCAACGCCGGCAGCGGACTGTGCGAGTCCCAGGCCGCCAATGAAAGCGGTTCTTGCGACGACGGGCTGTTCTGCAACGCGGGCGAGACCTGCTCGGCGGGCAGCTGCGTGGGCGGCGGCGCCACTGACTGCGGCGACGGCGTGGGTTGTACGACTGACAGCTGCAACGAGGGCACTGGCAGCTGCGACAGCACACCGGTTGATGCTGCCTGCGTCAACGGGCAGTTCTGTGACGGTACCGAGACCTGCAGCGCGACACTCGACTGCCAGTCGGGCGCAGACCCGTGCCCGGGGCAGGGTTGCAACGAGGCAACCGACCAGTGCCTTGCCGGCCCGGTGGCCATGATGGAAGCCGGTACCGTCGCTGTCGGAGGTTCTCCGGTAACCGTAGTCCTGGTCAACAGTTACACCAGCCCGGTGGTGGCATGCACTGTGCAATACAATAACAACACTACGCCGGTTGTACCGAGGGTGTCGGCGGTCGGGTCGTCGAGTTTCCAGGTCCGCCTGCAGAATCCCTCGGGCGGAGCGGTGGCCACGGACGACGTCAACTGCCTGGTGGTGGAGGAAGGCACGTGGACCATAGACGGGGTCAATATCGAGGCGCAGACCTACCTGTCCACCCTGACCGACCGCAGGGGAAACTGGACCGGGCAATCCCAGTCCTACGGGCAGGCCTACACCAACCCGGTGATCATCGGGCAGGTGATGACCGAGAACGACGCCAACTGGTCGCACTTCTGGTCCAACGGCGGCTCAAGGCAGACCCCGCCGTCGGCGGCGACACTGAACACGGGTAAGTCCGTTGGAGAAGACACGGTTACAAGCCGGGCTGACGAGACGGTCGGGTTCATCGTGATCGAGGCCGGACACGGTACCATCGGCGGCGTGGAGTTCGAGGCAGCGCTCGGAGCAGACACGGTGCGCGGCGTTGGTAACAACCCGCCCTACAGCTACGCCTACTCAACGGAGTTCGCGGCGTCGCCCACGGTGGCGGTCATGAGCCAGGCCGCGATGGACGGCAACGACGGAGCCTGGGCGCAGGCGCACGGGGCCACCTTGTCCAGCTCTACCACCCTGTTCCTGTCGGTGGACGAGGACCAGATAGGCGGCACCGAGCGCAGGCACGCTACCGAGCAGGTGTCTTATGCGGTATTCGCCGGGCCGGTGGTCTACCCTTAGACCGCCGCTCCGGCGTAATGCCCCGGGCGATAAAGAGTGGCGGAGGGGGGGAGATTCGAACTCCCGAATCCTTGCGGATTGCCGGTTTTCAAGACCGGTGCCTTCAACCGGACTCGGCCACCCCTCCCTGTTCACCCTGCGCGCTGCGAAAGTAGACCTGCTAGCTCTTTCCCTTCTTCAGGAGATGACCTGCTGCCCACCCAGGTACGGCTGCAACACTTCGGGGACATCCACCGTGCCGTCGGCGCGCTGGTAGGTCTCCAAGACCGAGATGAGCACGCGCGGCAACGCCAGGCCCGAACCGTTGAGCGTGTGCACGAGCGCTGGCTTGTCCTTGCCGGCCTTGAAGCGGATGTTGGCACGGCGGGCCTGGAAGTCACGAAAGTTCGAACAGGAACTCACCTCCAGCCATTCCTCGCAGCCGGGAGCCCACATCTCCACGTCGTACTTCATGGCGGCCACGAAACTCAGGTCGCCGGTGCACATCTGTATTACGCGCCAGGGTATGCCCAGGCGGCGCGAGACTTCCTCGGCGTTGCCCAGCAGTTCGAGCAACTGGGCGTCCGAGCTGTCTGGGTGAACGAAACGCACCATCTCCACCTTGTCGAACTGGTGGCCGCGCTTGATGCCGCGCACGTCGCGGCCGGCCGACATCTTTTCGCGACGAAAACACGGCGTGAAGGCCACGTGTTTTATCGGCAGTGAATCGGCTGCCAGCACCTCGTCGCGGTACATGTTGGTCACGGGCACCTCGGCGGTAGGCACCCACCAGAAGTCTTCCTCTATGTCACGGTAAAGATTGTCGCCGAACTTGGGCAGGTTGCCGGTGCCCAGCAGGCACTCACCGCGCACCATGGCCGGCGGGTAGACCTCGCTGTAACCGTGCTCACTGCTGTGCAGGTCGAGCATCCAGCTGATGAGCGCGCGCTGCAGACGGGCACCGTCACCCCGCAACAGGTAAAAACGCGTACCCGAGACTTTTACGCCACGGTCAAAGTCTATTATTCCCAGGCGCTCGCCCAGCTCCCAGTGCGGCAGCGGCGTGAAGTCGAACTCGCGGCGCGCGCCTTCTTCGCGCAGCACCAGGTTCTGCTCTTCGCCCTCACCCACCGGGACGTCCTCGTGGGGAAAGTTGGGCAGCTCGAGCATGGCGACCTCAAAGCTGCCGGCGACCTCGGCGAGATCTTTTTCGGCAGCGCCCATGCGCTCGCCCAACTCTCGCACCTCGGTCTTGGCCGCTTCCTGCTCCGGGCCTGGCTGCATAGCGCCGATGGTCTTCGAGCGAGTCTTGCGATCGGCGCGCATCTGTTCGGCCACGGCTATCAGTTCGCGGCGGCGCGCATCGAGTTCGACAACGGCCGTCAGCTGCTCGCGCTCGCAGCCCACCAGGGCCAGGCGGTCGGCTGCTGCCGCGGGGTCTTCGCGTATAAGCTTTATGTCGAGCATAGTCTTGCCAGCCGAGCGGATCAGTCTTCGGAAGCACAATCGAAAGCGTCAACCACGTGCACGCACTCAAGGCTGCCGCTCTCAACGGCCACCACGTCAAAGCGTGCGGCCCGATCCAGACCATGGTGCCTCGCCAGCCATTCGACCGCAACGCGCGACACCTGCTTACGCTTTCGCTGGTCTACCGCCGCGAGAGCAGAGTCGAGGTCGGCCCTGAGTTTCACCTCCACGAACACCAGCTCCTCGCCGTCCAGGGCCACGAGGTCGATCTCACCCGAAGTGAGCCTGGCGTTTCGGTCGAGCACGCGCATGCCGGCACGCTCAAGACACTCGGCCGCCGCCTGCTCACCGGCCCGGGCCAGGCGTAAGCGCCTTTGGCCGAGGCTCTCGGGCTTCTGCCTTCTGTCCTGCCCGGCCATCACGACACCATCCCGGCAAACATACCCTTTCTGGCAACCCGCTCTCAAGGGCTGGGATGTAATTTTCAAGGCGCCGTGTTAGACAGCGAGAATATGAAGATTTCGCAGGCCGAGGTTCGCCGCGTGGCCACGCTGGCCCGGGTGGAACTGGATGACGACGAGCTCGAAAGCGTGGGACGCGACCTCAACCGCATACTCGACTACGTGGCTAAGCTCGACGAGCTCGACACCAGCACGGTAGAGCCCACCGCCCAGGTGGTCGACTTTGCCGCGCCCATGCGAACCGACGAGGTCACCAACAAGCCAGCCCCCGAGGACGCCGTGGCCAACGCTCCGCGCAGCGACAAGAACTTCTTCGTCGTGCCCAGCATAATCGAGTAGAAAGGGTCACACGCCGTGTCCGAACTCACCGACCAACTCACCGACCTCGGGGTCGCCCAGGCATCGCAGAGGCTGGCAGCCCGCGATGTAAGTTCTGAAGAACTCACCCGTGCCTTCCTCGAGCGCACGCTTGCGCTGGACCAGGGCACAAGCCAGGCGATCGGCGCCTACCTCGAGCTCAGCGCCGAGTCGGCGCTCGACCAGGCCCGCGCGGCCGACGCCCTGCTCGCCAGCGGAGCCCCGACCACTCCGCTCACCGGCGTACCCATTGCCCTGAAAGACATCTTCATCACCCGCGACCTGGCCACCACCTGCGCTTCCAAAATACTCGCCGGCTTCAAACCCAGGTTTGACGGCACGGTGGTGGCGCGCCTGCGCGAGGCCGGGGCCGTGATAACCGGCAAGCTCAACATGGACGAGTTCGCCATGGGCTCATCGACCGAGAACTCGGCGCTGGGCACCACCCGCAACCCGTGGAACCGTGCCTGCGTGCCCGGCGGCTCTTCGGGTGGCTCGGCGGCGGCGGTGGCCGCACGCATGGTACCGGGCAGCTTCGGCACCGACACCGGCGGCTCGATCAGGCAGCCGGCAGCGCTGTGCGGAGTGGTCGGTATGAAGCCCACCTACGGACGCGTGAGCCGCTACGGAGTGATAGCCTTCGCCTCATCGCTCGACCAGGTCGGCCCGCTGGCCAATAACGTTGAAGACACCGCCCTGCTGTTCGAGGCAGTGGCCGGACACGACCCGCGCGACTCGACCTCCATACCGCAGCCGGCGCCCGACTGCCGTGGCTCCTTGCACGACGGCGCGAAAGGGTTGCGCGTGGGCGTACCACGCGAGTACTTCGGCGAGGGCCTGGACCCCGAGGTCGAGAAATCGGTGCGCGCACTGCTGGCCGCGTTAGAACGCGAGGGCGCGAGCCTGGTCGAAGTGGAGCTGCCACACACCGAGTACGCGGTGGCCACCTACTATATCGTGGCCACGGCCGAGGCCTCTTCGAACCTGGGGCGCTACGACGGCGTGCGCTACGGCTTGCGAGAAGGCGAGGACGGCGGATTGACGAACATGTACGGGGCGAGTCGCGACGCCGGTTTCGGTGCCGAGGTAAAGCGCCGCATCGTGCTGGGCAGCTATGCGCTGTCGGCCGGCTACTACGATGCTTACTACCTCAAGGCCATGAAGGTGCGTACGCTCATTCGCCGCGACTTCGACCTGGCTTTCCAGAACTGCGACGTCTTGCTCACGCCCACCTCGCCCGACACGGCGTTTGAACTCGGCTCGCGCACCGACGACCCCCTGAAGATGTACTTGAGCGACGTGCTCACCATTCCCTGCAACCTCGCTGGACTGCCCGGCCTGTCGCTGCCCTGCGGGCTCGACTCCAAGGGCCTGCCCATAGGCGCCCAACTGCTGGCACCGCCACTGGCCGAGCCATTGTTGTTCAGGGCGGCACGGGCCTGCGAAAAACTCGTCGGTTTCGATCAGCGACCTCCCGAACAGGACCTGGCCGGGAGCGCCGACAAATGAGCCACTACGAACAGGGCGGCTGGGAAACCGTCATAGGCATAGAAACGCACGTGCAGATGCTCACCCGCAGCAAGCTGTTCTGCGGCTGCTCGGCCAGCTTCGGTGCCCAGCCCAACGAGCACACCTGCCCGGTCTGCCAGGGCATGCCCGGCGTACTGCCGGTGCTAAACGCGCAGGCGGTTGAGTACGCGGTCATGGCCGCGCTGGCACTGGGTGGCGAGGTGCAGCCCACCAGCCGCTGGGCGCGAAAGAACTACTTCTACCCCGACCTCCCCAAGGCCTACCAGATATCGCAGTACGAACTTCCCTACTGCCTCGGCGGGCAGGTCACGCTGCTGGTCGACGGTGAAGAACGAAACATCACGCTCACGCGCATACACATGGAAGAAGACGCCGGCAAAAACGTCCACGACGCGCACTCCGATTTTTCTTACGTCGACCTTAACCGCGCCGGCGTGCCACTGATGGAGATCGTCAGTGAACCCGAGATCCGCTCGGCGGCCGAGTCGGCAGTCTACATGCGCAAACTGAGGACGGTGGTGCGCTGGCTGGGCATCTGCGACGGCAACATGAACGAGGGCAGCATGCGTTGCGACGCCAACGTTTCCCTGCGCAAGCGCGGCACGACTGAGCTCGGCACGCGCGCCGAGGTAAAAAACATGAACAGCTTCCGCGCCGTCGAACGCGCGGTCAACTACGAGATCGAGCGCCAGGCCGAGCTGCTCAACGCCGGTGAAGAGATCACCCAGGAAACACGCCTCTGGGACGCCGAGCACGGCGTCACCCGCTCCATGCGCAGCAAGGAAGAAGCACACGACTACCGATATTTTCCTTGCCCCGACCTGCTGCCGTTGGTCATTGCCGACGAACTCGTCGAAAGAGTGCGCGCCGCATTGCCCGAGTTGCCCGACGCCAGGCGCGCACGCTTCGTGGAGAGCTACGACCTTTCGGCCTACGACGCCGAGGTCTTGACGGCCAGCCGCGAACTAGCCGACTACTACGAGGCAGCCGTAACCGCGCACGACAACCCCAAGCTGGTGGCCAACTGGGTGATGGGCGACGTGCTCCGCGCTACCCGCGAGGCCGCGGGCGAAGGCGAGATTGATTACTCGCGCATACCACTGGCCCCCGAACGCCTGGGCGCGCTGCTGGCGCTGATAGACGACGGCAGCATAAGCGGCAAGATCGCGAAAACCGTTTTCGAGCGCATGCTCACGGGCAGCGACGACCCCGCCGACATCGTCAAGAGAGAGGGCCTGGCCCAGGTCAGCGACTCGGGCCAACTTGAAGCCTGGATAGCCGAGGTCGTGGACGGCAATCCCGACAAGGTCGAGGAGTACCGTGGAGGCCGCGACAAGCTGCTGGGCTGGTTCGTGGGGCAGGTCATGCAACTGAGCCGTGGGCAGGCCAATCCCGGTGAGGTCAACCGCCTGCTGCGCGAACGACTGGCGGGCTGAGGGCCGGCAGGCCCGAACCTCCAGCTGATCTCAACGCCAGTTCTCTAACGCGTGTGTGCGGGCCTCACCAGCGCGGAGGGCGCAGCATACCTATTCATCGGCTCAGTCGTAGGTGATCACCGAGCGAATTACGTCGCCCTCAAGCATGGCGGTAAAAGCGTCGTTGACGTCTTCGAGCTTGATCCGCTGCGACACCATACCCTCGAGATCAAGTTTGCCTTCCTTGGCAAAGTTGATGAACTTGACGAAGTCCGTGCGTACGTTGGCCGAGCCGTAGATCGTTCCAATGATGCGCTTGTTCTCAAGCGGCAATAGCGCCGAGGGTACGCTGCACTCGTCGAGGTAGCTCGGGATGCCTACCCAGATGACCGAGCCACCGGGCCGCGTGATGTCGTAGGCCTGCCGCTGCAACACGGGCACCCCGACCACCTCGAAGGCGTAGTCGGCACCGCGCCCGTCCGTGAGGCCCTTGACGAACTCGCCCAGGTCCTCGTCGTTGGGGTTCACCGTGTGGGTCGCGCCAAAAGTTGTCGACGCCTTGCGCTTGGCTTCGTTCAAGTCGACGGCGATGATCTGCTCGGCACCCGCGACACGACAGCCCTGGATAACGGCCTGCCCCACGCCTCCGCAGCCTATCACCACGCAGGTGCTGCCGGCCTTGACCTCGGCGGCGAACAGCACCGAGCCCACGCCCGTGGTGACGCCGCAGCCAACCAACGCAGCCTGCTCAAGCGAAAAATCTTCGGGTATCTTTACCAGCGCCGCCTCGTGCACGACGGTCTCCTCGGCAAAGGTGGCCAGGCCGCCGGGGCCACAGAGCAGGGGGCTACCATCCTGGCGGCTGAAGGGAAAACGGCCCATGCCGATCTCCAGTGCTTTTTCGCAGACGAAGGCCTGGTCATTTTTGCAGTAGAAACACTCGCCGCAGGTGGGCACAAAACTGCCGATCACGTGGTCGCCGGTCTTCAGGCCGTAGTCGTTCTTACCGGCCGACACGACCACTCCCGCGCCCTCGTGGCCGAGGATGGCAGGCGGCGGCAGCGGCAGTTTGCCCTGCCAGATCGAAACATCTGAATGGCAGACCCCGGTGGCCCCCCACTTGACGTGTACTTCGTTATCCCCGGGATCGGCGAGGTTTACGTCCTCGATCACCATGGGCTCATTGTTCTCCAACATTATCGCAGCTTTCATAATGCCGGAATCTACCCTCCCGCCCCCGCCAACAAAAGGGGGCCAGGCTCCTTTTGCCTTAAAGCTGCCTGGCCCCCTTCAGGAATAAGCGGTGTTGAAGCGGACGTAGGCTTCGGTGAGATCCGACGTGACGATGCGTGCGCGGCCGGGGCCACGGCCCAGGCGTATGGCGAGGGTGAAGGTATCGTTTTTCATCACGCGGGCCGCACGACGGCGGGCCTCTTCGGACAACAGCTCACCAGCCTTCACCAACGCCACGTCGTCTACCGATATCGCCACGCGCTTGAAGTTGACGTCGACGCCCGAGTTACCAAGCGCGACGACTATCCGTCCCCAGTTGGGATCGCCGCCCGCAAACGCGGCTTTCACGAGCGTGGACGTAGCAACGGCACGGGCCACGCGCTCAGCGTCGGCGTCAGCCGGGGCGCCCTCCACCAGCACGTTCACCACCCGCGTGGCGCCCTCCCCGTCGCGCACTATCATGCGCGACAGTTCATCGGTGAGTTCGCCGACGGCCGTGGCCAACAGCTCGTAGCCCGCCGATTTCCTCGAACGGATGGCTTCGCCACCGGTAAGTCCCGATGCCATCAACACCACGGTGTCGTTGGTGCTGGTATCGCCGTCAACGGTGATGCTGTTAAAGCTGCTCGCAACGGCCTCGGCCAACACCGCCCCCGCGGCTCCCGATGACAAGGGCGCGTCGGTCACCAGCACACACAGCAGGGTGGCCATGCCCGGGTGGATCATGCCTGCACCCTTGGCCAGGCCGGCCACCGTGGCGGTCTCCCCGCCCGGCAGCAGCACGCTGCGAGAGGCCCACTTCGGAAAGGCATCAGACGTCATCATGGCGCGCCCGCAAGCGTTGGCGCGCCGCGGACCGAGCGCGTCGGCGGCCAGTGAGATCGCCCGCGCCATGCGCCGTCGGTCGAGCTGCACGCCTATGATGCCGGTCGAGCAGGGCAGTACGAGGCCAGGCTTTATGCCCAGCCGCGTGCCCAGTTCACGGCAACTCCACTCGGCCAACTTGAGACCAGTGCTGCCCGTGGCCGCGTTGGCGTTGCCCGAATTGATGAGCACCGCCTGCGCCAGCCCGTCGGCCGCGTGCTTTCGCGCCACCACGACGGGCGCGGCGGCAGCGGTATTTCGGGTAAACACGGCCGCGGTCGGTACCGGCGAATCGGCCACGATCAGTGCCGTATCGCGCCTGCCACCGGTTTTGAGGCCGCCGTGAACGCCGGCAAAACGAAATCCTGCCACGGGCCCCGGGGCGGGCCCGGGATCGATCTTCACGCGCGCGGGCCCTGCCACCAACACCCGGTCACCCACTGGGCCACCATCGGCAAGGCGCTCATGACTTGCCGTGACACTTCTTGTACTTCTTGCCGTTGCCGCAGGGACAGGGGTCGTTACGGCCCACCTTGTCACCCTTGCGCCGCACTTGCTTCTGCTCGGGAGCGCCACCCTCGCCGCTCCCCCTGCCCATCGTAGCCGCCGCGCTTTCATCGCGGCGGCGTTCCTCCATGCGGTCCACTTCCTGCTCGTCGGCGATACGCACCGAAAACATTTTCTCGACGACGTCGTTCTCGTAGGAAAGCATCATGTTCTCGAACATGTCGAAGCCCTCCTTCTGGTATTCCTGCAGGGGGTTCTTCTGCGCGTAGCCACGCAGGCCAATACCCTCCTTGAGGTGATCCATTGCCATCAAGTGGTCCTTCCAGTGATTGTCCAGGCACTGCAGCGTTAGCACGTGCTCGAGGTGACGCACGACCTCGGAACCCATCTCTTCTTCGCGCTTCTCGTAAGCCGCCAGAACCCGCTGCTGTATGGCGGTTTCAAGCGCTTCAATAGACAAACCGTCGCGCGGCAGGTCGGCCAGGTCGGCGCGGACAAGAAACTGGGAGAACAAGGCGTCGTCGAGCGCCGCCAGGTCCCACTCGGCCGTTTCGATTTCCTCGTTTGTGTGCAAGGCCACGAGATCTGTGGCCGCAGCGGCTGCCATGCCCAGCACCTCGCTTCTCAGCTCGCCCTCGGCCAGGCACTCGCGACGCCGATGGTACACCACCTCGCGCTGCTTGTTCATCACGTCGTCGTACTCGATGAGGTGCTTGCGGGTATCAAAGTTCTGACCCTCAACCCGCTTCTGCGCGTTCTCGATCGCGCGCGACACCATCTTGGCCTCGATGGGCACACCCTCTTCCATGCCCATGCGCTCCATCAGGCCCTGTATGCGCTCGGCGCCGAATACTCGCAGCAGGTCGTCCTCGAGCGACATGAAGAACCTCGACGAACCGGGATCGCCCTGCCGGCCCGAGCGACCACGCAACTGGTTATCGATCCGACGCGACTCGTGACGCTCGGTGCCCACGATGTGAAGGCCACCGGCTGCCAGCACCTCTTCGTGCTCGGCCGCGCACTGCTCGGTGTATCTGGCCAGCGTGGTCTCCCACTTGGGATCCTCCTCGCCGTCGGCGAGATCCTTGCGGGTCAGGAACTCCGGATTACCACCCAGCACGATGTCGGTGCCGCGGCCGGCCATGTTGGTAGATATGGTGACCGCGCCCTTGCGCCCCGCCTGGGCCACGATCTCAGCCTCGCTCGCGTGGTGCTTGGCGTTGAGAACGTGGTGTTTCATGCCCACCTTCTTGAGCGCCGCGCTGAGCTTTTCGGAGTTCTCGATGGAGATTGTACCCACCAGCACCGGCTGCTGGTCTACAGTACACTCGCGGATCTCCTCGATAACCGCGTTAAACTTCTCGGGCTCGGTCTTGTAGACCACGTCGGGCCGGTCGTCGCGCACCATGGGCTGGTGCGTGGGAACCACCAGGACCTGGAGCCCGTAGATCTTGCCAAACTCCTCGGCCTCGGTCTCGGCGGTGCCGGTCATGCCCGAGAGCTTCTGGTACATGCGAAAGTAGTTCTGAAAAGTAATCGTGGCCAGCGTCTGGTTCTCGCGCTCGATCTTCACGCCTTCCTTGGCCTCGACGGCCTGGTGCAGGCCGTCCGACCAGCGCCGGCCCGGCATCAGGCGACCGGTGAACTCGTCCACGATAACTACCTCGCCGTCCTGCAGCATGTAGTCAACGTCCCGCTTGAACAGCGTGTGGGCCTTGAGCGCCTGGTTCACGTGGTGCAGCGTCTCGATCTCGGCGGGGTCGTAGAGATTGCCCACGCCCAGCAGCCCTTCCATCTTCGCCACGCCCTCCTCGGTAAGGGTCGCGCTACGGGTCTTCTCGTCAAGCTTGTAGTCTTCTTCCTTGGCCAGGCGGGGTATCAAGCGATCAACATGGGCGTACTTTTCGGTCGACCGCTCGGCCGGCCCGGAGATGATAAGCGGCGTTCGGGCCTCGTCGACCAGAATTGAATCCACCTCGTCGACTATGCCGAAGTTGAGCTTGCGTTGGGCAAATTCGGCGCTGTCAAACTTCATGTTGTCGCGCAGGTAGTCGAAACCAAACTCGTTATTCTGCCCGTAAGTAATATCGGCGTGGTAAGCCTCACGTCGCTCCAATTCGTCCATGTCGGGGTAAACGATGCCCACCGACAAGCCGAGGAACTTATACACGCGCCCCATCCAGTCGGCGTCGCGCCGGGCGAGGTAGTCGTTGACCGTGACCAGGTGCGCCCCCTTGCGCTCGAGCGCGTTGGCCACCAGGGCCAAAGTGGCCACCAGGGTCTTCCCCTCACCGGTTTTCATCTCTGCGATCTTACCGTCGTGCAGGATGTGTCCCCCGATAAGCTGCACGTCGTAGTGGCGCATACCCAGCACCCGCACCGCCACCTCGCGCACGCCTGCAAAAACCTCAGGTAGCAGGTCATCGAGCGCTTCGCCACGGTCAAGTCGCTGCCGCCAATCGGCGGAAAGCGCACCAAGAGCCTGTTCGTCGAGCGCCTGCATGCCCGGCTCAAGTTCGTTTACCCGGGCAACGAAGGGCCGCATGCTTTTGACATACTTGTCGCTGGCCGTGCCGAAAATCCTGCTTACCGAATCAACCAGCATCGCCAGTCTCCCCATCTTGCGCGCCCGGCGCCGTGACCGGCCGCCGGTAGCGGTCAAACATCTGGCCCCATGGCGTCTGCTCAAATTCGCGTATGCGGCGGCGCCCTATCGTGGGGTACCACATGAAGTCGTGGTAGACGTTGGACGCGAACGGCGCCCAGGCCATCAACGGCGAATGCAGCGCTGCCTTTTCAAGAAAGCGCAGCGGTCCGCGCCTGAGCATCTGGTCACCCCAGATCACCAGGCTCCGCCGCGTGCTGAAGCCCGGGTTAAACTCCCGCAGCTCGTCGCCGACGATATCAATCCTGGATACATCGGCGCAACCCAGCTCGCGCTCGTGGCACATGGCCAGGTAGGGAATCTCCATCGGATCAAAACCCATCATCTTTGCCGCAACCGCGTCCACGGCCACGCTGTCTGCGCCGGCTATGAGAACGTTACCAATCCTTGGAACCATCGTACGCGGCCCGGCTCCATCGCCACAGACCGTGCCGTCCATCACGGCAAAAATGCCCGGGTGCAGCTCCTTCTGCATTATAACAAGATCGACGAGCACCTCGTGGATGTGCTTGTGGGCGTAGTGGCGCACCTCCTTGAGCAGGCCACCGAACGAATTCTTTATGGCCCCGGTGGTCGTGGAGTGCCCGTGCGTCTTGACGGTCGGCAGGTGCAGTACCTGCCGGCCCTCGTACATGGCCGGTATCTCGATGCCGTCAGGAAATATATCGTTGAGCTTCAACAGCGGGCGCTCAAAACGGTGGGTCTTCCACTCCACGTCGGTGAGCGGGAGGAACGGCATATCGTAATGGTCGAGTACCCCCTGCCAGAGATTGTTTCGACAACCCTTCAGGGGGTCGGTGACAACGGTGCGATTTTCGACCGGCAGCAGCCTCTCGGGGGCAAAACCGTCGCCCAGCATGGTGCGCAGGACCCCCTCGAGCTGCCAGGGCTGGCTCGAACAGGCCGGAAAATACCTGGTCCACGACAGGTTGAGCTTGAGCAGGGTATCCACCTGGTCGGAAAGCTCCGAACGGTAGTCGGCCGCCTCCATCACGCGGCGGTAGTCGTCCAGCACCGTCTCTGGGCTGGTTCTTACTATGCCGACTACACTTGTACTCATATTCTCAGATCCGGCCGCCCGGCTATCCTCCCACCCCGGCCGCCAGCTGACTATACAGCAGCAGCACTACAGTTGCCGCCCACAGCCCTATGCCCGCCTGCAGTGGGAGATCGGCCAGCAGCACGTCGGCAGGTGAGCCGCCCTGCTGCCTGCCGTAAACCAGAAACAGGTATCGGAAAACCCCGAAGACCACAAAGGGAATGGTCATGTACATGCGCTCCGTACCCAGGTTGGCAGCCACCGCAGGACTCAGCGTGTACAGGGTGTATACAAACATGGTCAACACGCCCGAGATGGTGACCAGCTGGTCGAGCAGCTCGGGGTCATAGCGCCCCAGCACCTCGCGGTGACCGGTCGCCCTGGCGGCCAGCAGCGTGATCTCGTGCCTGCGCTTGGCGAGAGCGAGAAAGAGCGCGAGAAAAAAAGTGCACACGAACAGCCACGCCGACATTCGAGCGTTGACGGCCACCACACCCGCCGCAGCGCGCAGGCAGAAGCCGGCGGCGATGGCCACCACGTCGACCACCGGGACGTGCTTGAGCCACGAGCTGTACAGCAGCTGCAGGCCGAGAAACACGGCGACCACCAAGGTAAAACGAGCGCCGAGCAGCAAGCCACCCCCCACGGCCACCAGCGCCAACACGGCGGTTAACGCGCAAGCCGCGGGTGTCCCCACGCGCCCGGCTGCCAGCGGACGGTCACACTTGAGCGGGTGCAGTCGGTCGCGTTCGCGGTCGACAAAGTCGTTGAAGACGTAGGCAGCGCTCGACGCCGCGCAAAAACACAGCAGCGCGACGCCCGCGTTGCTGAAACCCTCGCGCTCAAAGAGCCTGCCCGAGAACAACAGGGGCGCGTACACGAGGACGTTCTTTGTCCACTGCGCGGGCCTGGCCAGCGCCAGCAGGTCTTTCACCGCGGCTGCTCCTCGCTGCCCAGGGCCGTCTGCCAGGCTTCGTCTATGCAGGCCCAGAGTTCCTTTACGCCCGCACCCGTGTTCGACGAGGTAGCATACACCGGCACGTCGCCGGTCTGCGCAGAAATCTCGCGAATAGCCGTCTGCGTTTTGGCCCGCGACAACTTGTCGCACTTGGTCAGCACCCACACCCACGGTACACCGGCCTCGTCAAGAAACGCGCCCAGCTCTACTTCCTCGGTCTGTGGGCCGCGCCTGACGTCTATGAGTATGAGCACGGCCACGAGCTCTTCGCGGTCGGACAGGTATCCCTCAACGAGTTTTTTCCACTCCGCCCGCTCCCCGCGTGACCGCTTGGCATAACCAAAGCCGGGGAGGTCGACCAAGCGCAAGCGTTCATTGATGGCGTAGAAGATCAGGCCGCGGGTGCAGCCCGGGGTGCGACTGGTGCGAGCAAGTCGCCGGCGTCCCAGCAGGCTGTTGATGAGCGAGGACTTGCCGACGTTGGATCTACCGGCGACGGCCACCTCGGGGCCGACCGCCGCCGGCAGCGCTGCTGCCGAATTGGCCTCGGCCGCGAACTCCACGCTTCGAACCCTGGCCACAACTTCAACTTACCGCGGCCAGGTGCCGCCAACGCGACAACGGGCGGCGCTTACGCTTTCAGCCCGCGCCCAGTTGCGACTTGATGGCGCGCACCTGGTTCACAAAGCTCTCCTTGATGGCGCTTTCCTGTACACCGGTGCCGATGGGCAGCTGGATCTTGTCGGTCTGTTTCGCCTTGTACACGTACATGGTCTTGCTGCCGTCGGGCGAAGGCTCGAGCGAGTAAGTGGCGTCGATGTCGACCATCGCTGACTCCAGGGTCTTCAGATGCATGACCTTGCTGGCGTCGTCATAGATCATCTCCAGCTTGAGCATCTGCAGGTTGCCCAGGGCCAGCATGTGCACCTCGACTTCCTTGCGGTTGCCCTCGTCGACCAGTACTTCGCTCTTCTTGTACTGCTCACTGGTCTCAGCGAGACGCCCGGGGTTCTTCATCGACTCCCAGATTTTGTCGGCCGATGCGTCGATGCGCGAGTGCAGCTCGACGGTGAAGACCTTACCGTCCTTGTTAAGCTCGGAAAACGCGATCTCTTTTATGTCGCCCTCCCACTGCCTGGCCGCCTTACCCGTGTTGAGAAGGCCCATGATGGCGTCGCAACCCGAAAGACCGAGAAACGCGGTCACGCAGACAGCCACCATACCAGCCCTTAAATTATTCTTCCTGAAATACCGCATCTAATATAACCCCTGTAATGTTCTCTTACCCAGCGGGCGGATACTCACATCCGCCCCGGCCGATAACGACACCCAAAAACCTATAGCAGGCCCACTCGGTTGACAAGAGGAGGGAGTCAGCGCTCCACGCGCAGCACCGAGCCCGCGGGCAACCGCCCCATGAGATCGTCGAGGGCCGCGTCCACGTACTGTTCGTCGCGGGATTCCAGCGTGAGTTTGACCGAGTACTCGCTGCGATCCAGGCGCGGGTAGCTGCCCAGCAGGAGCTCAGGAAAAGCCTCGAGCGTGGCGTCGAGCGAAGGCGCGATGGCCGCCTCGTCACTGTTGACGTAAACCTGCCTGAGGTACCAGGGCTGTCCGCGCAGGCGATCACGCAGGCCGGCAACCTTGGCCTTGAAAATCTCGGGTATGCCCGGCAGCACGTACACGTTCTCGATCATCACGGTCGGAAATCTGAAGTGTTCGTCGGCCACGAGTTCGGCACCCGCGGGCACCTCGGCCATCTTCAGGTGAGCGGGCGTGAGATCACCGTCTATCCAGCCGTCGATGAGCTGCCTCAGCTCGGGGTGTATCACCACCTCGCGATCAAAAGCGCTGGCCACCGCGCCAATGGTGATGTCGTCGTGGGTCGGGCCCACCCCGCCAGAGGTGAACACGACATCGAACTCGGCCGAGTAACGCGCCACGGTGTCGGCGATGGTCTCAGTGTCGTCGGGAATGACGACCACGCGGTCGAGCGACACGCCGAGCTCGCGCAGTTCGCGCGCGAGCAAGCCGGAGTTGCCGTCTACGACCTTGCCCGAAAGAATCTCGTTGCCGATGACTACCATCGCGGCGGTGCTTGGATTACGTACTGCTGTCACCGTACTGCTGTCACCCTGCCTGCAACACTAACACGCCGGGTTAACCGCGGCTATCTTCGAGCAACGGCGGTTCCTCGCCCAACGCGTCGACGAGGAACTCGCGTAGTTTTTTCTTGAGCGCGGCCTCCACCTGCCTCACCCTCTCGCGGCTCACGCCCCAACGCTCGCCCAGTTTGGCAAGAGTTATGGGGTCTTCGGATACCAGGCGCTCGCGCCAGATCTGCTCGTCTCGCCCCGACAGCGTTTCGCTGAAAATATCGAGCTGCCGCTTCATCAGCGAAAAAAACTCTGAGTCGGCGACGTCTTCTTCGACGTTGGCTTCGCTGGGGATGAGATCGAGCACCCGGGTCTCGGTGTCTATGCCCACCGGGGCGTCGGCAGAAACCTCGGCCGACATCGCCATGCGCAGCTGCATTTCCTCGACGTCACGTTCGCGCACACCGAGATTCTCGGCCAGTTGCACCGTGGTGGGCGTAAACCCACTGGATTCGAGCCGGGCTTTTTCCTTCTGCAGGTTGAAGAACAAGCGGCGCTGGGCCTGGGTGGTGCCCACCTTGACCATGCGAAAATTGTTCATGACGTAGCGGATCACGTAAGCGCGTATCCACCACACCGCGTAGCTCGGCAGGCGAACACCGCGGTGAGGATCAAACCTGCGCACGGCTTCAAGCAAGCCGATGTTGCCTTCCTGTATGAGGTCGAGAAGGTTGTGTACGGCGCGTTGATACTCGCGCGCCACCTTGATCACGAACCTCAGGTTGGACGTGACCAGGCGGTAGGCGGCCTCCTCGTCGCCGGTTTCGTGAAAGCGCACCGCCAGCTCGTGCTCCTCCTCGGGCGAAAGCACCGGGTAGCGGCGCATCTCGGCCATGTAGGCCTGCAGTGAATCGCGGCGGGTGAGCGCGCCGCTGTCGACCAGCTCTATTACCTCGGGAGCGGGGACCGGCGCGGCAGCCTCCTTTGAAGTCGCCGGCTCGTCTAGGACTTCGACTTCAGCCCCTTCTACTTCGGCCGTGTCGCCGTCAGATCGGTGGGCGTGGGGCGGATCAAGAACGACGGCTTCGAGCTCCAGCGGATCAAGCTCAATCGAGTCGATATCTTCCGCATCGATCGTTTCCGCGCCGGCATCTTCTGCCGCGATATGCTTGGAGTCGGGAATGTCGGCTGCGTCGGTGCTACGTCTGCCGGTGTTGCTGCCGCGGCCTCTACGGCCTGTTTTGCCGGAGTCTTTCATCCAACCGGCGCTCTCAAATGAGCGCTCATGAGACAACTCTCTTCAGGCAGCCTTCTTCAGGCAGCCTTCTTCAGGCAGCATCGTCTCCGATGGCAGGGTTATCCTCTTTGCGGACCAGGAGGACTTCGCCCGCCGCAATTTCTCGCAGGGAGGTAACAACTTCCTTGTTGTCCGTCTCTATCAAGGGCCGCGACCCACGCAGCAGCATCTTGGCGCGCTTGACGGCCAGGCCGGCGAGTTCAAAGCGGTTGGGAACCATCTTCAGACAGTCTTCTACTGTAATTCGTGCCATTTATTATCCTTCCAGTTCGGTAGCTTAGGCCCGGCATGGGCCGAAGTCAATAAACAAGGCCGTCGGCAACGGCACAATCGGCTGGTACTGGGCGAGTTTCCGCTGGCGGCCCTGGCCAGGGCTCACCCGGGAGCGTCGGCCCCGACGGCAAAATGCAACAGAAACTCGCGGTTGCCACGCGCGCCGGTAACCGGGCTTTCGGTCTGCCCCCTCTCTGACAGCCCGAGCTCGCGCGCGCGGGACGCAACCCTTTGGACCGCCAGCCCACGCTCGGCGTCATCGCGCAGGATGCCGCCTTCGAGTTTGTCGCGCGTGGTCTCGAACTGCGGCTTCACCAGCAGCAACAGCTCCCCGGCGGGCCCAGCGAGGGCAGAGAGTTTTTCGAGCAAGGTGGTAAGCGACACGAACGACAGGTCAGCCACCAGCAGCGTGGGCGGTGGACTGAGCTGCTCGCGATCGACAGCACGCACGTTGCATCGTTCCATGACCACCACTCGCGGGTCGCCGCGCAAGCGCCAGTCGAGTTGCCCGTAACCCACGTCGACGGCGTACACCCTGCTGGCACCGGCGCGCAGCAGGCAATCGGTAAAGCCCCCCGAGGAGGCCCCCGCGTCAAGACACACGCGGTCTGTGACCTCGAGGTCAAAAACTTCCAGTGCGTGGGAAAGCTTGAGGGCACCACGCGAGGCCCAGTCGCTACCCCGTTCCACCCTGAGCTCCAGATCCGCGGCCAGCAGTTGGCCCGGCTTGTCCAGCCGCTCGGTACCCGCCCAAGCCTGGCCGGCCATGATCAAACGCGCGGCCTCGTCGCTGTCGACAGCCAAGCCCTGCTCCACCAGCAGGAGATCGGCACGCAGGCGGCCGCCAGCAGAACCAGCAGCTGCCACGTCAGTCTGCCGCCCGCTCAAAAACGGGCACGACACTGCTGTTGGCAATATACTGCAAAAGCTCGCCGGCCGGACCCAGTGGCGCGAGCGCGGCCAGGGCCGCGGCCAGTTCGGCGCGACCGAGCTCCAGCGAACGAGCCACGCCGTGTACGGCCGGGTAGGTGAGCTTGCCACGCGCGCGGTCGCCCCCGGCCCGCTTGCCGGTGGACTTGGTGTCGAGCAGCTCATCTTTTATGTCGTCGGCGATCTGAAAGGCGAGGCCAAAGTGGAGCCCAAAGTCATCGGCAGCAGCAAGTTGTGCCGATTCGGCACCGGCCAGCAGGGCCCCGGCGACCGCCGAGACCTGGAGAAGCTCACCGGTTTTACGGCGGTGGATCGCACGCAGCAGTTCAGCCCTGTCGCCGCGTGTGTCGCCATCCGCGGCAGCAACACCCTTGTCGTCGCCACTTTGCAGGCCCTCGGCCATGAGGTCGGCAGCCTGCCCCCCGACCATACCCTGCACGCCCGCCGCCCGCGCAAACTTACCCGCAATCAGCAGGGTCAGCGCGGGGTCGGCGCCACAAGCCATCAGTAAACAGAAGGCCTCGGTCAACAAGCCGTCGCCGGCGAGCGTGGCCATACCGTCGCCAAACAACACGTGGTTGGTAGGTTGCCCGCGCCTCAACTCGTCGTCGTCCATGGCCGGCAGGTCGTCATGTATCAGCGAGTAGGCGTGGATCATCTCGAGCGCGGTGGCGAAAGGGAGCGCGGTCTCAATGGATGTTCCCAATCCGCGGGCGGCGGCGAGCAACAACAGCGGCCGCACGCGCTTGCCCGGTGTCTGCAGGCTGTAACGCATGGACTCAACGAGGCGGTCTACTCCAAACTCGCGACTGGGCGCAGCAGCATCCCCGACACCGGCCCCGCTTAGCCCGGGAAGCGCCGCCGCGAGACTTGATTCGAGGCGAGAGGACAACTCCTCCACCTGGGCCTCGACAGCACTGGCCGGGTTGGCCGACTCAGCCGTCGTCTTCACCCTCGAAGCTCTTCGTTGACAGGCTGCCGTCGGCGCCGCGGGTGAGTTCATCGATCTTTTCCTGCACGGCATCAAGGCGACCGTGCAGCAATCGCACCAGCGCCACGCCTTTTTCGAAAGCCACCAGCGACTCCTCCAGGGGTACGTCTCCCTCGTCGAGTTTGCGTACGGTTTCTTCGAGATCGGCCATGGCCTCTTCGAAGCTCGGCCCCTGCTTGTTCGTCGTCTCTTTTTTCTTAGCTGGCATCAGTCCCCATGGGCGCGATCTCAGTCGGCATTGTTACGCGGCTCTCCTTATTACTATGCGGCGGGAAGGTCACCCGGCCTGTTCACGTTACGAAACTGCCGGCGCGCCGGCCAGTCAAGTGCCAGCGCACCGGCCTTGTCCAACAGGCGCTGCGGCGAGGCGCAGCCACCGCCCAGCAGCGCCAGCGCCAAGGGCAAAACCGACACCGGGTACCAGGCCGCCAGCGGCTCCCAGCCCCGCGGCCCGCGCGGTGCCACCGGAAGCCCGCAGGCCAGCCCCGTGCGCGCCACTCCCTCCAGCACCGAGTTGCTGATCCAGGGCAGGTCGCAGGCCAGCACGACCAGGCCGTTGCTGCTCCGCTGCAGCCCGGCAACCAACGCCGCCAGCGGGCCGCCACCAATCACGGCATCGGGTACTTTCTCAACCCGCGAGCCGTGCCTGTACAGCGCCAGGCCACCACCGCCCGCTATCATCACGCGCCCGCCTGCCACCCGGCGTAGCTTGCCCAGGGTGATGGTCCACAGCGCCTCTCCGTTCAACCGAACCACCCTCTTGTCGCGCCCGAACCTGTGCGACCGGCCTCCAGCGAGTAACAATCCGTCTACCCCCTTCACCGGCCGTCTCGCTCTCGCGCAGCTAACTCTCGCGCAGCTAACTCTCGCGCAGCCCAGTCGAATTTTTCCCTGCGCCCACGGGATGCGAGCGAATAAAGAACATAGCGTCCGAAACGATCGAGCGCCTGCCAGGGTGGCGCCGACTGCGTGTCAGCCTTCATGCTCGTCACCTCGACAGGCTCGTCACAACTGTCTTTCCAGTTCACGGCGGCACCTACATGCTCGGCTGTCATGGTTTCGCAAGTCCTGCTCGCACTCTGCATGGCCTGCTTGAGTAGTGCCGCAAAAGACTCGACCTCGGCCTTGGCTTCGGCGGGCGCGTCGTTGAGCGCCACCCTGTCTTCAGGCTCCATCGCCTGCCAGTCGGCCAACGAGATGCGTATGCCCGCGAGATCGAGCTTCATGCGCAGGCCCATACTCATCCACTCCCCCTCGGGGTCGTCAGACTTCTCGAAGGCAAGCAGAGGGTAACTCATCCTCGCGCCCGGCAGGGCCACACCAGGGCTTCTCGCCGGCTCAAAATACCAGGCCGGGCAGGCCCAGCGGGTCCACCCGCGCGCCACCCAGCTTCGCAGCCCAGTGCAGGTGCGGCCCGGTCACCCGCCCGGTGGCACCCACCAGCCCGAGCAACTGCGCGCGCTCCACCATCACCCCCTCTTCGACCTGGATCTTAGAGAGGTGCGCATAGATTGTGTAAAGACCCAGGCCGTGATCGATGACCACCGTGTTGCCGGTAAAAAAAAGATCGTCGGCGACTACGACCTTGCCCGCGTTCGAAGCATACACCTCCGAGCCACGGTTGGCCTTGATGTCTATGCCGGAATGAGGGCTGCGGGCCTGGCCGTTAAAAAACCTGCGCAGGCCAAAAGGCGAACCGCCCGGGCCAACCGCGGGCCGCACGAAAGACTTTGACCAGTACTTTTCCTCCGTGGATTGCTTCCAGAGCTTATCGAGCCGGATCTTCTCGGCGGTGACCCGCTTTATGGTCTTGGGGTCGAGGTTGGTGTAGCTCGACGCCACCTTGAGCGACTCCTTGCCGAACTCCCTGTCGACCACCCTCACGCCGTAAGCGCCTGTCTCGGTACCCATGCGCCAGCGCACATCCTTGAGACCCGGACTCACGTCCAGGTCTATGCCTATGTAAGTGGTCATCAAGCCGCCGGTCTCAAATCCCTTGAAGGTGCGACCCTCCACGGTAAGCGTGCCGGCGTGCACCTTCATGGGAAGCCTCGTGACCACGCGCACTATGTCGCCCGGGCGCGGTTCGGCCGGGTCGAAGACCAGCTCGCCAACAAACATGGCCGGCGCGCGCGACGGCAGGAAGAGAAACGCCGCTGCCAGCAGGGCGGCGGTTGCCAGAAGTGGCGCGAGTGCCGGCATATAAAGCCCGGCGAAACGATCACACTTGAGAGAAATTTTCATTCATCCTCCGTTGTCAGCAGCACCTGTGCTCTGAGCGCACCGCGGTGCAGGCGCAAATCCAAATTGTCTCCAGGCGCCGCTTGCGACGCTACCGTAACTGCGGCTCCCGATGAATCGGATGCAACACAGTAACCGCGTTCGAGTACCGCCAGCGGGCTGAGCGCCGCCAGCCTCGACTCGGCAGTGGCCAGCGCGTTACCTGCCAGCTGGTATCGCCGCGTCAGCGCGCTGCGCAAGGCCACCGCCACGCTCTCGGTAACGCTCCGGCAGCGCGGCAGCATGCGCTGGCCCGGTCCGACCAGCGCCAGGCTGGAAGCCAGGCCAGTCAATTGCTCGCGGGCTTGCAACACCCGACCAGTGAGTGCCCTTTCCAACGCCACGCCCAGTTCGTCGCTTCGTTGGCGACCCTCGGCCACTCGCAGGGCAGGATCCTTGAGCCCGGCCCTGGCCGCACGCAAACGATAGCCCTCCGACTCGACCCTACGTTGCATCGCCGATCTCAGTCGCAAACTACGCTGGTCGAGATCAACCGAAAGGTCGCTGTACACGGGCACCACTAGTTCGGCAGCCGCGGTGGGCGTCGCCGCACGCCGGTCGGCCGCGAAATCGCAGAGGCTGAAGTCGGTCTCGTGGCCCACGGCTGAAACCACCGGTACCGGAAAATTAGCGACGGCGCGCACGAGTTTCTCGTCGTTGAACGCGGCAAGGTCTTCGCTCGCCCCGCCCCCGCGCCCCAGTATGACCACCTCGCAAGCGCCGAACTCGGCGAGCTCGGACATGGCGCGGCAGAGATCGGCCGGCGCACCCGGCCCCTGCACGGTGGCCGCGCGTATGACCACGCGCACGCCAGCGTAACGCCTGCGCAGGGTCACCAGTATGTCGTGCAGCACGGCGCCCGATCGGGAAGTAACTACGCCAATTGTACGCGGCAGGAAGGGCAGCTCGCGCTTGCGATCGTCGTCGAACAGGCCTTCTTCCTGCAGTTTGTGACGGAGTTTTTCCAGCGCCAGTCGCGCCGCGCCCTCACCTGCCGGATGCATGGAGCGAGCGTAGAACTGCATGCGACCCTGCTTGGGGTAAACCGATACGCTGCCGCGACAGACCACTTCGTCGCCGGCCTCGGGTTCAAAGCTGAGCTTCTGGGCGGCGCTGCGCCACATGACGCAATCGATCGCGGCCTTCCCATCGCCCAAGGTGAAGTAGTTGTGACCGCTCGCCGGCTGCTTGAACGACAACAGCTCGCCGCTGAGTACCACGCTTGAAAACCCAGCCTCGAGGGTCTGCCCCAGCTCGGTGAGCAATTCGCTCACCGTTACACTGTTATCGAGTGTGGCCTGTTGCACCACGAGTCAGCGATCAGGGGATCGCCGGCGCCGCCGGCCCGTCGCTGAAACTGGCGACCTTGGAAAACACCTTCCAGGTGCGCAGCAGGTCAAAGGCCCGCTGCAGTTGACGGTCAGTCACTTTGCCATCACCGGAAGAGCCGGCCGACGAAACCGCGTCCGATGAATCCGTGCCAGGGGCCTCTTCTCCGGAAGAATCGCCATCCGAGGAACCGGGGCCGTCCTCGCCGCCTTCGTGGGCTCCCTGGTCAAGCGCTTCTTCTTCAACATCGGGCGTTATGCCCGTGCCGTGAATCGATCGACCTGAAGGAGTGAAGTAACGAGCCGTCGTGAGCCGCAGGGCCGCGTCGTCTCCCAGCGGCAGTATGGTCTGCACCGAGCCCTTGCCGAAGGTGGTAGTGCCCACCACCACGGCGCGTTTGTGATCCTGCAGCGCCCCGGCCACGATCTCGCTGGCCGACGCCGAGCCCCGGTTGACCAACACCACCATGGGGTAGACCGGCTCGGTTGACTCGGCCGACGCGTAAAAGCGCTGGTTCTGGGCCTGCACGCGCCCGTCGGTGTAAACGATCAGCCCGGCGTCGAGAAATGCATCGGACACCGTTACCGCCTGGTCGAGCAAGCCACCGGGATTGTTGCGCAGGTCGAGTACGAGTCCGTCGAGCACGCCGTCGTCGGCCTGGTCGCGCAACTCATCGAGGGCCTTGCGCAACTCGCGGCTGGTACCCTCCTGGAACTGGGCGAGCTTTATGTAGCCGTAATCACCTTCGCGCAGGTCGATATCCTTGATGCTGGCCACCTTGATCACCGCGCGGGTGATGGTCATGCTCACCAGCTCGACCTCGGACTCCCTGGCCACGGTCAGCGTGACGTCGGTGTCCTTGGGGCCGCGCATGAGCGAGACCGCCTTCATCAACGACATACCCTTGGTCAACTGGCCGTCGATGGCGATTATGCGATCGCCGGGCTTGGCGCCGGCACGAAACGCGGGCGTGTCATCGAGCGGGGTGATGATGGTGAGTACGTCATCGCGCATGGTGATCTCGATGCCCAGGCCACCGAACCTGCCGCGCGTGTCGATACGTAACTCGCTGTAGAGGTCGGGGGTGAGGTAGGCAGAGTGCGGGTCGAGGGCCGACATCACGCCGTTGATCGCGCCCTCGATCAGGGCGTCGGTCTCTACGTCGTCGACGTAATTCTTCTGCACGATCGAGATTATGCGAGCAAAGGACTCAAGCTGCTCGTAGCCATTGCGGGCGGCGTTGGCCACGCGGCCCGTAGCTGGGTGCAGGGCAACCACCGTGCAAGCCGCCACCGCCACAGCGAGAAATACCAGTTTTTTACCGGCCAGGGCCTGTATAAAGCGGGTTTTTATAGTCTCGGGCTGTCTGCGTGAAGCCATACCGATCGAGTATATACCAAGGGCTTCGAGGCTTCCAAGGGGAGGCTGCCGGCGTCTATCACGTGTGCGCTTGCGATCACCCAACGGTGCCTGGGCCGGCGTCTTGCCGGTGAAAAATGCGGTACAAGCCGGGCAGAACCAGGAGAGTCAGAACGGTAGAGGACAAGATGCCACCGATGACCACGGTGGCAAGTGGACGCTGCACCTCGGCCCCTGTGCCAGTCGCGAGCGCCATCGGAATGAAACCGAGAGAGGCCACGAGCGCCGTCATGAGCACCGGTCGCATGCGAGTGAGCGACCCCTGACGAATCGCATCGTCGAGGGGGGTACCTTCGCTGTGCAGTTTGTCGATGAAGGAGATCATGACGAGACCATTGAGCACGGCAACTCCAGAAAGCGCAATGAAGCCGACGCCGGCCGAGATGGAGATGGGGATCGCTCGCAGCCAGAGAGCAGCCACTCCGCCCGTCAGCGCAAACGGCACGCCGCTGAAGACGAGGAGCGCGTTTCGAACCGAGCCGAAGATCGTGAACAGCAGTGCGAAGATGAGCAGCAGCACGGCTGGGACAATGAGTCGGAGGCGCTTGGTTGCAGAGATGAGATGCTCGAACTGTCCACCCCAGGTTATCCAATATCCGGTAGGGAGATCCACTTGACCGTCGATGCTCTGTTGGGCCTCATGGACGAAGGAGCCGAGGTCACGGCCTCTTACGTTGGCCGTCACGACAATGCGCCGCTTTCCATTTTCACGATTGATCATATTGGGGCCCAGGCCGACAGAGATGGTAGCGACCTCGCTGAGGGGGACGAAGGGTGAGGCGACAGACAGGTCGGCCACACTCACTGGCCCAACGCCTTCCGGTAGTCGCACAGGCAGACGACGAAGGACATCTGGGTCGGTGCGGAGGTGCTCGGGTAGCCGGACGACGATGTCGAAGCGGCGGTCCCCTTCAAAAATCTCACCGGCGGTGAAGCCGCCCAGGGCAATCCCGACGACCTCCTGCACGTCGGCGACGTTCAGTCCGTAGCGCGCCAGCGCGTCGCGGTCAGGGGTGATGGTCATCAGAGGCAGGCCCGTAGTTTGCTCGAGTTTCACATCTGAGGCCCCCGGGACGGTGGTGAGTAACCGCTCTATGCTTTTGCCCACCTGCTCGAGGGTCTCCATGTCGTCACCGAACACCTTGACGGCCACATCGCTGCGAACGCCGGCGATGAGTTCGTTGAAGCGCATCTCGATCGGCTGAGTGAACTCATAGTTGTTGCCTGGAATCTTGAGGAGGGCTGCCTCGAGTTCCCTGACAAGTTGGGCCTTGGGTTTGCGTGGATTCGGCCATTCGGATCGAGGCCTCATGATGACGAAGCCATCCGCTACGCTCGGCGGCATGGGGTCGGTAGCGATCTCGGCTGTACCCATCTTGGCGAACACCGTTCTGACCTCCGGGAACTCCTTGAGACGGCGTTCGAGAACGTGTTGCATTTTTATGGCTTGGGGCAAACTGGTGCCGGGTATGCGCATCGCATGAAGAGCCACATCTCCTTCGTCGAGGCTTGGGATGAACTCGGTACCCAGGCGCGTCACGAGCAGGCCGCTGAGCAGAACAAGCGTGATAGCTCCGAGGGTAACAGCGACGCGGAAGAGAAGGCAGAAGGTCAAGACCGGGACATAGACGGCTTTTGCTGCCCTTATGAGCACGTTCTCGCGCTCGGCGATGTGGCCGGTAAAGAAGGTCGCCACAGCGGCCGGCACGAAGGTGATGGAAAACAGGAGCGCTCCGAGCAGAGCGGCAACGACGGTGTACGCCATGGGGTAAAACATTTTCCCTTCAATGCCGGTGAGGGTCAGGATCGGTAAGTAGACCACCATGATGATGAAGACACCGAAAACGCTCGGCCGGATGACTTCCCTGGTAGCGTCGAGCACCACGGCGAAACGCTCGGGGCGGGTCGGTAAGCGAGTGAGGCGGCGCTGCTCTTCGCCAAGCCGGCGAACGCAGTTCTCGACGATGATGACCGCGCCATCTACGATCAGGCCGAAGTCGATGGCTCCCAGGCTCATGAGATTTCCACTCACCTTGCCCGAAACCATCCCGGTAATGGTAAAGAGCATCGAGAGCGGAATAACGAGCGCGGTCACCAAGGCGGCACGAACATTGCCGAGGAGCAGGAAAAGGACCACGGTGACGAGCAGCGCACCTTCCAGGAGATTGTTACGCACGGTGTTAATGGTGGCGTTGACCAATGTGGTCCGGTCGTAAACGGTAGTCACGACGACGCCGGGGGGCAAGGTGCGGCTAACCTCGGCCATCTTTGCCGAGACGCGCTGGGAGACGTCACGGCTGTTCTCACCGATAAGCATGAAGACCGTACCGAGAACAACCTCTTCACCGTCCTTGGTAGCGGCGCCGTTGCGCATCTCGGGTCCGAGCAGAACGGCCGCTACATCACCGATGTAGAGGGGAACACCATCATGGTATGCGACGACTATGCGCGCGAGATCATCGAGGCCGGCGGCCTGGCCCGGCACCCGGGCGAGCTGCTGCTCGCCGTTTCGATTGATGTAACCGGCACCGACGTTGGTATTGTTCCGCATCAGTGCCGAGGTGATATCGCGAAAACTCAGGCCGTAGGCAACCAGCTTCTCCGGAAAGGGTGTGACGTGGTACTGCTTGAGGTAGCCGCCGATCGTGTTGACCTCGATAACTCCGGGAATATCGCGCAGCTGTGGCTTGATGATCCAGTCTTGGATAGTGCGGAGTTCGGTAGAGCTATAAAGTCGCCCATCGGGACGCCGCGTCGCGGGATCGTTCTCCACGGTGAACATATAGATCTCGCCAAGCCCCGTGGAGACGGGCCCCATGGCGGGCTCGATCCCGGGCGGAAGCTTACTGGAGACCTGCTGCAGGCGTTCGCTGATGAGCTGACGTGCAAAATAGACGTCAGTGCCGTCTTCAAACACCACGGTTACTTGCGAGAGCCCGTAGCGAGAGATCGAACGGGTGTAGTCAAGAGACGGCAAGCCGGCGAGAGCAGTTTCTAACGGAAACGTGACGCGCTGTTCCGACTCCAAGGGCGAGTATCCGGGGGCTTCGGTGTTGATTTGCACCTGAACGTTCGTGATGTCGGGCACGGCGTCGATGGGAAGGCGCTGGAAGTTGAATACGCCCAGCGCCGCAACACCGGCGGTGACGGCCAGGACAAGCCAGCGCTGCTTAAGAGAAAAAGCTATTATCCGTTCGAGCATGGTGTTTCCTTCAAACCGCCTGGTCCTGGTCCTCGCCTGTGCGAATGCGAATCACGGACCGGAGCTCGGTCACGGTACAGCCGGGAAAATGGGGCAGCTCGTGCAGAACACGCAGCACCCTACCAAGCATATGCGGTTGTATGATCGCCCTGATCGAATGCATGCCAGCCTCCTTGGTTGGTCAGTGGTCGTGGCTTGCACCGGACTTCCCGATGTCAGCTTTGATGATAAAACTGTTCTCTGTGACGTATTTCTTTCCCGCGGCAATGCCACTGAGGACCTCGACCCAATCGGAATCGCGACGTCCGATTTCAAGAGGACGGACCTCAAAAAAACTGCCCTCGTTCACAAAAACGACATCCCAGTCTCGAAAGGTCTGCAGTGCGCCGGCCTTGACGGCCAGCGGAACTTCAACCCGTTCAACGAGGATCTCTCCTGTGACGAACCAGCCGGGCCGCCACGCACCTGTAGGATTAGGCAATTCGATGCGGGCAAGTAAGGTTTGGGTGGCGGCGGCACCGAAAGGCGAGAGGTAACTGATGGCAGCCGTGACCTCGGGTAGTTCTTCGCCACCGCGGAGTGTCACAGGCTGGTTGAGCCGAAGAGCTGAAAAATCCTGCCGGTAGACGTGTAGATCAGCCCAAACAGTGCTACTGTCGGCCACGCCGTAGATGATCTTGCCCTCCGGTAGGAATTCGCCCAACCTGATGTCCTTGTGTACGATGGTGCCCGCTATAGGCGACCGGACTTCGTAGGACTGAAGGCTGTCGTTGCTCTGAACCAAGGCCACCACCTCACCCGCGGTTACGGTGTCGCCGAGCCACTTGTGCACGGCCATCACCAGCCCGTTGTAGCGCGGGATGACATCGGCCTGGAGGTCGGCGTTGGGGACGATCCAGCCATAGACAGTCAAGGTGCGCTCCAAGGTTGCCGGGCCGGCAGTCTCAACGACCAGCCCCGAGCTCTCGATGGCCCCGGGCGTGAACGAGACCCGGCCCTCGTAGGAGGGGTAGGTCCATAGATGGGTCTGCCCGCCTCGCTCGGCAATCACCGTGACGTCAAAGGAGTGAGGCTCCTCAACCACGCGATTGCCGCGTAGGTAATCATCCTCCTTGGTGAATTCGAAAACGTCTACGCGCCCGCCGAGCCGGTGGAGCTCGATCTCCAGCGACACTTCGGCCGCATCCAATGACTCGCCTTGTTCGAAGCAGTAGACGCGAAACATCGGCGGCACGCCGCGCTCGAAAATAGTAATTTCAATAGATAGGTCGCCGTCGACGAGCAGGCGGCCACCGTGCGGTCCCCTGGCCACGTCCACACTTGCCTCGGCGTGTTGTTCGACGTCGGCCGAGCCTGGTTCGACGGGTGCCCCCGCGTACAGAAATACGAAAGTGACCGCACTTACGATGAGGAGGGCGACGCCAGCTGAAATATATTTCTTATCCATTGCTAGTTACCTGTGGGCTGAGTCCGGAACGGAGCTGGTGTTGAGATCGGACACGGCAAGCCTGCGCTTCATGCCGAGCACGAACCGTTGGTAGCTCGTGGCTGCTTCTTTTGAGTCAGGAACGGGGGTGGTGCTGGTATTGTGAACGGGCTCACCAAGAAGGCGTTCGATGCCGAGCAGGAACAGCTGGTAAGTCGTCGCAACTTCGATGCGCTCTCTGCGCACGTCCACGAACGTGCGCTGGGCATCGAGGAGTTCCAGGTAGGACAACCGCCCACTGCGAAATCCCTGTTCGGATAATGTAAGGGCTGATGTAGCCAGCGGTACGATCTCGCTTTCAAGACTCTCAAGTGCCGTCCCAGCGTGGCCGAGTTCCTGGTAAAAGATGAAGAGAACGGTTTGCAGGCGGATAGCGGTCGTCCGTTCATCAGCCGCCGTCGCGTACTTCCGCGCCTGCGCTTCGACGCGATGCCCCTGATTCCGGTCGAAGACCGGCAGGCCAATCTTAAACCCTAAAAGGAAAGTGGAAACATCAGGCCCTTCGGTGCGTCTGATTCCTGCGCCTACGGTGAGGTCAGGTATCCGCCTGATGTCCGCGAGGCGCTCCTCGGCGACGCGTAACTGCCGCTCTGAATCCCAGCGGGCCAGCTCAGGGCCGGCGGCGAGGCGCGCCGCCAGCTCTTCGAAGGGCGCGACGGGAACCCTGGAAAAGAGTGACCCGTCCGCACGGTCAAAGGCCGGGCTCGTGCTGGCCCAGGTCGCGGCCATCCGGGCACGTGCTGCTGCAAGTTCATGTTGAGCGTGTTCCTCATTGATACGGTGGCGGCTGATCGCCACGAGTGCCTTCTTTTCCTCAATAGCGGAGGCCTTCCCGGCCTGGAGCCGCTCACGCACGGTACGCAGGGCGGCCTCGGCGAGCAAGGTGGTTTCGCGTGTGAGCGAGACTTCGTGCTGCGCGGCGAGAAGCGAAATGAACTTCTCAGTAACCTCTGCAAGCACGTCTACACGCTTGACCTCATACTTGCGCTCCATCAAATCCCGACCGGCCGCTGCCGCGCCCAACCGAGCCGTGCGTTTACCCCCGAGTTCGATAAGCTGGCTCAGCTGGAGGGTCGTCTGGGCTTGCTCTGTACCTCTGAACGGTCCGCTACCACCCACATCTTCAAGCTGCGCGTCGAACGTCGGATTCGGGCGCAGCCCCGCCTGCAGGAGACGCGCCTCGCTGGCGCGTAGTTCCCAGGAGAACCCCTCCAGAGCCGGACTCCCCGCCAGCGCAGCCGCGCTGGCGCGCGCGAGCGTAAGTATGCCTGTAGGCTCGTCGTTGGGCGCACCCGGCTCCAGCGCCTGGACAGAAAAAGGCGCAAGGATAACTCCGAGCGTCATAAGGAACAGATACGTAGCAATTTGTTTCATCAAATACATTCACACCATCGTTTGCGGGAAGACCCGCCGGAGACCGACCGACACACAGGTAGGCCGGCTGCCCCCGCTTAGAGGAGACAGCGCAGCTCCCAACCCAGGAGTCAGGAATCAGACCAGCAGTCCAGTGGTGCGAAGCAAGGCCAGCGTTGGCGGTTTGACCAGGAGGGCAGGATACGGCGGAGCGTTGGCCCGAGCGGGAGCGCGGAAGAAGAAGCGCGTGACTGACGGCGGAGAGTTCAGACCTGCAACCTGGGCCGACACGCCGGGAGGCAAGTCGACGCTGACCGTGTGAGTGACGTGGGCAGAGTCGTGAACGGCTTCGCCAGACAGGTCGCCAAACGCGATGAGGGTCGAAACACGGCTTTCGGCAGGATCATTCTGGTGGTGCGAAACCGTGTGAAGGTGTCCATGCGCCCAAACGTGCGAGACGGAGTGCCCATGTGGGCCACCCACGACGAGCGGGAGCGGCGACAGCACGGTCGCAGACAGCCAAGACACTGCCACGAGCAGCCTCCAGCTGCGGCTCTTACCCCCCATACGACTAACGGTACCACACGGACGCGATTGTTCGCAACGCATTGTCAAATCGAGCGAGAGTCAAGCCTAGGGCCGGTCCGAGGGGGAAACGGCCTGGCCCTTCCCGAAGGGCGCGAGCTGGCGCGAAGCAGCCGAGCAGGCGAGGCTGTTGAGGTCGTGAGAGGAACGAACGACTCTGAGCCCGTGAGCGAAGCGAGCGGGCCCCGCCCCACCGCCGCCCCCCTTTCGGCCCTCAGGGAGTGAAGGCACCGCGGCCACGGGCAAACCAATTGAGCGGGTCGGTGGTCTGGCCCTCACGCCTGAGCTCGAAGTGGAGGGTCCGCGTGAGCGCAGAAACGCTGCCCACCTGCTGGCCGGCGCGGACGACGTCGCCCACCTCCTGGTCGAGGGCAGCCAGGCGCGCGTAAACAGTGTGAAAGCGATCGCCGTGACTTATGATCACCGTGTTTCCCATTCCCGGGAAAGGCCCGGCAAACACTATCTCGCCACGGGCCACCGACTTCACCCCGCGGTCGGAAGCCGCGAGCACGTCGAGCCCCTGGCTGGTCGTACCCGGTCGTCGCCCCTCCTGCCCGAACACCCGCAACAATTTGCCCGACAGGGGCACCTCGAGCTGCCCCTGTCGCCGCGAGAAGCTGCGCAGCCCTGTCCTCGCGCGCAGCGACGAGCGGTGTACCGAGCTGCCTCCGCTTTCGCGCTTGAGGATTCGCTCCATGGCTCCTTCTCTTTCGCGGGCACCGCGCGCGTCGCCCGACTGCCCACCCGCCGATCCGACCGACTCGGCAAGGCTGCGTTCGTCCAGGCGTTTTTCGAGTCCCCGCAAGAGAACGATTTTTTTCGCGCGCGCGCCCTCGTTCTCGTCCATGACCGCGCGGGCCGCGTCCACCCGGCCTTGCAGTTGTTGCCGGGCCTGCTCAAGACGCGACAATCCCTCGAGGTATCCGTCCCGCGCCTGCTCGTAGTCATGCAACGCGCCGCGGTCGGCCCTCGACACGGCCACCAGGTAGCGGGTCATGCGCAGCGGATCGTTGGCCGACGCCATGCCCAGCAGCGAGCCCATGCTGCCCAGGCGACCGCGACGGTAGATGCCGGCCAGGCGTTTTTCTATCACCTGCCGGGCCCCGGCGCGGCGCTGCTCGAGCCCCTTGAGCTCGGCGGCCAGGGCGTCGCGCTCGCCAGTGAGCTTGTCCTGCTCCTGGCGCAGGCGGCCAAAGTTTCGGCTGGTGCGAATCAGCGTGTCGTCGAGATCCTGGATCTCCTCGAGCAGCGGGCCGGGTTGGCTGAGCTCGGCGACGGCAACACCATCGTCGACAATATCATCGCGCGCACCCGCGACGCCGGCGACCAACAGCAGGCAAAGCACGGCCGTGAGAATCTTTACCATCCGGGCTACGCCGGCTTTCATCGCTGCGACGCCGAGCTCCAGGCCGCAAACCGCTGCATGCCCAGCCAGCTACCGACCACACCAAGGCCGGCTCCCCAGGCCACCAGCGTCACAGATTGCAGCGGCGTGAGAAAAGCAGTCACACCGGCAAGCAGCGGCAGCTCGGCCGCCAGCGGCCCGGCGGTCAGGCGGAACACCAGCGCCAGCATGGCCACCGCTGCGGCCGAACCCAGCAGCCCTTCGAGCAGGCCGGCCAGCAGCAAGGGTCCCCAGTAGGCAGTGCCCACGGCGCCCACGAGCCTTAGCACCTCCATTTCTTCGCGGCGCGTAAACACCGCGAGCTGGAAGGTAGCGCCCACGATGATGGTGGAGGCCACCAGCGCCAGCGCCCCCAGCGCCCATGCTACCCAGCGCACCAGCCCCATGGTGCCGCGCAGGCGTTGACCCAGCTGGCGATTGTACTGCACGTCTTCGATCTCGGGCATGGCCGACCACGACTCGAGCAGGGAGTCGAGCCCGGGGCCGCTGATCCCCTGCTCAAGCGCCAGCTCAAACGACGCGGGCAACACCTCGGCGTCGAGTCCGTCAAGCAGCTCGGCGCTGCCCACGAGATTGCCTGCCAGGAACTGCCAGGCCTCGTCCTTCGAAACGTACTGCACCCTGCCCACGCCCCCGGTGGCGGCAAAGCTCTTCTTGAGTTCCACCACCCGGGTCTCGCTCACTCCGTTGGCCAGGTACACCGAAACGTCGACACCCGAGGCGGCCGCGCCGGCGACCACTCGGTAGACGTTGCTGCCCACCAGCAGGACGGTGCCGGCCAGCAGTACGCTGACCGCGATAGAGGTTATGGTGACGCTGCTTATGACCGGGGTGGCGAGAATGCTGTCAACGGCGCGACGAATGAAAAACGAGGTTGGTTGTAGCTGAGGTCGTCCCCGGCTCACTGAAGGCGGCTCGGATCCGGACTGTCTTCGACTAAACGACCGCCGGCCATCACGAGCATGCGACACGAAAGCTGCTCGAGCGCGTCCATGTCATGGGTAGCCATCAGCACGGTGGTGCCGCGACGGTTTACTTCCTGCAGCAACTCGAGAATCTCGGCCGTGGTATCGGGATCGAGGCTGCCGGTGGGTTCATCGGCGAGCAGCAGCACCGGATCGTTGACGAGCGCGCGCGCCAAGGCCACCCGCTGTCGCTCGCCACTGGCCAGATGCAGAGGCAGCATGTCGCCGTAGTCCTGCATGCCCATCATGCACAGCAGGTCGTCGGCCCTGCGACGAGCCTCGGCACAATGAACACCACCTACCTCGGCTGCCAGGGCAACGTTCTCACGCACGCTCAGGCGATCGATCAGGCGGGAGTCCTGAAACACCAGCCCCATCTCGCGCCTGAGAGCGGCCAGCGCGTCGCTCTCCATGCAGTCAAGGTTGCGACCGTTGACAACACCCGTACCCTCCGTGGCTATCTCCTCGCCGAACAGTATGCGCATGAGCGTGGTCTTGCCCGCGCCGCTGGCGCCGGTGAGCAGCACGAACTCTCCCGGCTCCACGTGCAGCGACACCGAGTCGACCGCTGGGCCGGGGCGCCCCTCAAAAGATTTGCCTATGTTGTTAAGCCGGATCATCTGAAACCCGGGGCCGCGTACGGCCCCCTCCTCTCTCCTCTCAAGGTGTTCCTGCGAACACCACCTACACCACGCCCTCTTGCCGGCGGCTGCGTAGCCGATACCGCGTTGCCACGATCAGCCTCCCAGCAGGGTTTCTATTCTCTTCCTGAGCTCCGCGCTTGGGCGCCCACCCTCGGCGGGCAGCGGGCCAATGTACTTGCCCTGCACACGTCCCTCACGATCGATCAGGAAGGTCTCCGGATAACCGGTTATACCGTACAGTGTACCGACTTGACCGTCGGGGTCCAAGAGGATCTCGAAGTCAAGGGGGCTACGCTCAAGAAATTCTTTAACCCGCGCCGGGTCGTCGTCGCCCGCCAGGCCCACCACGCGCAGGCCACGGTCCTTGTAGTCGACCGCCAGCTCGTTGAGCAGGGGCATCTCTTCTATGCAGGGCGGGCACCAGGTGGCCCACAAATTGAGGAGAACGGTGCTGCCGCGGTAACCCGACAGCTTGCGCACGGCGCCATCGGGCCTCGAGAGCATGAAATCAGGAGCTTTCTGCCCACGCGACAGGCCCGTCCTGCTGTTGCAGGCCGGCACGGCAAGCAAGCCCAGGGCCAGCACTACCACCGCCGCCGGGGTGGCCAGGCCACGCAGCAACGCCCCCCTGCGCCAGAAAAGCCAGGCCAGACCTCCTGTTACCATGGCCGCGGCGATGAACTGGGCCTGGGTCAGGCCCAGTCCCACAAGCGGGTTTACCCGTAGAAATTCTACCCCGAAACGCACAGAACCGGCCAATACACAGTAGAGCGCGAACATCGTGCCGCGGGGCAGATCGCGACGACGAAGCCCCCACAACACGCCAAAAACAGCCAAGTAACCGGCAAACTCGTACAATGGAGTCGGGTGCACGAGCACGCCCGGGGCGTGCGGCCAGCCGATAATCGCTTTTTCGTAAGCCACGCCCCAGGGCACGGTAGTTACCTTGCCCCAGTCGCCGTCGCCCGCCACGTGGCAACCCACCCGCCCCAGCGCCTGGCCCAGGGCGAGGGCCGGCGCGCAACACTCAAGCACGGTAGTAAAATCGAAGCGGTTGCGTTTTGCCAGCAGCCAGGCCACTGCCGCGCCGCCGATCAGCCCGCCGTACCACACGAAACCCGCGCCCGAGAGCAACGCCTGCAGCGGGTTGCGGGCAAGGGCCGACAGGTCGTTGGTGAGCGAGAGCAGGCGCGAGCCCAGCAGGCCGGCCAGGAACACCCACACGAGATAGTTCCACATCTTATCGCCGTCGCCACCGCGACGGCGGAACTCGCTTACGGCAGCCATGGAGCCAAAGTAGAACCCGGCGGCCATCATAACGCCGAAGCTGTAGACCGTGAACGGGCCCAAAGTGAACAGTACCGGATGCACGCCAGCAACATAGCAAGCACGGCCGTCCGCTTCGACAAGGGGTGGGCGCTCTTTTATTCAGCTTGGGCCGGGGGGTAACTTCGGGCATGACCAACGAAACCGCCTGGCGCATCTACGGATCCGAACTTTCGCCTTATTCGCTCAAGGTCAGGGCTTACTTTCACTACAAGCAGATCCCCCACCAGTGGATCATCCGCAGCCAGGATCGCATGGAAGAATTCCAGCGCTACGCCAAGCTGCCGCTGGTTCCGCTGGTACTGTCCCCCACCGAGGAGGTCATGCAGGACTCAACGCCGATCATCGAAAAACTCGAACGGCGTTTTATCGAACCGGCCCTGGAGCCGACCGAGCCAGTGTCGGCCTTCGTGTCGCTACTGCTCGAAGAATACGGCGACGAATGGGTAAACAAGCCCATGTTTCACTACCGCTGGTCGCGTGAAGCCGACCAGCAGTCGGCCGCCGGTCGCCTGGCCGTCGACATGCTACCTTCCGACGCCGACGAGCAGGCGCTCTCCGGGGTGGCCGAGGTCATCAAGCAGCGCATGGTGCCCAGGCTGTCGTTCGTGGGCAGCAACGAAGGCACCGCGCCCATAATAGAAGAGTCTTTCGCAACGCTCACTTCGCTGCTCCAGGCCCACCTTGCCTCGCGGCCTTATCTTTTCGGTGGCCGTCCCTGCATGGCCGACTTCGGCATCGCGCCACAGCTCTACCAATGCCTGACCGACCCGACTGCCGGTGGGCTGCTGCGCGACAACAGCCCGGCTGTTACTGCTTGGTGCGAGCGCATGCTCACCCCGCAGGTGCAGGGCAAGTTCGAAACCTGGGATGCGTTGGCCGCCACGCTCGAGCCCCTGCTCGCAAAAGAACTGGCAGCCGTGTTCCTGCCCTGGTCAACGGCCAACGCCGTCGCCCTGGCCCGGGGTGACGAGAAGTTCGAAGTGGAACTGAACGGCCGACCCTTTGTGCAGCAGACACAGAAATACCACGCGCGCTCGCTGGCCGCGCTCAAGCAGAAATACGCCGACGCGGCCGCGCAGGCCGGCGACGAGTCGATGCTCACCCCCCTGCTCAAACGCAGCGGCTGCCTCGGATGGCTGGCCGACTGAACGAGTTATTTTCCTGACGCGACGCGCCACGACCCGCGTTCTAACCACTGCCTTCGCCTAGTTCGCGCGGGCATATCACGGGCGAAACAGTTTCTTCCCGCTTGTGTCAGATTTGCATTGACCCCAAGGGGGAAAACGTGGTGTTTTTGTTCGCGTTCTGAAATTCGCCTTTCTGACCTGCGGTTCCCCTGACGCCACCTCCAGCCAGCCGCCCGATGAGCGAGGGGTAAAGGGGGGCGATGAAAATACCGGCAGGTAATCTGAACTTCGCTTTACTCGGACTCGTGGCTGCACGAACTTCCGGTGTACACGGCTACCAACTCAAGACCGAGTTCGAGGCCCTCTGCGAAGATTTCTGGCAACTGAACTACGGCCGACTCTACCGCGCGCTCGACAACCTCGAGACCAGCGGCGAACTGGTCGGTCAACAGCAGGTGCAGATCGGCCGGCCCAACCGCAAGGTCTATCGCATCACGAGCAAGGGTGAGCAGAGTCTCGACGACTGGCTGCTGCAGCCACTCTCCGACGAACCCCGCCCGCTGCGCGACGAGTTGTCGTTGCGCCTCTTGTTCCTGCGCCACCGCGACCCCTTGAAAGTACAGCGCCTGGTCCGCGAGCAACGCGCCATCTACATGTCTCGCCTGGCCCGCGTCGCACGACGGCGCAGGAAGCTGGACGGCATAGATTTTGAGGCCACCGTCACCCGGCTGGTGATGGACGGACTGGAGATGCGGGTGAAGGCCGATCTGTCCTGGCTCGAACACGTGGAGTACACGCTGATCGAAGAAATGGCCACTGCCGCTGCGACCACCATCCGTGACCAATCAACAGAGAGAACTAACCCATGATCCGTTTTAAAAACGTCCACAAGACATTCGGCACCGGCGATACCCAGGTCTGCGCGGCCCAGGGCATAGACCTCGAGATCCCGGTCGGCCAGCTCTGCGGCATCATGGGTCCGAGCGGTTCGGGCAAGAGCACCCTGCTGCACATAGCCGCCGGCCTGGTCGATGCCGACCAGGGCTCGGTGAGCATAGGCGCGCGCGACGTCTCGCGCATGACCGCCGAGGAACTCACCCTCATGCGCAGGCGCGAAGTAGGCGTGGTCTTCCAGTTCTTCAACCTGCTACCCTATCTCGACGCGCGCGAAAACGTGGAGCTGCCCCTGTTGCTCGACGCCGTCAACACGGATGAGCGCAGGAATCGCGCCACTAAGGCGCTCGAAATGGTGGGCCTGCTCCACCGTGCTACGCATCGTCCGCCGCAGATGTCAGGCGGCGAAATGCAGCGCGTGGCTATCGCCAGGGCGCTGGTGATCTCGCCCAGACTCGTACTGGCCGACGAACCCACAGGCAACCTCGACTCGGCCGCCGGCCGCCAGATCATAAGCCTGCTGCGCGACATCAACGACAGCACGGGTGTCACCATGCTGGTGGTCACACACGATCCGGTGTGGGCGGCCAACTGCGACCGCGTGGTACGGCTGGTGGACGGGCTGGTGAGCGAGGACACCTACCTGAAACCTCGGGATAGCGGCGACGGCGAAACTAACGGGCGGCGCGCAAGGGCAGAAACCAGCGGTAAAAACGGAGGCAAGGCCGCTACGGCCTTGCGTTAAGAAACAGTGTTGCGTCTTTTCACCCTGGTCTCTCTTCGCGAGCTTCGGCTGAAACCCGGTCGCACGGCGCTCATGCTCGGCGGCATAGTGGTGGGAGTGTCGATGGTGTCGGCCATCGAGCTACTCAACCGCGAGGTGGTCGGGCAGTTCCGCGACTCGATGGAAAACGCCTCGGGCCGCGCCGAGCTGCAACTGGTGGCGCCAGGCACTGACTCGCGCCTGCCCGACGAGCTGGCCTACGACCTGGGCGGCGTCGCCGGAGTCGAGGCCGCGCTACCGGTCATAGACGCCTCGGTGCCCATGGCCGACAGCGCGACCCGCCTGCGGTTGTTCGCAACTGACTTCACCAACCCCCGCGCCGAAGAAACCTACGGGGTCACGATCGTGGGCGGCGGCGACCCTCTCGAAATACTCGCCGACCCGGGCGCAGCCCTGCTACCCGAACAGACCGCCCGGCGCCTGTCGCTGGCCGAGGGCGACACGATCACGGTGTCGGGCGCCATCGGTCGGCAGCAGTTCCGGGTGGCCGCCCTGCTCGCGGGTGACGGGCTGCTCGCCGCCACGGGCGAAGACTTCCTCGTCATGGACATCATGGCCGCGCAGAGACTGCTCGCGCTCGACAGGTTGGTTGACAGGATAGACATAGTGCCCTCCGAGGGCGCCAGTGTGGCCGGCATCAAGGCCCTGCTCAGCGAGGCCGTTGGCCACAGGGCCGAGGTGGTGACCCCCTACGGACGCGGAAATTATTTTGCCAACGCGGTATCAAGTTTCCAGGTCATGGTTTTCTCGCTAAGCCTGCTTGCCCTGCTCACCGGCATGTTCATCGTCTACAGCGCGGTGTCGGCCTCGGTCGTCTCGCGGCAACGCGCCATTGGCACGCTGCGCGCGGTGGGCGTGCTCAGGCGCGAGGTCATGTTGATGTTCGCCGCCGAGGCTGTCGCCTGCGGAGTGGTAGCCTCGACTATCGGCTGCCTGGTGGGCGCACTGTTGGCACGCGTGCTGTCGGGCCAGTTGTCGGGAGCCATGGGAGTGATCTTCCAGGTGCGCGCCGAGATCACGGCCAGTGGGCTCGACGCCGGTGTCGCGCTCAAGGCCATAGGGCTGGGCACACTGTGCTCGCTGGTGGCGGCACTGCTGCCGGCGTGGAAAGCCGCCTCGCTGCACCCGCTCGAAGCCCTCGACGACCGCCCCAGTGGACGCGAGGCCCTCGAGGGCAGCCAGTCACGTTACTTTACGCTCGCCGCCGCTGTTTTGGTGGTGCTGGTGGTTGCCTGCATCGCCGCCGAGGTGAAATTTCGTTCCATCATGTTCGGTAACATCGCCTCGACCGCGTGGTTCCTGGCCTTCATACTCGCCAGCGTGCCGGCCGTGTCCTGGCTCGCGCTGCGCCTGCGCCCTGCCCTGGTACGCACCTTCGGACTGGCTGGCCGCATGGCGTCGGAGAGCCTGGCGCGCAGCTCGCGCAGATCGGCAGTCGCCGTGGCCGCGCTCGCCCTGAGCCTGGCCACCACCATTACCTTTGCCGGCCTGTTCCTGAGCTTTGAGCGTTCGATCGTCGGCTACGTGGGCACCTTCATGGACGGCGATTTTTCGATCTCGTCGAGACACACGCGCGGCGGATGGCTCGAAGAGCCCATCGACTCGGCCATACTGCCCCGGGTGGAGGCCGTGCCCGGCGTCGACCGGGTAGAAACACTGCGCCTGGTTTCGGGCTACCACTACGGGGCGGCACGGGTAGGACTGCTGGCACTGTCGGACGGTTTTTTCACGGTGGATCACTACGGTCCGTGGTTCGTAGAGGGAAGGCCCAGCGATGCGCTTCCGGCCGTGAGAAAAGGAAATGCGGTGCTGGTGTCCGAAAACTTTTCGCGTCTGCACGGGGTTGAGTTTGGACAACAGCTCGTGATGAACACGCCCGAGGGCGAGCTCGATCTACCGGTGGTGGGCATCGTGGTGGATTACACCTCGGACCAGGGAGCCATAGTACTGGCCTCGCGTCTCTACGCCGCGCAGTGGCGGGATCCCACGGTGAACCGCCTGCACGTGTACACCTCGTCGTCGCGCGAGCCGGCGGCCATGCGCGCTGCCCTGGTGCACGCGGTCCGCGACCGCGAAGACCTCAAGCTGTTGTCGTTATCGTCGCTTCTCGAGTACCACTCGAGCCACGTTCGCCGCGCTTTTGCGTTGGCGGGGTCGCTCGAGCTGCTGATGCTCATCGTCACCTTCGCCGGCATCGTCGACGTGCTTGCTTCGAGCGTAAACGACCGCCGGCGCGAGTTCGCGTTGCTGTCGGTGGTGGGTGCCGATTCGCGGCTGCTCACGCGCTCGGTGATGGCCGAGTCGGCGGTGCTCATCAGCGCCGGTATCTGCCTGGGTATCTTCGGGGGCGCGATGTCGGCCTGGATGTGGGTGGAGTTTCACTGGACCTGGTTGCTCGGCTGGATACTCGAATTGCACTTTCCCTGGCAATCAACGGCGCGGGCAGCCCTGCTGGCGACCGTTGTAGCCACACTGGCAACCTGGGGCCCGGCGCGGGCGGCCACCCGGGTAGACACCATGGAGGCTCTGCACAGTGATTGAACAGCGCTTGGACAGGTCAAAAAACCTGGGAGCCCGGGCGGCGGCTTCGAAAGAAACGGCTCCCGCTGCGGTCTCGTCGCGGCGCTGTCCCTCGTCGCGCATAGCCGCGGTGGGCAGCTACCTGCCTCCACGCGAATTGTTGTCGGTGGACATAGAGCGCCGCCTGCGCGTGGAAGCTCCACCCGGCTGGATAGAAGAGATCACCGGTGTGCGAGCACGCAGGGTGGCGGAGCCCGGCACACCGGGATCGGAACTCGCCGCGCTGGCTGTGCTCGACATGTTGGATCGCAGCCGCTGGTCGCTCAATGACATCGACTGCATCATCGTGGGGTCGGCCACCGCCGACTGCATAGAACCCTGCACCGCCAACATGGTGCAGTCACGCCTGGGCGCACGCGGTGCCGCCTTTGACGTAGGCAATGCCTGCAACGGATTCCTCAGCGCACTGCAGGTGGCCGATGCGCTGGTCACCACCGGTCAGTTCGGCTGCGTGGCCGTGGCTTGTGGCGAATCGCTTGCGCCCTTCGTACCCTGGCACCTGGCCGAGGCCTCCGTCGATCCGCTGGAATACATCGGCTCCATAACCCTGGGCGACGGCGGCGGCGCTGCCCTCGTGGTGCCGTCGGCGGGCGACGGCCGTGGCCTGCTGGCTAGTTCCTTCGTAACAGAGGGTGACATGTGGGAGGCCGCGATCATACGCTCCGGAGGATCACGCTATCCCGGCGCCAGCAACGGCAACTGGTTCACCTGCCAGGCCCGCCCGCTCTACGATGCGGCCTACCGCCTGCTGCCCGACATGATAGAGGACGTCCTCGGGCGCGCCGGCTGGCAAGCCGACGATGTAGACCTCATCGTGCCCCACCAGGTGAGCATTTCGGCGGTCGCCAACATCGGCTGCCGCTTTGGATGGACGGTGGAGGACGCCGTATTTACGCTCACCGACTGCGGCAACACCGCCGCTGCGAGCATGCCGATGGCGCTCGCGAGGGCAGCCGAACAGGAACGCCTCGATGCCGGCAGCCACGTGCTGATGGTGGGCGCCGCAGCCGGTTTTTCGGCCGGCGTTACCGCCCTGCGCTGGTAAGATCGGCGAGCGACAGCCGACTCTACCGGGCGCTCAGCCGCGACGCAGCTCCAAGCCATCCATCACCGGGGCAGGATCGGGGGCTTCGAGCAGGTAGGGCAGTAAACCGTGCGCACCCAGTAATTGGTCGGCGCGCGCGCGATCATCATCGGCCAGGCGCTTGTAGCGTTCGGCGGTACGCGCGTGTCGCCAGGCAGAGTAGCTGTTGAGCAAGCGTTGCTCGCTCACGCCCAGTACCGGTTGCTCGGCCATGCCAAGCACCCGCGGTACGGGCTCGCCCGGGGCGAGGTCGGCGATCTCGGCCGCGACGGCACCGCTCGCCACCAGCTGCATGGGCACGAACACTCGACCTATCTCGGACAGCAAGGGGCCGAGACTGTCCTTGAGCTCAAAGTCGTCGGCCCAGGGGGCGGGTGGCGCGGCCTCGTTGACCTCGGCCAGCCAGGCCATCACCAGCGGAGCGTGCGCACGCATGCGTCGGGCCGGCACCGGGTCACGACCAAGGTGAGCGTGCATGGGACCGGCCATGGCAAGATCGGCGAGCGATATGCGATCGCCGAGGAGAAACCGGCTGCCGTCGAGGTGAAAGTCGAGTACCTCGAGCAAGCGGTTAAACCACTCGTCTATCAAGGGGCGCGTGCGATCGGTGACACCCAGCGGCGGTAACGACGACGACATGCGCTCGACCATGCGCGCCGACTCGGGGCCGGTGCGCACGCTCCAGTCGTGCTCGATCCACGCGCGCTGCTCGGGAAAGCTCCAGCGGAAATACATGGCCGGAAGTATCATCGCCTCGTCGGCAAAATCCTGGATGATCTCGGCCACCAATCGCAGCACCGGGTCGGCGGGTAGCACGGCCGGTTCGGGGTGCAGGGCTTCGATCGCTTCGATCATACGCGGGGTGTCCTGCAACACGTCGTCACCCGAGATCAGTACCGGAATGAAGTACGACCCGGTAGCCGGCCGTATGACCTCGCGGTACATGTCCGGCGTGGGAGCGATCTCCTCGTAGTCGACGTTCTTGTACCTGAGCAGCGGACGTATCTTCGCGGAGAAGTACGAAAACGGCGTAGCCATAAACTGCCAGTGAGCTGCCATACGTAAACCAAGATAACCGGCACCCGCGCAAGCCGTCAACGCTGTATCGCACCCATATGGGCGGGTCTGCAAGGTTTTTCTGCACGGTTGTGGAATCCGCGTCTATTGCAGCGTAAACCTGTAGCGTGTCGCGCACCACGATTGCAGAATGTGAATTGTATTATGAAAGCCCCGAAGCTGGCCGCTATCGTGCGCCGATACTGCTGTTGCCGGGGTTATTCCAGTCCTTCGAATGCTGGCGGCCGCTTACCACCCGCCTGGCCCACCGTGGATGGGAACTGTACCTGCTGCCGCGCGACGGCGGCTCGGGCGACCACAAGAGCGCGGGGGCGACGAGCCTCGATGGGCTGGTGGAACAGACCGCCCGCGTGGCCGAGCAGCTGGCCCGGCGCGACCGACAGGGCTACGCGCCGGCCGCCAACGAAGACGCCGAAACCAACGTCGGGGTCATCATCTTCGGCGCCGACCTGGGCGCTCACCTCGCCGCGGAACTGACCGCCAGGGTGCAACCCATGGCCACCGTGTTGTTCTCGTCCGTCGCTCCCGCCGTCCTGGGCGAGAACTGGCAACGTTCGCGCGGAATACTGCAGCGCTGGCGACCAGGCAAGGCAAATCCCGGCGTGGCACCCGCGGGCGTAGCTGGCACTGCCCGCTCCAACAGCTGGCTGAACGAGGAACCCGACTGGCTGCTGGCCGCGTTGATGTCGGCCAGCCCGGGTAAGTCCAGTGTTGAAGGCGGCGGCGGTGATGGTGACGATGTGCCCACGCTGATGTTTTCCGCAGATGACGACCCGCTCGTGAAGCTCCCAGCTGTTCCGTCGCGGACCTCTGCTAAACTATCCGACACTACGCTGTCCGGCCACTGGTGGCCGGCGGTCGCGCCGCAACAGCTGGCCGACGAGCTGCATCGTTTTCTCGTGCTCACCCTGGGTGACCGCGTGGTCGACTTTCCCGACTCTGTGTTCGACTGAGAGGCCGGCCGGAAGCATAAGCACCGGATGCTTGGCGACCAGCAGCCCGCCCCGCATTGACTGCGAAGCGCGTGCGCGGCAGTCAGTGAGGAATGACAACTGCCAAGCCCGTGAAGCCTGCCAACATAAAAGTCGGCAACAAGCTGCCCGCCTTCAACCTTGAAGCCACGGGTGATCAGAAGATAAAGCTCGCCGATCTTGCCGGCAAAAAAGTCGTGTTGTGGTTCTACCCGCGCGCCGCGACACCCGGTTGAACGCAGGAAGGCCTGGACTTCGCTGGTTTGCACGCGAAGTTCAAGCGCGCCGGGGCAGTTGTCCTGGGCATTTCACGAGACACGGTCGCCAAGCAGGAAAAGTTCAAGGCCGCGCAGGGTTTCCCCTTTGAGCTGCTGTCGGACGCCGACGAGAAAGTCTGCCGCAGCTGGGACACCCTCAAGAAGAAAAACATGTACGGCAAGCAGGTGATGGGAATTGAACGCAGCACCTTCCTGGTAGGCGAGGATGGCCGACTGCTGCGCGAGTGGCGCAAGATCAAGATTCCCGGCCACGCCGACGAAGTGCTCGCCGCCGTCAAAGAGTCCTAGGAGGCCCGAAGAAATCGGGCAGACGACTACGGTCGCGATGCTCGAGGCCGGCGGCGGCCAGGCTGCCAACCAGTAGGTTGATGCCGGTCGAACCTTCTATGTAATTGTCAGCCATGGGCAGCTCCTTCAGGGCCTGCTGCCTTTTCGCCGTCTCTGCTCAGTTGATGTAGCCGAGGGAGCGAAGGTGACGCAGTACGTCTTCGCGGGCGGGGTCGTTCTCGTCGGCCTCGGGGTCGCCATCTCCCTTCTCACCGCGTTTCCAGGTGGCCACGCTGCCCGCCTCGCGGGCCACGGCCGGGCCGGCCTCGAACATGCCATCTATCACGCGACCCACCATATCGCGGCCCACCGGCATGCCCATCCAGGCCAGCACCGTGGGCGCTATGTCTTTAACGGTGGCCCCCTCAACTTTGCAGCCACGTTTTACGCCCGGGCCCGCCGCCACGATTATTCCCGTGTCGCGATGGGCACCTGAAAGATGCATGTAGTCGGGCTTGGTGATGGCAAACTCACCCACCGCGGGGCCGGCACCGTGGTCGGAAAGCAGCAGCAAGGCGCTGTCGGGAGGCAAGCGGTCTACAAACAACCCTAGTTCTTCGTCCACCCAGCGCCAGTAGTTTTCAATGGTTCCCCCGAAGTCGCGAACCTGCTCCTCGGTCACACCCTCAAAAAACTCGGGCTGCATGAATTTCCAGAAACCGTGTTGCACATCGTCGGTACCGCGCAGGTAGAGCAACAGCAGCTCGGGCGGCGCCCCGTCGTCGAGCAGGCGATGGGCAGCGTCGAGATAAAAACGATCGCGGGTCCACGCGCGTACAAAACGATCAAAGACCAGGAAGTTAATGCGATCATCGGGGGCGGCGTCCGTCGCGCGACCAGCGGCTATCCGCTTGGGATCATAGTCGGCTGTCAGGAAGCGCGGCATGGCCTCGGTTACCTTGCCAGGACCCGGCGGCCTGAGGTCGGCCAGGTAGCCGGCCGGAAAGGTGCGGCCCTCTACGCCCGTCCCGTAGTGCGCGCGATCGCTCACGATGCGACCGTTCAAGGCTTCGGCCGGCCAGCTCACGAACCAGCCGATTACCGCGACATCTACTCCCGAGCGCGAGGCCATGTTCCATAACGCGGGCGCCGTACGCATGCTGCTGTCCACCGGCCGCGGCGAATCGCCCCCGCCGGTCCGCAGGAAAAAGGTTATGCCGTGCTCCTCGGGGTCCAGGCCCGTGGCCACTGTGGTCCAGATCACGGGAGAAACGCTCGGCTTCATCGAGCCCAGGGGTGCGCGACAGCCGCGTTCCGCGATGGCGGCCAGGTTGGGCATCTTGCCCTCCCGTATCCACGGATCAATCAGGTCCCAGGTGCCACCGTCCAGCCCGATCACGGCCAGGGTCGCGGGACGCTCGGGCGCCCGCTCGCAGCCGCCGGCGGCCAACAGCAACACGGCGACCACCACGACCACCGCGTACGCTCCCAAGCCCTTCTCCAATCCCTTCACGACTTCGCGTCCAGGCTGCCCAACTGCCGCAGCCCTTCGTACAATATCACCGAAACCGCGTTGGCCAAATTAAGACTACGCACCCCCGGCTCGACGATCGGGATGGTCAATACCTCGGCACCCGCCGCCGACAGGGCATCCATGCGCTCGGCACCCAGCCCCTTGCTCTCGGACCCGAACAACAACAGATCATCCCGGGCGAACTCGTGCTCGGCATAACAACGCCCGCGCCTGGCCGAGTTGACGATCACGCGACCCGGCGGATGATCGTCGACCCAGGCGGCCCAGTCGTCGTGTACCGACAGGTCGACCAGAGGCCAGTAGTCGAGACCGGCACGACGCATGTAACGATCGTCGAGCGAGAATCCCAGCGGTCCGACAAGATCAAGCGGAGTGCGCGTAGCCGCGGCCAGCCGCGCTATGCTCCCGGTGTTCTGCGGGATCTCTGGCTCTATCAACACTATGCGCACGGTCAGCCCTTGCACGAGGCCAGTGGCCACTGTTGCCCCTGGCAGTTCAACACCGGGTCGCCACCGGCGTCGCTGATGGCTCCCGCGAGGTGATAATAGGCCGGTCGTAGAAAGCGCGCGGGCATCACGCCACGGCTGCCGCGTTCGACCCGGCAGTAGAGAACGTTGTCATCGCCAACGCACAGCGAGCCACAATCGAGTTCGTTGCTCTCGCCGTCGTTGGTGCGCACCGAAAACCCCTGGTCGGGATCGCCGTCCACCGACACCACTACCAGCGGCGTGTCTTCGACCACGATCGACGCGCGGTCCACACCGACATCAACGACCCAGCCGCCCTCGCCGTCGGCGGCCACGTGGCGAGAAAACAGGAGGGCGATGCGCTTATTGCTGATCTTTT
>Ga0114993_10000414_pt1 | contig 50157 bp, 35 predicted proteins | sample ArcticOcean_MG_C_FD_87042 | JGI IMG/M metagenome (GOLD analysis project Ga0114993, IMG submission 87042) | Marine microbial communities from western Arctic Ocean - ArcticOcean_MG_CB2_150 | ecosystem: Environmental > Aquatic > Marine > Oceanic | place: Arctic Ocean: Canada Basin | collected... | reverse complement strand
ATTACAACCGAAATATATGAGAATTAATTAATTGTTAGATCGGATTGAATATGAAGTAATAATCTGGATTTTCTAGTTTGTACGAGTGAATGAGTGTTAAAAAAATAAAACACCCCCCCATTGAGGAGTAAATTGAAGAAAAATAACACGTTTTACTTATAAAAGAAATAAATGAATGATGATTTGAGTTATAATATTGCACCCGGATTGAGCGATAAATGCAAAAAAAAAGCCGGAACGCCGGGACTCGAAAGTCCCAGCGAACCGGTTTACGTTATTCCTAGATTGAAATCTAAGCTTCGATATCGTCGAAGTCTTCGTCTTCGTCATCCATGAACTCTTCAGTAAAGTCTTCGTCTTCACCGAATTCGGCATCATCTTCACGGCCGCCACGAGCTTTAGTGCCCAAGTAACCGAGTAGTAGGATAGCTGCACCTAATCCTGCGAATGGTGCAGGTTCAGCTGTCATATCATCCAGTAGGCCTAGTGGCGTACCAGCGTCTCCTTTACCATCACCGTTGTTGTCGAATTGTTCAGTAGGATCCCACTTGAATGCGTCTTCTCCAGGTTTGATGTCGTCCTCATTAGCAGGATCTAACCAGCCGTCTCCGTCATCGTCAGGGTCGATTGCATTGCAAATTCCATCGCCTTCAATAGTATCGTCAGCAGTTCCAAATTCTCCGTCAGGACCAACGTTAGTTTCGTTGTCAACAGGGAAGACGTTAGCATTTCTTGCGTCTCCCATACCACCTGCGTTAGCACAGATTGATTCTGTAACATCTAACCAGCCGTCGCCGTCATCATCTTGGTCGCTATTGTCGCCAAATCCGTCACCATCTAAGTCATTAGATTCTGAAGGATCCATTGGGAAAGCGTCGTCAACATCGATGTGACCATCGTTGTCGTCGTCACCATCTGTTGCATCACAGTCATGATCGCCGTCATTGTCGGCAGGTACAGAGAATGCATCCATTGGATCAGTGCCACAGTTAGGTTCGATAGAATCGTCCCAGCCATCGCCATCATCATCAGTATCGCTGTAGTCTCCAATTCCATCACCATCTAAGTCTGCGTTTTCATTAGCATCGTATGGGAAAGCATCGTTTTCATCTGTTACACCGTCTCCATCATCGTCTGTGTCAACTTTGTCACAAACCATGTCGCCATCGAAATCATCTGGTACTGAAGTCGAATCTAGACCATCACTTCCACAAGCTAATTCTTCAGCATCTGTCCATGAATCTCCATCATCGTTCAAGTCAGCATTGTCACCAACACCGTCACCATCAGTATCAACTGTTTCGTATGGGTCGTAAGGGAATGCGTCATTAACATCGAGAACTAAGTCATTATCGTCATCAAGATCAGCATTGTCACCGACACCATCTCCATCGAAATCTGCCCATTCTGTAGGGTCAATAGGGAATGCATCTACGTCATTGTCGTATCCGTCTCCATCTCCATCGGTATCAATAGCATCACAAATGCCGTCCAAATCTAAATCAGTAGGGATGGAAGTCAAATCCATTGGGTTAGACTGGCACTCTACCTCTACTAGGTCGTCAAAGCCGTCATTATCGTCATCAAGATCAGCATTGTCGCCAATTCTGTCGCCGTCATGATCAGCCCATTCAGTATTATTCAATGGGAATGAGTCAACTAAATCAGCATGACCGTCATCATCATCGTCTTCATCAACCACGTCACAAACTCCGTCACCATCAGTATCGATAGGAACTGAAAGTGCGTCCAACCAGTCAGTTAGACAATCCCACTCATTCATTCCTGTTACTGTTACGGTTCCGTTTTGTTCCCAGCCAACGTACCAACCTGTGTCCTCGTCAATAGTCCAGTTGAATTCCATATTATCACCGGAATCAGCCCAGCCATCGTTGTCGTTGTCATTGTCGGCGTTGTCACCTGAACCATCTCCATCTGTATCTTCCCATTCAGTAGGGTCAAGAGGGAAAGCATCTATGACATCTGGTATACCATCTCCATCTGAATCCTCATCGAAGGTATCACAAATTCCGTCATTATCACTATCAGTTGGGACAGATGTTGCATTGTATGGGTCAGATCCACAGTTAACTTCCATGTCATCGTACCATCCGTCACCATCTGCATCTAGTGTGAAGAAAGTAACTGTGACGTTATACCAAGTTCCAGTGTTACCTGTGAAAGAACCACCCCAGTTTCTTACTCCAATCTGGTTAACTGTATCGCCAAAGTAACTATTAGTTTGGTTAGTTGACCAACACTGCTCTTGATTATTGTAGTAAGTAGGAGATATAGTTTGGTAACTACCGTCTGTATATATGTCAAATATCATCCATACTGTGTATCCTGACGCATAATATTGAGTCTCATCGTGAGAAATACAAGCTTCGTATCCATAGTTAGCAGGCACATCGAATGTGTATCTGTCAGTAGTATCTATAGAGCCATGATTCCAACCAGGAGCTGTTATTGCCGAAGTACCAGTTGTATTATTCAAAACAGCAGTATTGTAGTCATTTAGATGCACTGCATCTGAAAGACCTGAACCTGCATCCATTCCTGAATTACCATCATCTTGGACTCCGCCTTCAAGGCCAGAAAGATCAAGGAACTGTAAATCCATAGTGTAAGTAATATCAACTGCACCGTAGGTGTAAATTCCAAGAGTTAACCATCCACCAGATGTAACCCATAATCCGGAAATTCCAGAGGTTGATCCAGTGTTAGAGTATTCCTGAGACACATAGTATGCTCCGTTTGCAGGGTATGAACAAGGCAAAGTCTGAACTTGGCACTTGAACATGTATGTGTAAATATATTGCCCATCAGGTATCCATGATACATTCATTTGCAAGTATTTACCTGAAGGAACTAAGATGTTGTAGTAATCGCGCTCATCCCATAGGTCAGAAATCCAACCAGTACAAATACCACCTGTATCATTAGCGTCGCCATTAGCATCTATTTGAGTACTAGAATTCAGCCAAGTGTTACCTCCTGGGTTTGTGTAAATGTTATCTGATGCATCCACGCCAGTACCACAGTCATCTGGATTTGCTCCAGGCTCATTATCAGGAGTAATCATAGTAATGTCAAGAGTATATTCGCCGCTTCCTCTATCAGTATAGACTACGATGTACATATTTTGTCCGCCATAGTTGTACGGTGCACTACAAGTTTCTGGATTATTGTTGTAAGAAGAGCACGCAGTGTACAAAGATGTTGCACTATACGGGCTCGGATACTTGAGCATTAATTCTAGATCATTCTGCACAGGGAATGTTAAGTCCACCATCAAAGCATAGCCTTGAGGGAGGAAAATTTCGTACATATCGTACATATCCCAGCTGTCGTGCCCATATCCTGTAAGAGTATTATTCATTGAAGGAATTGAATTAGCACCAATTGGTGAGTAACTGCTGTCAAAAGCATCTACACCTAGACCTGCGTCATTTTGGTAAACACTTTCTGCCGGTTCGACAGAGAAGTTGTAAATTGACCATTCCATAGTATAGTTATGTTCTACATCGTCTGGCAAACTAGAAACCATGACACGTAGCCAGATTGTGGATTCCTGACTCATTGCATTGTTCCAGTAATATGACTCGTTAGAGGCTACTGCCTGTGGGTTAAATTGTGTGGAATAGGACAGTTGTGAAGCATATCCCCTATCCATGTATTGATAGAAGTAAAGGTTCTCACCATTATCCTCATTCCAATCAAGACGAGCCCATAGTCCATGGTATGCTGGCACTACAAACTCGTACCAATCTTCGTCATCATAACCATCACATAGCATTCCTTGAATAGTTCCTGCAAGACCCATTGAAGTCAAATTCATTGGAGTAGCATCAGAATCAGTTGTGTCATCGTCTGCTGCATCCAAGCCGGAACCTGCATCATTCTGTATGAAACATGGAGGAGGGACTGCTGGATTGAGTTGGACAGTTAGAACATATCCGGCCCAACTAGATGATGAACCCCATGAATAATAGTCAACCTTTATGTAAACAGTAGTATCGGTCACAGAACCACCAAGGTCAATATATTCTTGAGGTGTCGAAGTCCAAGAGTAAGCTAACATGCCAGTCTCATCAGGATTCTGGAATACATACATATCAAGATCAGCGCTTTGTTCCCAATCAAGAGTAATATTTGCTTGATAACCGTCTGGTATGACAAGAGCCCAAAGATCGCTTGTATCAGTAGAACCAACCATTCCTGAACCGACATCTACTAAATCAAAGGCGTCACCAGTTAATATTCCTGTGAATGAACCGAGGACTGCGCCAACTTGGACACCAAATCCACCATCGCCCCAACTGTCGTATTTATCGAGAGTATAGGTTCCGGCAGCAGAGTAAGTAGCAACTGTGCCACTATAACCACTAGCCCAGTAACCAGTACTATCAGTTGTACCATCTGGTTTCGTGATAACCATTGTGCTCTCAGAAGGGCACCATGAGTCGCAACTTGTAATGTCAACATTCACTGAGGTTGTACCATCAAGTGTGAAAGAATCGGTTTGGTAACTCCATGAAAATGGATCATCTGGCATATCTAGAATAACATTCAAGACATCTTGAAGTGCATCACCAGCCTGACCACCGTCAGCAGGGAAAACTGTAATTTCTAATGTATATTCAGGGATATTTGCATAAGAAGTACCACAGTAGTAGCAGTTAGCCATAATCATTATTTCTTCACCAGCTAGATCCATAGGGAACTCTTTGTATTGAGGTAGTCCTTGATAACTAGCATAGTTTGAAGCCCAGTAGCAGTAAGATGCTCCACCAGCATTACCGATTTCGGTGTTCATTGTGAATGAGTAAGATGTTGAGTAGTAACAGTAACCGTATGCTCCTCCGTATGTAGCAGCGGTACCGTATGAGTATCCCATAGCAGATGATGGTCCAAATGAAAGCCTGTGAGCATATGCATCAGGATAAGAAGAACCCGTCCCATTCCAAGACATTGAGGCTTCTACTCCATAACCAGCAGGAAGATCAATAATGAAGAAATCATTTCCTGCATCTTGATCGTATGGATAATAACTCGCGGCTGAATGATCACCGTAATAAGTGTAGGTTTCATTCACACCATTCCAGTCGAAATCTGAAGTAATATCAATTCCAGTCGCATAGGTGTTACCGGCATCGGTTCCACGACAAGCGTCATGACCCAAACAAGGAGCAGGAGGGGCTTCTAGAGCTACTCTTTCTTCCATCATTTCAGGAGGTTGGCTACTGATGTCCGCAAGGGGCACCATAACTGAGGCAATCATCAATAGGGCAAGTGTAACAGAGCGGAGGGTGTTGCTTTGCATGGGTATCACTATCGTGCAGCACACGTTGTAAAGGATATAACTATACCGACAGATGCTCATTATAACGCCAAAATGGACTTACAGAGCTAAAAGGATGTAGTGAGCCGTGGATTCGCAACTTAACTATATAAGTCTCAAAGGGTTTAATCCTATATAGAAGAGTTTGCAAATTTGGTTTCTCCTTCCCTTTTGAATAAATAAAACTTTAGAATATTAACATTATAAATGATATAAAATATTATTCGGGTAACTTTTCCCAAGATTCATCAGCTCTTTCCACCCATGTCCCAATCCCTACACCAGTATATTGAAGTGGGTCGGATTTTATATAATCTCCACCTGGGGGTAATTCCTCCCAACTTGGTGCAATTTCAGGTTTATTTTCGATTTTAGAATCAATCTCAAAACCAGGAGGAGGAGGAGGGATATTAGCCATTTGAGATTCAAAACCAGGGGGAGGGGGAGGGATTTCTGACATAGGAGGTGCTTCATCGGGCATAGGAGGCATTTCTGGCATAGGAGGCGCTTCAGGAGGTGCTTCATCAGGCATAGGAGGCATTTCTGGCATAGGAGGCGCTTCAGGGATTATTTCTAAATCGTCATCATCGAAACTTGGAGCGACATAATCAGTCATATCTGTACCTCTAAAGAAATTAAGTTTCGAATCCGAATTTTTTACAGTATAAGCTAAAACAGAACCACCAATCATACTGATTAACAGAATAAATACTAAAAATGTAGTAATAGGATTTAGACTCATCTTATCAGTAATAGTTAACGGATGGGCATTATCTCCCTTCCCATCCTTATTTCGATCTTCCCATTCCAACGGATCATCAGGGAATACGTCGACTTGATTGAGGACATTATCACCATCAATATCAGGATCGAGAGTATCACAAGAACCATCTCCATCTAAATCTGAAGGTACTGAATTACTAGATACAGCGCTTGTAAGGCACTTGCCTTCCACGGTATCTGACCAACCATCTCCATCATCATCATTATCTGCATTATTGCCCTTGCCATCAGAGTCGGTATCTAGTTGCTCAGAGGGGTCCATAGGGAAAGCATCATCATAATCTAATACCAAATCATTATCATCATCATTATCAACAAGATCACAAACCCAATCCTGATCGAAATCTAGAGGAATTGAAGTTCCATCGAGCGGATCAGTCCCACAATTAGGCTCGAAAATATCGAACCAATTATCGCCGTCATCATCATCATCAAAATTATTTCCGATACCGTCATAATCCGTATCATCCCATTCAGTATTATCCATAGGGAACATGTCTGATAAATCGGGCACGCCATCGTTATCATCATCATTATCTACTAAGTCGCAGATATGATCATTATCAAAATCTAGAGGGGTTTGAACCGAAGACATTGGATCGGAAGAACATAAATCTTCATCAATATCTGACCAGCCATCGTTATCATCATCTTCATCAGAATTGTCACCGAGGCCGTCATTATCATTATCCGCCCATTCAGTTGAATCTAGCGGGAAAGCGTCATATGCATCTGAAACAGAATCACCATCATCATCAACATCTAAATTATTACCAAACCCGTCTCCATCAGTATCGAACCATTCAGATGAATCCTCAGGGAACGCATCTACTGCATTAGGATAATTATCGCCATCTATATCTCCATCCATTAAATCACAAGAACCATCTCCATCTAAATCTGAAGGTATAGAAAAAGAACTTAGAGGATCCGAATCACAGGTAGTCTCAATATTATCTGAATAACCATCATTATCATCATCAGTATCTTCATTATTACCTATTCCATCATTATCGCTATCATACCATTCTTCATCATTAAGGGGGAATATATCATCAACATCAGCATAGCCATCATTGTCGTCATCATCATCCATAGCGTCACAAATAAGGTCAGCATCAAAATCAGCAGGTACACTATTCCAAAGGAGAGGATCTGAACCACAGTTTATCTCATCTGCATCTGTGAAACCATCGTTGTCGTCATCAGAATCACCGTTATTACCAATACCATCACCGTCTGTATCTTCCCATTCCGATGCATCGAGAGGGAAGCTATCATCTGCATCCTCTACATTATCTCCATCCTTATCAGTATCTAAAGGATCACATATTCCATCGCCATCAGTATCAAGAGGGACACTATTATTGTCTTCAGGGTCACTACCACAATCTTCTTCAGTCATGTCATAGAAACCGTCACCATCAGAGTCGAGAGAGAAAAACCACCAAGACATGCCATAATGCCCTTCACCAGAAGTCGCACGTATCTGAACGAGAATATCCATCCCTTCTACAATCATACCAGGATAAGAACCAGAACCGTTTGAAGTGACATATTCTGGATTATTAACATTGGAATAATCAATTGTATTAGCTTGATCGTCCGCTAGAATAACTTGGAAATCCACTACTGAAGAATTGAACCAAGCCGAAACTGCAACTCCATATCCCATTGGCACATTTACCTCATAGTTGTCATTAAGGTCATCATTTAACGACCCCCATCCAGTAAAACTATTGTTGACTGAAACTGCAGTTATCAACAAAGTAGTTGGATTCAAGTAATCATTTGAGGCATCGCCGCCACTTCCTGCATCATTTTGGTTGTTTACAGGAGCATTGGACTGATTGTCGAAATTAAATGTCAAATTATAGGCATGAGTGCCAGAACTAGAACCATATGCGAATACTCTGAAAAATAAGTTACTGCCACCGTAATTATTTACAGTAACTGTCTCAGGATTAGCAAACCAACTGTAAGTAATTATAGTACTTGAATTATCATAAACTTCCAAATCCAAATCGACAGTAGTATTCCAACTTAATGAAGCACTAACACCAAAATTAGCCGGCATAGAGACCTTGTAGTAATCATCAGTATCACTTGAATAAGTCACATCACCCCAAAATGACATGTTAGTAGCATTCAGCAACATTGCATTGGCAATAGTATTCCCAGCATCAGTACCAGTCCCTGCATCATGACCGTTTGTGCCATTACCAGTACCACCACCTCCACCAGTAGTTGCGGTTGAAAATATCCATATTTGCATAGTATATTGACCACTCCCAATCCATTGCTCTACTCTAATATAGACTGTAGTGCCTCCAACATTGGAACCATTAGACGTCACCTCATCAACAGATGTTGAGAAACTTGAATCGATTGTACCGCCACTACTACTGTAAAGGTAAAGATCGAAATCAGAGCCAGAAGGAGAATCTAATTGCACCGCTAATCCTGTATCATTAGACATATTGACTGAGTAATAATCGTCAACATCCCCAGTTGTACTTAAATTCCCATAGTAAGTACCATTAGATGCTGGTAAATTAGTGGCTGTAGCAATGGAATCACCTGCATCCCCTCCAGTCCCAGCATCATTGCCCAATACAGGAATTGCAAACATACTTAACATCAAAATTGAAATGAAAATTGAGATTCTCTTTCGGTTAATCACATATGACGGAAGGGATACGATGATTTGAAGTCTCTCTGTGAGAGGTAAATCAATATTTGTAGAAACCTTCACCTGATTTCCTACCTAATTTACCTTCTTCTACCATTTTAACAAGTAACTTTGAAGGAGCATATTTGTCATCTCCAAACCCCTCATGAAGGACATTCATGATATGCAAGACTGTATCATTTCCAATCAAATCCGACAAAGCTAATGGGCCTATCGGATGATTCATTCCAAGTTTCATAATTCCGTCAATTGCTTCAGGTTCAGCCACACCTTCTTCTAGCGTTAGAATTGCCTCATTAATCATAGGACAAAGTATTCTATTAGATACAAAACCGGGCGAATCATTGCAAGAAAGGGCAGTTTTACCCATTTTTTCGGCTGCATTAACTACAGCAGCGTTAACTTCATCGGAAGTATTGCTTCCATTTATTATCTCTACAAGTCTCATTATAGGAACTGGGTTCATGAAATGCATACCAATTACTCTATCGGGTCTTTGAGTGGCATTGGCAATGGAATCGATACTGATACTGGAAGTATTTGTTGCAAGTATTGTCCCAGGTTTACAGAAAGAATCTAGTTGCTCAAATAAAGCAGTTTTGTATGAAAGAACTTCAGGAATAGCTTCGACAACAAGATCGGCCTGAGCGGCAGATGAATTATCAGTAGATATACTAATTCGTGAGAGAGCTAAGTCTGCCTCTTCGGCAGTCATCTTTTCTTTGGAAACCAACTTCTTTAGGGACTTTTTAATAGTCTGCATACCTTTTTCGAGGAAGTCTTGTTTAATGTCAATCATTGTAACTTTGTAACCGGCACAAGATGAAACTTGGGCTATACCGTTGCCCATTTGTCCGGCACCAATAATTGCAATATGCTCGATTGTCATGTATGTTCGAATCGTTGGTAAGAAATTAGTCTTCTCCTCAGTCAAGGTCAATCGCATCATCGTCATTGTCACTTGAAATGGAGTAAATACTTCGACTTTTTTCTTTCCAAGCAATTAATTCTTCGACTTCAGGTAGCTCTTCATTGACACTATTCCAGTCGATTGTTTCTTCGTCGGACGGAGATTGAGTTAACAATTCATTTATTTCTTCAAAAGATTCTTCGAGAGAAATTAAGTTCTTATTTTTTATTTTCCTTTTTTGTAAAGATCCTCTAAGCATAACTGTCGTACAGATAAGCGCTAGAATACTAAGGAAACCGGCAAGGAAGTACCAAAGCATAGGGCCTTGATTTTGGGCATCATCAATAGCCCAATCAATCCAATCTAGATTCGTAACCTCAATAGAATATGTGTGCCTATTATTTACTGCATCAGTAGAAAGTCCCTGAATAAGATGCAGCCCAATCGTTTCCTGAACAGATATGTGTAAATTGAAAACTCCTGAAGCATCGCAAATGAACTCTTGTGTATCCACCACGCTCCAAATCATAACATGAGTTCCAGATTCACATTCACCTTCAATAACCTTCATTGAATCCAAAGTAGAATTACGAATGCTGACTTGGTTAAATGAAAGAATAGGAGCAATAGTGTCACGAGTTATACGAAGTTCGTAAACATCTATCTTATCTAATGCTTCAATCTCAATAAGATATTCGTTAAGCCCTTCTTCGAGGTTAAGTTCAAGTTGAACATGTGGGGCGCCGGCAGTAACTAAGAATTTGTCACCTGTGCCAATAATCTGCCACCAAATATTCTGATTAGGCCCTCGACTAAGGACAGCAAGGACAGTATCATCTGTCGTCAAACTATCATTCCATGGAGCTACAACATTTGTTCCATATACTGATTCATCAAGGGCATAACTCCTGCACTCATTAAGGATATTTTCGTTGTACTGCCCCTCAGTTGAATCATATGCAACTACACAAAACTCATGGGTGCCCGTTATTTCAAGACTGAAATTAGCAACTCCATCGACACCCTCCCATTCATTTAATTGGACGCCATTATGAGTAAAATAAGCATGAACTGGTTCATTTGATAGCCAAGTCATACTTTGACGATGATCAAGTAATTCTGCTCCTGATGCAGGAGATAGAACCCAATCAATAACTGGTATTGTACGATCGAGATTTAAACTCCATTGCTCACTAGCCGAGTTACCTGCCCAATCAACAAAATCCAGAATAACCATGTAATTTCCGTCTGAAATATTTGATAAATTTACTTGGACTTCGGTAGTTTTTGTTTTGTCAACTATTACTTCATCTGTAACAAGAATATCGGGCATCATAATGTTAGATTCACACACCTCTAAACCTTCTGAAGGATTAGGGGGTTCAATAGAAATTTTGAGACACCAGTCTTTAACATCTACAGACATATTGAGGCCAAAGTTCGAAGTACTCATATTTAGGACACTATACATGTCATTAATCGTATTTCGATGACCATTTTGGTCATCGATGTAAAATGAATCAAGCAGTGGTATTTCGGCATCAAAAATAACCATATGGCTGCTAGATATACTATTTCCAGCAGCATCTACTGAAGTGATTGTGAATTCATTCTCCTCAGGTATCAAGTAGTAATCATTTGTGGAACCATCGGAGGAATAATCAACACCGATTTCACTAGGAATTAACCCCACTGTCCAGTTAGCAAAGCCATAATTGTCGAAATTTGGAATAATGGTCCCGTCTTGGAATACAGTAACTCCAGGTTCGGTCTGTATAATCAAATTCACATATGGATTTTTAGTGATTTCAGGGATCCCATAGATGAATAATGGTGGAGCAGTAATATCATAATTGACAGATAACCATGCTTCAGCAGATAGTCCCGACCTATCTGTAACATTAGCACCATAATTGTGCCACTGCTCTGTTGCAGGAACTGTTGAATTAATCCAAACTTCCCTAAATGTTATATTATCTGGCATGGCAAAATGATTGCCAGAGTTCCAAATTTCTGTTAAGTTATGATGAATAAAAGTGGTGTCAATTCCTTCAACTAAATCTGCATTGGGTGGATAAGATTGATTATTCATCGCATACCAATTCAAGTCGTCTAAAGCAAACCCAATTCCCGTATCAAGAGCATGTATTTCAATGGCTAATATCTCATTAGTTTGCGTGAGATTATCGGGTGTAGAAAACTCAACTAACGGATCTAGTTCTAATAACTCATAAGTGTATGGAAGTTGTAATTTTATTCCACCAACTAGGGTGATTGCGACTTCTCCTTTCCAAATACCAGCGGCTTCGGGTCTCTCAAATGCTAAATTAATTTGATGGGCACTCGAAGGGATATTTCCAGCTAATGTTTGTGAACCATTAGGCCAAATAGAATCGATCTCAAGATTAGTTAATTGAATTTGTTCAGTAATTACTAAATCACCGCCACCAACTATATCAATATCTATCCAAAATTGAACTTCTCCTGAAACGGAATAACCGTGTACTGCGACTGCATAAAGACCATTTTCAACATCTGTTAAGTGGACACTTTCTGAAGAACTTCCGGACCAAGAACGAGAGACTTCTTCACTAGAAGAAAATATACCATCTTCGTTGTCATCATAGAATAAAAATAAATCTAAATCAGCAGAATCATAGGCGTCCATTGATATACTCAACTCTGAAACGTCATCTACTGTGAAATTGTGCCACCAAGATGCAGTCATTTTGTCGCCAGAAACATCTTGATAAGCAGTTTCATTATCAAAATAAATTGGTTGCGTCCAACCATAGGCAGATACTGACTCTACATCCATAGGAACTGTGGAAACCACATGAACTGCATCAACACCATCTCCTTCTGCCCAATCACTAACGGATTGTGAGAAACCATCGGCTTCTGCTGCGACATATCCTACCGATATATTTAGTGCATTATCATTTGTAGATACACCATGAAGTGCCGTATGGAGCACCATTTGGTGTGTTCCAGTTAAAGCTGGAACTGTAAAAACTTCTCTTGAAGTATCAGTATAAGTCCCCCAATTATGCGAACCACTTCCTGCATGATTATTGACAGATCTAGAAGTGATGCTAAATGTAGAATTACCATATGCGGCAAGATCATCTGAAGAGTAGCCATGTGGAGTCTCATCTAACCATAATATGTCGACATCGGTGTATGGATTATCGTCCCAATTAACGTCGAGAATAACTGTCCCTCCTGTATCCCATTCAGCAGGCCAATCTATGGTTAAGAAACGCCAATCGCCACTCTCTGCACGCCAATTCCATCTTGTAGCGCCACTAATCCATTCTTCGTCGTAAAGAGTTTGATTAGAGACATTACCATCCAATGGTTTAGGGATTATATCAAATGGTCCTGACCATGGGACATTGGTGACAATTGGCAATGTCCAATTGCGGTGAGAAACTGTAGACGGAGTTCCATTTGCATAGTTAAATGATTCAATGAGAATACCATGTTGGTGAAGTCCAGACTCTGCATCAAGAGGGATTTGAATGTCCATCGGTACAGTACCGGTGCTATTTGCGTGGACTACCGATGCAGAAGGAATGGAAACCCATTCATCTGCTGTGCTACCAAAGGCAGTCCAATCAACTTCTATTCTAACAGGATCATCAGATAAATCTCCGTTATAGTTCCAAACACCTAGGAAAATACCATCTCTTGCATCTTCAAATGGGTTTCCTACTCTCACTTCTGCGTTAGGTCCATTTGACCACCAATATGTTACTTCTTCGAGTTCATTAGACTCTGTCCAATCATCTGAATCAACCATCGAATCATTATCATAATCTTCGACATAAACTCCATCATCATCAATATCGGTCCATCGATAAATTTGTAAAAATACTCTCTCTTCGCTACTTCGATCCATATTACCATCAAAGGCTGAGTATTCTATTGTGGCTCTCGCACGAAGTTGCCTAGTTTCTTCGGGAAGTGAATAAATACTGTCAGGAATATGGAGAGGAATTAGCAAATCAGGCCGATCATCTTGATGGCCATCCCAACTATCGTTATCACCGGATTCGCTACCATTACCTGTACTATTCCAAACTATTACTTCATGCCTAAGTGGCTCAAATGCAGTTGACGTGTATCTTAATAGAACATCCGAATCTCCATGATTAGTGAATTCTAAATCGACGGTTTGAGACTCTCCAGGGAACATGTAATTGATATTAGCATCTCTGTGTTGACCTTGAAATGTGCCACTATTCCATTGTGCTGGACTTAACCACCAACTACCATTGTCTCCTTCCAAAGTAGAAACTGCACGAGAGACGTTAAACCAACCACCTCCTTGAATAAATGGCTCATAACCTCTATCGTCAGATGTTGATAAAACAAAATCACGTAAAGTTTGAGAGTCAGGGTATTCGCCTTGGTTTTCTTGCCATGCTTCAGCAACTATAGCCAATAAACCAGCAGCAACAGGTGTCGCCAAACTAGTACCCCCCCACGATGACCACGCAGAATTCGCATTGTTTCGGAGGTTCAGTGGAATATTACCAGTTGCAGACCAACCTACTGACACAATGTCAGGATCCATCCTACCTACTACATTCGGCCCTCTATTAGACCAAGGAGCGTTTTGACCCCAAGAATCGCTAGATCGAGAACTAAATGCACCCACTGAAAAGACTCCATGTGCTGCACCGGGGACTTTAGTAGTACCAAATCCATGGCCTCCATTACCTATTGCAACGGAATATGAGGCTTCATCGTTATACACTCTGGTTAACCAATCAAGATATAGTGAATAGCCATCGGCACCAGACTCATCTATGCTTGAATAACCAAAGGAAAAGGAACCAATGTCTGCTTGGTCAAATTTTGTATCCGATTTGCCATCATTTCCTTCTGCAATCCAACGCCAAGCATCAAGTGAATGGCCGCCTGAATAATGATTACCTATTGATGCAATAGTTGCATTGGGAGCCATTCCTAGCACACGACCGTTGTCGACTTTTCCTTGGGCGGAGATTGCACTAGCGCACAAAGTTCCATGATTTCCAGAGTCTAGCATAAATAGTGTCAAATTACCTGGGCCAGCAATACGATTTTGATAGCCGTGCCGGATAGAATATGTTTCACCATAAGGGACACCATTAACACCATCTGAAACCCAATACATTAGCCCCCCTGATAAGTCCCATAACCCATCTCCATCAGTATCTAGGCCTGTCGTTTCAGAACCAGGTCGAATAGCTTTCTCATCAGTAAAATTTCCATCAACATTCATATCCACATAAGCTGTTTCATATACTCCAGAAATATTTTCATCAATAATAATTATTGGAATATCGGTACCAACCTTTGAACGGAGAGTTGAATCAGGGTGTTCACCCAAGTGATAGATACCTGATAAAGAAGGAGATATACCAGAAATATTGTAACCAGATATATCAAGTAAGTTATCAGAATTATTATCATAATCTAGAGTTGATGTATCTGCATACCAAGTATTTGATTCAGGATATGATTGCCCATTTACAAGATATGAATACATGCTGTTATGATCAAACATCAAAGGCCAACCTGACCAACTAGAACGTAGATCATTTACTCGAGCTTGAGTTCCATCTAAATCAGGATGAGAAAAATCCACACCAGTATCTGCAACAGCGACAATTATGCCTTCTCCAGTATATCCTCTATCCCAAGCATCATTGGCACCATGAATTTCTCCAGATCGAACCGTGTCAGGTTCAAATTCAGGTTTCTCGAATGGTATTGTATCATATGGTTGAGGATTATTTTGAGCGTCTAATATAGATATAACACCAGAGACACTTGGTAACTTGTGAAATATTTCTGATTGCATCCAAAAAGTTCTATGATCTATTTCGCCTGAAGTTGGGTCGAAGGTCTGAAAAGTTTCACCATTTTTCGCCCCGGCTTGCTCATCTAGTGCATTGTTTTGTAGTTGCCAATGGTTTAGTTCCGCAAGAGACCAAGTGATTACTGTGACACGGATTTCCTCCACACCTGAATTTATTCGAGAGAAAAGAGAATCTTCGATCCATGGATTACCCGGAGATGGGAAAGAAGGGGCTTTTGCTTCGGACAAGCCTCCAACAATTATATCTTCACGGACATCATAAGTTGAAGGATTCTCTGAAACTAATATGAGAGATAATGAAGAAGTCATCATTAGAAGTGCTAAAACGACTGCACGACTCTGATTCATACTCCTTGCATGATTAAGGGTGACTTGTATTTACCGGCCACGTGTCCCGTCATAATCAAAGAGGAAGAGTGGTTCGATGAGTCCACTAGTCCCGTAGTGTAGTGGTCCATCATGTCGGGTTTTGGTCCCGGCGACCCTGGTTCGAATCCGGGCGGGACTACCAAAAAAGTAACTATTCATCTATTTTTTCAGGCATTTTTGCTAAATCACGAGTAATATTCTTTTGGTGACTTTCTAAGGTACCGCCACCTATCTCAAGTAGTTTGGAGTCTCTCCAAAGTCTCTCTACAACATATTCTCCGACATAACCGTAACCACCCATTACTTGAATTGCCCTGTCTGCAATATTTTTAGCCGCGGTAGTGGCATACAACTTGACGCCATCGGTATCTAATCGGTTCCCTGATTTGGATAAATCAGTATTACGAGCCGTGTCATAAACATAAGATCGCATAGCTCTATACTCAGCCCAAGATTCACCTATGTGGCGTTGAATTTGGCCGAAATCTCTTATTTCTGAACCAAATGCTTCTCTCTCAGAAGCATATCGATTCATTGCAGAAAGACTACGGCGAGCAATGCCCAAAGCCATTGCAGCAAGACCTATTCTTTCAATTTCTAAATTCCTCATCATATGAATCATAGATTCACCAGGACCGCCGACAACATTTTCGGGGGGGACTATGCAATTATCAAAAACTAATTCCGCAGTATTAGATGCACGCATTCCAGTTTTATCGTAAATCTTCTGCCCTACTGAAAAGCCAGGCATACCTTTCTCGACGAGGAATGTTGTAATTTCCGCCCGTCCTTTTGAATCAGTACCAGTTCTTGCATATAACCAACAAATATCAGCAGGAGTACTATGCTCATCTATTGAGCCATTAGTAATCCACATTTTTCTGCCATTGATGACCCAATTGCCATCAGAATTCTGTTCTGCAACCGTTTGCATACCTAGTACGTCGGTACCATAACCTGGTTCACTCATCGCCATACAACCAATCCATTCACCACTACACACCTTAGGTAAAATTCTAGATTTTTGTGCTTCACTACCATTATGCGCCAAATTATTGACCATTAATTGCGCATGAGCTAAATATGCAAGACAAAAACCGGGATCTGAATATGATAATTCTTCATTGACAATTGCTACAGCAGTAGCATCCATACCGGAGCCTCCGTAATTTTCCGGTACGCTAATTCCTAATAGGCCATAATCACCTAATTTTCTGAATAAATCTTGATTGAATTTCTCGTGTTTATCATGCTCAAGTGCTTGAGGTTCAACTTCTTCTAAGACAAAGTCACGAATCATCTTCCTAAGCATCGTGTGTTCTTCAGTAGGGTTGGCTAAATCTATGCTCTGCCAGTCAGTGTCCATAGACCTACGAGGAATGTGTCTCGTATATGGCATTCGATGGAAGATTCGTGTAAAGTTGACTTTGAATAGACTTTGTGGTTTGTAAAAATCACGGTGTAACTCTACGACTATCTCTAGGAAAAGGTATGACCTCTCGGATGTGTTCTGCCCCTGTTAACCAAGTGCATACTCTGTCTACACCTAAACCGAAACCGCCATGAGGACTCCACCATACCTACGAGTATCGATATAAAATTCGTATGGTTCACGAGGAGTTCCTTCTTCATCAAGACGTTCGAGGATTTCTTTTTCAGACCATGTTCTTTCACCACCACCGATAATTTCACCATATCCTTCAGGTGCCAATAAATCATGACAAAGAACATATTTTGGATCTTCTGGATCTTGCCTGTGATAGAAAGGTTTGGCTATTTTTGGATAATGAGTAAGGAAATGAGGGACTTCGAAATCTGCTGTCAATATTTTTTCTTTGGAGAAATCTAAATCTTCACCCCACTCAACATCAACATCTTTCGATTGTAATATTTCTATCGCCTCGTCATAACGCATAATTGGATACGGATTATCGGCATATCTGGCAACTAATTCTAAATCTCTGCCTAAAGATAGTAATTCATCTGATCTTTCTTCTAATAATGTGCTAGCAATATGCCTGACGACACCTTCACCATGTTTCATAACCTCATTATTTGTAGCCCATGCTATTTCCATTTCCGCATGCCAGAATTCAGTTAGGTGACGGCGTGTACGAGATTTTTCCGCCCTAAAAGATGGTGCCATGGTATACAATCTTTCGAGAGCAGGCATTGCAGCTTCTGCGTAAAGTTGCCATGATTGAGTTAAGTATACATCTTTTCGACCAAAGTATGGTACTTCGAAAAGAGTGCTACCTCCTTCAACTGCACCAGATACGAAGTTAGGTGCTTGGTATTCGATAAAATCACGATCGCGAAAGTATGAATGAATCCCTCCGAAAACAGATGAACGAATTTTAAGCATAGTAGTCATTCTGCTAGTACGAAGATACAAATGCCGGTTATCAAGTAAAAATTCCGTTTCACCGCCATCCGCTTCAGACATCGCAGATTCAGTAATAGGAAAGGGCCTCTCAGGATTAACCGCTCCAACTATTCTTCCGCTTGTTACCTGTAATTCATGACCATGTTCTCTATCCGTAAGTTCTACTCGTCCATTCAATATGACGCTAGATTCAATTAAAGAGCTTTTTAATTCATCAAAAAATTCATCACCTAATATGTCTCTTTTAGCTACACACTGAATATTTCCAGTCGAATCCCTAATGACAATAAATCTAATTTTATTAGATCCTCGAGAACGATGAATCCATCCTTTTAATTCGATTTCCTGACCATCATATTGGCCAGAAAGAATGTCGCCAATCCATGTATCTTTACTCATGCGGGTTGAATCTCCGTGTTTGTGCGTTGGGACACCAGCATATCAAAGTCAGCCCTAGAACCTCAGTAAAATACCGGTTGTAAAGCCATACTAACCACCAAAAATTGGTGATTAGCATGGCGGGTCTGACGGGGTTCGAACCCGCGACCCCCGGGTTAAAAGCCCGGTGCTCTACCTGACTAAGCTACAGACCCAGCCTCGCGACAAAGCACCCCTCTATAATCACAACGGGTGGGTAAATACATTGCTTACGCCACCTAATCGTTGGCGGGTCTGACGGGGTTCGAACCCGCGGCCTTCCGGTTAAGAGCCGGACGCTCTACCTGACTAAGCTACAGACCCAGCCTCGCGACTTAGCGCCTATCTATAATTACAACGGCTAAAATTATTGTTAACTTAGGCGCCCTAATTGGTTAATTAGAGTTAAAACTCCGCCATTTGATGCTAAGACTACAGCGTCACAGATACCTACGAAAAGTCCCACCTCTACAACTCCTGCAATACTCAAAAGATTAGTTTCTAAAGATTTAGGATCTGTAATAGAAGGGCCGAAGCTACAGTCTAAAATATATCCACCATTATCTGTTATGAAAGTTTCAGAACCTCCACGCAAGGAAACTTCACCAGGACATATAGATGAAATGCGATCTTTTGTTCTTTCCCATTCAAAAGGTAAAATTTCCACAGGTAAATCGAACATACCGAGTGTATCAACTTGCTTTCGATCGTCAGCAACAACAACCATAGATTTAGAAGATTGGGCAACGATTTTCTCTCTTGTTAATGCTCCTCCACCACCTTTAATCAGAGAATAATCTCCATCAAATTCATCAGCACCATCAATAATTAGATCCAAACCGCCTGATTCTGCTAAAGAAGTCAAAGGAATACCGACTTCCTCTGCTAATTCCCTCGTAGATTCACTTGTAGGGACACCCACTACATTCAGGCCTTCTTCAGAGATCCTTCTTCCAATCTCAATAACAGTATAACGAACCGTAGAACCAGTTCCCAAGCCTAACTTCATACCATCTCTAATGAAATCACAAGCAGCAACACCCGCCTCAAACTTGAGTCTCTCGATGTCGTCCATGTTAGTCTCGAGGAGGTTTGATGCCATGATGGTTTCCGATATAGAATGTCATAATTTCATGTAATAGAGGGACCGAGAAGTTCATTCGAAGAAAGCCTTCCGAAGAACTGAGGGAGCAGGAGGGTCACTGACAGTGTACGACACTGAGGAAAGTCCCCTCTCCAAGATGCAAGCGGTCCGATTAACGTCGGAGATCTGGGAAGGTCGGCTCTGTAATAGAAACGAACCATGTCTGGCGTGTACAGTGAATCCGAAAGGAGGAGATTGCCAAATTATGGATGGAACGAGCAACCCCGCTGGAGCAAGTCCAAGCAGTCCTGTATGGCATCAACAGGGACAGGTAGGACGCTAAGTTGAATGTGACCAGCTGAAAAGTGAACAGAAAGGGGCTTACTCCCTGCACCCTCACCCAAAAAGAATAAAATGAAATATAGAAATATGACTGGAAATTAGCCGATCCTGTCCATACCATCCAAACCTATGACAAGTGCATCTATTGATGATGATGATGCTAAAGAACCGCTGTCATCATAATCTAACCAAGATCCATTGCCCATTACCTGTGAAGTAAATTCTTTTTGAAATACTATTATCGAGGGAAGAAGGATAGAACTGGCCAATAAAGCAAGTATTAGCAATATCATCATCAGAACGAAAAAGTTCTGTAAACCAGGTATTGATACGAATAACCCAGCGGAAAGACCAGCACATGTGGTAGCAGTTGTTTCAAATATTGTTTGTCCTGTTTTAGCTACTGATTTGACTATTCCTGCAGGAGTCTCTCCTTCGTCTTTTATCCTATCTATAATATGAATCGAGTCATCAACACCAATACCAAAGACAATTGTTCCAATCATTGCAGTAAATACATTTACTCCAACATTCCCAGTGATCATCAGTATTGGTTGCCATAAAACTACTACAGCTACAGCAGTCATTGTGAAAATTGCTAACCTTGGAGACCTGAATAGGAATGCCATAGTGATTAATAGAATAAACATAGTCCAAATCGTCGTTAAACTCTGAGCTTTGTGTATCCCTGCATTAATATCAATAGAGACAGGTAACCCACCAGTTAGTAACGAATTGTAAGTATTATCTACATTTATTGCCGTACACTCTAGAACACTAATGCATTCATCTTCTCCTTGAAGAATATCATCAATAGCATTACGGTATATAGTTGCATTTTCAAGATTGAGGTAAGGTTGATTAGCATAAACTAGAGTTTTTGTTTCACCAATACCATTATCTGCATTCATTAGCATCGAACGTATTTCAGGAGAAAGTGTATCAAATGCGATATTCACCATATCTTCTCTACTTGATACCGAATATGCCCAGCATTCAGGATTTAATGGGTTCTGGACAGGATTAGATTTATCCCAACATTCGTCATGTAAGATTTCCCAGAGGCTTTGATCATAAATTTGTAATTCTAATAAGTTAACATCAACATGTATGGCCTTAAGGACATTTACCAAACTTATAGTGTCTGTTTCAGGAACATTATCTACAAGAGCCTGTAAGTTCTCTATTGAATCAAGGATTGGAAGGTCCCTTATAGGAGCTGTACCATTAACAATACCTCTATCTTCAGCATTAACAATAAACATATTTACTTGCCCGCCTTCAAATACAGCACTATATTCACGAAGCGTTTCATAAGATTCTAGATCAGGAGGAACTTCATCAGGGCCCGCGGAAATTTGCTGCCCCATAGTGTCTGAGAATACCAAAGCACCATATCCCGTGAAAGCTAGGGCTATAATTATCACAACTAAAGAGAATTTTACCGGTATTTCACCAATTGAATTCCACATTTTATCGAACATTTTACTAGGTCTTCTACGATACTTAAGTAACTCAACCAAAGCTGGAACCATTATCATCGATAGAATAAAAGTCACAACAATTCCAAGAAGAAGAGTGATGCCTACTGTACGCATTGGTTGGATTGGCACCAAGAATGTCCAAGTTAAGACACTGAAACCAATTATTGTAGTTAAAGCAGAAAGGAAAATAGCATTTCCAGTCGTCAAGGCAGCCCTAACAGTAGCAGTTAGGCTAATTAGAGGATCCCAAGGATCTATGTTCTCGACTTTGACGCCATCGCGATTAGCATACCATGCTTTTTCCAGACGCTCTTCTATTAATTCCACACGGTTTTCCTCAATTCGGTTCGTCAAATGTAATGAATAATCAACACCTAAACCAACGAGAATAGGGCCTGCTGAAATTATCATTGGAGTTAGCATTATATCAAAAATAACAGTTATGCCGAATGTTATTGCTAAACTCATTGCAATTGGTAAACCACCTACAATTATGACCTTGGGATTTCTATGAAGAATAAGCATAGTAAGACAGACAAGCAATGCACTTATCGGTAACATTGTATCAACCAGTTCCTTGTAAATCGAATCCGACACATCATGAAGAACGGGCGTTAAACCAGTAATAGTGACTGCCTTTCTTTGTGGTATATCATCAAGTCTCTCGATATCCATTGTAGTGGTAGGGTTCGAATACTCGATACGACATAAGTTACAATTACTACCTGATTTGTCATAAATTAACTTCTCAGCATAAGCAATGAAGGCCTTGTGATCTTGAACTTGTCCATTTTTCAAATCGTCTCTGGCTGGAATATCCGTCCCTTCCATATCGAAAATAATACCCATAACTATTACCCCAGTGTCCCAGATGCCGTCTCCATTTGTATCTCTAACAAAAGACTCGAGTAGGGAGCTAGTTTGGTCAACTAGATTGTCGATGCTTTCTTGTTCATCGGGTATAGAATATCCTTCATATGGATTCAAACTAGAAACTGCACAATCCTGAGTTTGGCCTGTAGGAAGACCATATTTTTCAACCGCACAATTAAATCGATAACTCGAAGAATTTGCTTCTTTAATAATTTGAGAAGGTGATAGAATCCATATCACGCCATCTATTTCCCCTCTATCGTCTTTATACTGATCAAGACCAGATTGATAACCCCCCTTGCCCTTATTACGATCATCTCCTTCTAACCAGGATAATTGCTGAAGAATATCAACATCCGTGATATTTTCGTCACCATGTTCGCCCCCAGTTGCTGCATTATCTGTTTGTATATACAGAATGAAGATATCTGTTGCCCAGGGAGCCTCCCTCACATCCAGTAAAAGTTCAGTGGATTCAGCACCATCAGGGAGATATATCTCGACATCCCCATTGATTTGTTGTTCAAAATTCATAGCATCTTTACCTATTAATGCAGTTGTTAAAATAAGTAAAGCAATTATGAAACCTGGACTTCTCAAAACTGCAGAGTAGGTCAGTTCTGCTAGGCGTACTGTACTAGAGGTTAATGCATTGTTAGTATCCTCTATTAATTGGGCACCTGTTTCGTATAAATCTCCCAACGGGCTAGACTTTACTGCTTTCTTGAAACTTAGTGAAGTATCTCTTACAGGAGATAAAAATTTGAAGAAACGTTCCCGGAAAACGTCCTCATCGTCTTCCTCCATACCTCTTTTGTCGACCCCAATCCAGTCGTCAGGCACATCGTCCACAGATGGGTGCCCCTAGTGAGACCAAATGAAATAATCGCATGTAATTATACAAAGACTTGGAATTAGGCATGATTTGGAATTATCTAATAATCTAAATTAGAGATAACAGTTGAACTATACTGCATCAATTCACAGAGCAAGTATACGAATTACTGAAAGTAAATGAGCGTCTCCGGTAATTGATAATATGGCGAGACGCAGGAAAACCTTGGCTCCGAAAGGAAGAGATGATGATGTCAGATGGATTGCAGGATTTGCATTAGGATCCATCCTAACAGTCATAATGATACTAGTAGTTATTATTGCTCCACCCGCAACTATAGGGCCAAGTGAAGGGGAACTAGCTCCTGATTTTAGTGCAGATTCATACAGCGGTGCGAATTGGATAAATTTCAAACTGTCAGATACTTTTGATTACGAATGGAATGAGGGAGAACAAGGAGAATGGATTCTGATTCAATTTATTGATACAGATTGCCCATATTGCTGGAGTGAGGGGGAAACAATGAGTGATCTTCACGCACAATGGTCAAATGATGTGGAATTCATAACTATAGCCGTGGAATTATCCATTAATGGGCATGATAGTAATCAACAGGAAATAGAGGCTTTCCGTGATAAGACAAATTATGGCACTAATGACAATGATGGAAGCGGATGTAACTCTGGAAGGGATAATTGTGCTAATCGCCCTGGAGCTGCGCATAACTGGAATTATGTTGAAGCGACAAGTGCAATGATGAAAGATTGGGAAGTTACAGGGACCCCATTCCTTGCAATTTTACAACCTGATGGCTATGTGGCATGGAACCAATATGAAAATACTGGAGAGTCAATTGAAGATGCAATGCAAAGAATAGTTGGTGGTACTTAATGAATGAAGCTCTAACTGATCCTGTGCTATTGTCTTTCATAACGGGCCTATTAATCAGCACCTACATAATGCTAATAGGTAAAGGAAAAAATACTACAAAACTTCTAATTTCATCATTAGCATTCGCAGGCGTGGGCATAATCTCCTCAACCTATACATACATAATCCATAATAAAATGGTAGTTCAAGGTACGACTGCTTTCTGCTCATCAGAAGGCATTGTACAATGTGGATCTGTGATTGGAGACCCAACGTGGAATAATTTGTTTGGAATTCCTTGGGGAGTCTTTGGAATAATTTCATTCGCGGCATTGATATTTCTAAGTTTGTCACTATACCTCGACAGACATGCGAAGTGGGCAGAGAATTTTCTTAATTATTCATGGTGGGCGGCACTAGGAGGATTACCATTTGTAGCTTTGTTGGTTGTAATTGAATTGACCCAAGTAGAAGATGCCCCTCACATTTGCCCGTTTTGTACCGTTGCACATCTTTCTTTGATCGGATACGTATTAGCAATTTATTATTTGAAAGAAAATAAAAACTCCGGTAACTGGTCTGAACAGAGGTGATGGAATGGAATTAGTTACGGGTGGCGCAGGATTCATCGGCTCACATCTCGTAGATGCTTTAGTTGCAAAGGGCCTACAAGTTCGCGTATTAGATAATTTTAGTAGTGGACGAGAGGAATTTCTTACACACCACTCAAATACAAATAATGTAGAAATAATAAGGGCAGATTTATTAGACTTAGATGCAGTAAAAGAATCCATGGAAGGAATACATACAGTACATCATCTAGCTGCGAATCCCGACATTAGATTAGGGACTGAAATAACTGATACTGATTTACAGCAAGGAACCATTGCAACATACAATGTACTAGAAGCAATGCGCCATAATAACGTTAAAAGAATTTCATTTTCTTCATCAAGTGCGATATATGGTGAAGCAAGTGTTATGCCTACACCAGAAACATACGGCCCAGTTTTACCAATCTCATTGTATGGTGCATCGAAATTAGCTTCAGAGGCTTTGATTAGTTCCTGGTGTGGAACATTTGGGGGAGAAGCATGGATTCATAGATTCGCGAATATAGTAGGACCGAGGGGGACGCATGGTGTGATTTTTGACTTCATACATAAATTGAAAAAAGACCCAAAAAGATTAGAGGTTCTAGGAAATGGACTACAAGAGAAATCGTATATGTCCGCAGAAGACTGCGTTAGAGCAATGGTGCATTTAATAGACAATGCTGAGAAAAATGTTAGTCTTTACAATTTGGGCACAGGAGATACATGTTCAGTTAGAAGAATTGCAGAAATTGTTGTTGAAGAAAGTGGATTGAAAAATGTGTCAATAGAATATACAGGTGGTGATAGAGGATGGGCAGGAGATGTTCCAAAGACATCCCTAGATGTAAAATATCTTTTTTCAACCAATTTCAAACCGAAAATGCAATCTGAGGACGCAATAAGATATACTGTAAAGGAACTAATTAAAGAGATTGGTCTTTGAACAATATCAGACTTGAAATTATTACAATGAATAAGAGAGGTATGAAAATACTGATTCGAGCAACACTAGACGTATGTCCGAGCGAAAGAGAAACTGCACCTAATGTAGACCTCTCTTCATCGACTGTATATTCATGTACTGCTACAATAGAAATATCTTCAATGACGTCATCAACTAAAGAATACTCCAAATTAACAATATAACCATCTGAAGTCCTAACAAGTGAGATATTAGAAAAACCAGAATTGAAATTTGAATCAAATAATACTGTGTGGATTGAATGGTTTTCTAAAATCTCAATATTCGCATATCCCCTAGTTACGTCCTCATGTTTAGTAATACCATTCGTAGCTAAGGACTTGTCAATAGTTTTGTCGGCTAATAAGAAAATACTGGCCTGAGAATTACTGATATTATCAGTAAAATAGAAATTAATGGATAATTTAAGTGAATTAGTTATTTCTTCAGTAACTAAAATAGAAATCAGAGTATCTGTTTCTCTATTTCCCTCTGAAAATAGCAATGCTCTATCTAAATCTACAGGAGCAACTAGACCTTTTATTTCATTACTACTATCAAACCAAAAAGAGGGTGCTAAGGCTTGTCCTTCTGGGAAATTGGAAAGTCTCTCAGAAGTTATTGAGTCCCCAAGAGGATCATTAATGGGGTCATGTAATGCAACTCTAATCAATCGAGAACCTCGATCTTCAACGAAATTACCAATCCATGGGTCGATCTTAGCGCAAACATCACACCACGTAGCCGTATATTGTTCCATTAACACGGAATTACCGCCCTCCACATACCAATTATTAGCCCCATCCTCTGCAATTGAAACAGGTGAACTAAAAATTATAAACAATAAAAAAAATGAAGTATAGAACTTTGAATTTTCTCTCATCTAAACTACCCTAAACGGTTCCACTTCATAACCAAGAGGCTAGACGATACTCACAGATGAGTAAGCGCTGGTACCAAGAAAACCGCCGTGATCCTTGGCGGAGAGAGGCAAAGGCAAAGGGTTACAGAGCGCGTTCAGCTTACAAACTAAAACAGATACAAGAAAGATTTGAAATCATTAGGAAAGGAGATTACGTACTTGATATAGGCTGCCACCCAGGAGGATGGACACAGGTTGCTGTTGAGGAGGTAGGAGATGATGGCTACGTTGTTGGTGTGGATTTGCTATCGACATCCCCTGTAGAAGGAGCTACAATAATAATTGGAGATGTAACAAACCCAAAAACAATCGAACAGATTAATAAAGAACTAGAGGGTCATTTCCTCAACTGTGTGATTAGTGATATCTCTCCAAGATTAACGGGGAGATACGATACTGATCAAGCAATATCTCTGGAACTATCAACAATGGTATTAGATGCCGCCATGCCAATTTTATCGCCGGGTGGCTCATTCGTGACAAAAATATTCCAAGGAGTAGGAATTGAAGGATTAATTGAAGCAGCAAGAATGAGGTTTACTAATGTGCAAAGATTTGCACCTACTGCTTCTAGAAGTTCGTCCTCGGAAACTTATCTGGTATGTAGGAATAAATTGCCAAAAATCAAAAAAGAAGCCAAAGGCAGAACTGCATATGAACAATTAAAAGACCATCTAAAAAGCCTTGACATAGTTATAGAAGAAGATGATGTTGAGATAGAGCCAAAAATAGGTTTTAGAAAGTATGTTAAATCAGAATAGTCAATGCTTAAGTCATTCTGAATTTCTATCATATGGTATTATGTTCTGCCACTCTGAAGCATCGGACCGAGAAACTATAGCTTCAACCCAATCGGTTTCTGAGCAATTGAAAACCTCATGAGGGAGACCAGGTTCAATATAGAACATATCACCAGCACTATGGACTACTGAATCACGGCACCCTGGTCCGAACTCATGCCTAACACTTCCCTTCAATAAAAATACCATTACATCAAAATCAACATGAATATGCGCTTTTGCTATACCACCTGGGGGTATGAATGCTTTATTCATTGATAATTTAGTAGCAGGTGTATTTTTGGCAGAAAGACCCGCTCCATACTGAATATTATTCCAACCTCTGACTTTGTGAACCTCTCTCAAGCCATGGATGCCTCCTACATCATCGACATATTTCTTTAAGTCCGTTTGGTTACCATCTAAGATTAATTCTTCTTCACTCATTCTATCACTAAAATTTAGCAACAAGTTATTACTTACAAAATTTCCTATTCTATGATTGAAACAGCATACTGAGAGACATCTTCTATTCAGTCTCTTCAATCAAGCCTAAAAAGGGGTGGTGGCTCGCCGGCTTCATCCGAGGAAATAATATGGGAAGTAGAGCAGAAGTATGTACATCATCCGGAGTACCCCTCGTGGAAAATAAAAGTACGGCTTTCCCATGCCCTGACTGTGGGAATTCAATAGGTAGAAGTGCACAATGTCGCACACAAGCAGTACCCTACATCTGCCCCAACTGTAGTTTCCAAGGACCTTGAATCAGGTGTTAATATGGGTCATGTCGTTGTAAAGTATAAAGTAACTATCAAGAATCCTGAGGAAGGATCTCCTGACTACCAGTCTATCGCTGACATGGTCGATTCTTTTGAGGAAGTCCAGGCAGTAGAAATCAAACCCCTAGCATTTGGTATGATGTTTATTGAAGTCCAAGTAGTTCTAGGTGAAGGTGAAGGTATTGTTGATGAATTCGAACAAAGAGTTAGAGATACTAATCCACTAGTAGGTCAAATAGAAGCTTTAGAAATGGGACGGCTTTAGTTTCTTTTCTTTGAAAAACAACTTACATCCTTTGAATCAATAATGATCCAAAGGCGAACGCATTAATTCACGCATTAATACTGTTGCATAGGTTCCAGGGGGGAGTATGAATTTCATTCTCATATTTGCGCCCTCATAATTCCATAAATCGCCATCTCTAGGGCCTTCTTCCCAACGCTTGGATACAGAAGTTTCTGGTATTTCGGGTACCTCTTCAATAGAAAAATCCCGGAACATGACCGATAATGCCCTTCTTGTACCACTGGTTGTCAAACGAGGTATCGCTGAAACTCTCCATTTAATGGAGTCAAGATTGGTGGTTTCAAGAGCTTTCTTTTCAATTTCACCGGGAACCCCCTCAGCGAGGATTACATCATTTCCTGGAAGAAGGCCCGTGACTGCTAGTCTCCCCAAATGACAGTTTCGCCTGCATCTTTCTAAATTCGTTTCACTAACTTCAGATAATTTACCCACATCTATCCTTCCGCTAGCCAATATTGGTGCCACTAGGTCACCAATTACTGGCTCAACTAAGCTAATATCTGATTGAAGCCTACCTGCAAGGGCATGATTAAATGCTAAAGATTGTAGCGAGTGAACCGTCAATAATTGCAATGAGGTGGGTAAGGTTTTGTACGCTTTAACCCAATTATCAGGCTGATTTTGTAAACTTTCTAATATACTTCTCTCGTACCCTAGATATTTTGGTATAATTTCGAGACATTTTGCGGGGTCTTTAGTTTCCCTCCACATTTCTCTGAATTTATCAGTTTCTTCACCATCATTCAATCCCTTCATGCCTATGTACAAATTAACTGCTTCTTCGAAGTCATCAGAAACTACTGCACGACCTACTTTGGGGGTGACTGGCCTCGTAGAACCAAAACGTTGAGGGCCTATCCAATTAGGGAAAATATTTTCCCCTAATTTTTCAGACATTTTAGAAACTAAATCTAATACCCTGCGCATAGCTTCTTTACCTTCGATAGGTGTTCCATCGATGTCAGAACATCCTCTTACAGTTATTGAGAAGCGATTCCCATCGTGATCAGACATCCCGACCTTCTGATGAGTTCTTCCTAATACCTCTAACGTAGAGTCAGGGATACTTACTTCTTCAACTCTTTTTTGTGGAGCATCGATTACTAACAATTGAGTAGTTATTGCACGTTTATCTTTCAAACCAGATGAAAAAATACGGTTTCTATTAATTCCGCATGCCCGTGATAATCTCTTAAGATACCTATTTGTTTCCCAATTAACTAATGTGGCTCTGACCACCGTAAATCTCCCCTTAGGATCTAATGCGGGGATTGATGACACTTCTTCGACTCTAAAATCTTCGACACGAACTTTCAGAAGGCCGCCAATGCCTAAACCCTCAACAGCGCCAGCACCAAAACCAAGATATTCTTCAATGGATTGATTATCCATATTAATACAACGCTTACAGTTTGAGACCAGAGAACTCTTTGTTTATTCCAGTACAAAGATTACGGAACACTTTCTCTGCTTTTTTACCCTTAACGCAGCGAACATAAAGCTCAGGCTCATCCAAATCTGGATGTTTTTGGAAATAATTTGCATATTCGACATCTTTACTATCATTCAGACGTGAACGGAACAATTGCAGGGTTGAGTGGCTCTCTCCGATAATTCTGAGACGAAGTTCGGTTCCTTCGTTTTTTAGCACCTTGATTGGCATAAGACAACCGCTCGACTCGACACTCCTTTTTGAGGGCTTGCCTTCGAATGCAGGACCCTACGGGTCCGTGAAACGGTCTAAGTTTAACACCGATATTGATTCGGAGGACCAATGACGGGGGGGGAATCAAGAGAAGAAAGGATTGCTGAAACATTCGGCAGATTGGCTCCGGCCATCCTTTTTGTAAGCCTCTTATTGACAGTAGTAACTGCTTCGGCACTATTCCCTTTACCTGAATTTACTACGGATCTTTCGTCGTTTGCACCAGAAAACGATGCAGAAGAAGCGGAAGAACGTATGAACCTAGTAATGACGAATACGCCGAACCGAATATATGTTCAAGTCAATCCTAGTGAAGAAGGAGCAAATATTTTAGAAATAGGTGCTTTGCAGCAAATGTCAAGAGATTTAGAGAATGTCAATTTGATTTTTGGTGACAATATTATATCGCATATTAATATTGCGAATATTCTGGACAATATTCTCAAAGAAAGAGATAATCAAAGTAGAACTATCCAAGATTTCCAAGAATGGGATGATTTACTCGCAGTAATAATTAATGACGACGAAAAATGTAGTGACGCGATAGGAAATGATCAGGCTATAGCGGCTGCAACATTTGCCAGAGATGCGTTACTAAACATAGATTTTGAATACCTAGCAGTTTGTAATTGGATTATTGAGCAAGAAGGAACATCTACACCTGTGGCATCAAGTACAATGTGGGTCATAGAAGTTAATGGTGCACTTGATTCGAAAGAAAGACAGATATTAGCGAAAAATATACGGGATTTTCTAACAGGAAATATCAGTTCAGATTCTGAATCGGCATTAACTTACGGAGTAATATCTGATGATTTAATTAGCAATGACATAAATGATACTACGCTAGATAATTTCAGTTGGCTACTGCTACTAGCAATTATAGTAGTAGTTTTTGTTCTAGCAATAGTTTTCCGATCTTTCTTAATGATTGCAGCGCCCTTACTTGGGCTTTCTGCAGCTTTGATATGGACGTATGGCACTATAACTCTACTAGGGAGACCCTTTTCAATATTGGAAGTCGCTGTAGCACCAGTAGTGTTTGGATTAGGAATTGATTATGCGATACATTTGCAAAGAGGGTATGAAGAAGCGAAAAAACACACCTCATCAGCGGCTTATGCATGGATTAAATCGTTCTCTAATATTAGAGTAGCACTAACCTTAGCAGTAATAACCACAGTTTCTGCTTTCTTAGCAAGCACACTATCTCCATTGCCACCATTACAGACTTTCGGCATAACACTAGCATTAGGTGTAGTTTGTGCATTTGTTGCAAGTACTGTGACAGTAGGGGCATTGCATGTAGTAGTGGAAAAAACTACAGGCGCAAAAAAAAGAAACTCGATTGATCTGTCAAAATTCGCTAAGATTGCCACCAATTTCCAGCAAAGAAATACTGCACGAATACTCTTAGTAGTTGTTTTATTGACAACAAGTTCTGTATTTTTAGCAGGCACTAAATTAGATACTAGTTTCGAATTGACAGATTTCCTATCTGAGGAAGATATGCCAATAATGGAAGTTAGATCCGACATTTATGAATCATATGATGCTGCTGCATGGAAATCGGTAACAATACTTATTGAACCAAGTAGTGGAGAGGATGCACTAAATGGCGAGAGATATATACTCAGAGGATTAGAATTTCTAGACCTGAGAATTGCTGCCATACCTGATGTAGTCACACCAATTAATACGAATTCACCGTCTTATGATGGTCTGTACCCTATACTAAGGGATGCTGTGGAAATGGATCCTACGTTCGGAAATACATATCACCTAGGTATTTTTGATGGTGATCTAGACGTAGTTGATGGTTTTGAAGAAGGTGATATTTCCGCAGCTATTCATGCATTACTACAAAATGACTCAATTGGAGAACCTCTACGTGGTCAAACATGGTCAGAAAGAACTTCTATGCATGTCGCCCTTACTGAAGATAATTCATCCCTCAGATATCTGAAAATTAGAGTTGACGTTATAGCGGAGTCGAGCAAGCAAACTTCTAATTTAGCAGAAGAATTTGAACAACAGGCGTACCTGATAGAGAAAGAAGGATATATTGATGGAGAGGTACACATTGGTGGTGAAGTAATGATGATACATAGCATATTTTCAGGATTAGTGGTATCACAAGTTGAATCCACAGGAGTCAGTTTGTTAGTTTCAATCTTAGTTTTATTTGTGTTAACTAGAAGATTGGGGCAATCATTAGTTGTTATTCTACCGGTTGGGATCGCTGGATCATGGGTTGTTGGTTCTATGGCAATTCTTGGATTAAATTGGAATGTCTTAACAATCATGATTACTGCTTTAACCGTGGGTTTGGGTATAGATTACTCAATACATGTATGGAGGAGTTTTGAGGCTAATCGGAATTCAGGATTAGGAGTTTGGGATTCTATGAGGAATATGTATGCAACTACTGGTACTGCATTAATTATGTCAGCAGGTACAACTATATGCGGATTTTTAGTCTTGAAATTATCTCCAATCCCAGTTATACAAGATTTTGGAATCGTTAGTTCTATTTCTGTTGCTTTTTCATTAATATTAGCACTATTTGTGTTGCCTGGACTTTTGGCAGCAGAGGTTAAAACTTCAAATGTTGAAAATTAAATAGCCTCTATTACTGAGACTATTTCAACCATATCTAATCCCTGTTCTCTGGCTACTAATGCCAACGCCATCCATAAAGTAACTGGCCCTAAAGAACGCCTTTTCCGTTGTGCTCTACGTACTACCTCGCGATTGTCAAGTTTCGACTTTTGGGAGATTAATTTTATTAATTTAGGAATATTTCCTTCAGAACGATCTGGAGGACGGTCAGTAACCTGAGGAGATATAGATTCTGATTGAATCACCGCGACAACTATTTCTGATTTAGGAAGATTAACTGCCGGTGCCGATTTAACTATATCTTGGGAAATAAAGTCAGGAGGATTAGAAATTATTCTAAGAATGGGTCTCCACCCTAATTCGGGTAATATTTCCTTGACACCATTGGCAGAAGTTAAAATTCCATTATTCTCTATTAACCAACCTGATTGTAATAATTTGTCTATTGCGCTTTGTGCATCATTTGGTTTCATCCATTGGAGTTCAAGGGACCACAGACGTATTAAATCAGATTTCTCGACGCCGTGGGATCCTGAAAAACTCACAAATAGTAAACGAGAAACTTCATCAATTGAGTTGTCAGACATATTTACATATTCTCTGACAATACAACACAACTTGATTGTTTCTAAATATTTTCTGAACATTAATAGCGTCAATTGAATAATGAGTGCCTCATCCGGACCTACGATTGTTTATGGCAAATGAGTACATTGCAAGGGATCCGAGAACAGGAAAGGTGATCCAAACAAGAGCAAAATCGGTGGAAGTTGACATTAGGTCACTTCAACCAATTGATGGTGCTTGGCAAAGAATACCAATATATGAAATCCTAAAGTTAGCTAGGGGTGATGTTGAACATTTAGAATTGTCACTCACTAATGGAGGAGGGTTTGTAAGAAGAATAGATGGGATTAGAGCATTGAGTAGGGTTTATGAGAATTTGATACCCGGTGCTCATGAAATTTTACTTGAAGCATTGGATGACGATCTAGCAGAAATAAGAGTTGCAGGATTGGAGGTCATGCCTAGTTTTTCTCTAAAACTACATACCAATTTAATGGTCTATCTATCTGACCGATTACAAGATGATGATGTCAATGTCAAATTGGCTGCTATGAGTGCACTCCAAAAAATGTCTCCAATTTTTCCATCCGGGTGTGAAGATATTCTTAGAAGAGAATTAAGACATAAAGATAAAAATCACCGTAAAAGTGCATTTGAAGCATTAAAACTTACAAGTAAAGCTTGGCCAGAATCAGGTTGTTTACATTTAGATGAACTAATTAGAGAAGAAGAAGTTGACCTAAGGAGAAGAGGATCCAAAATTCTACGAAATATTGCTGCAAAAGGTGGATCCACAGGATGGGATTTAATCGGATGGTCTCTTGAGGATGAAGATGCACAAGTAAGAAGGAATGCATCTCAATGCTTAGTCACACTTGCTAACTCAGAACCTAGAATTGCATTGATAATGGTGGAACAAGCATTGAATGACGACGATACGACCGTGCGTAATTCAGTTATTCGCGCTATGAAAAAGCTAGATATGCAGAGCCCAAGAGTTACGGATATGATATTGCGTGGAGCAAGATCAAAAGACTTAGCACTTAGAACTGCTTGCATTGACCAATTAGCAATCATATTAACGGGAGATCGTTTAATAGAAAGTGCAGCGGAACTACTACGCCAAGAAACCAATCCAAAACTAAGAATACGTCTCACTGCTCTGTCTATAGATTTAGAGTTAGAGGGGACTGAGAGTGAAAAAAATAGATTTTTGGCCCCCTTGGACAAAGTGGATGATGACATAGACAAAGAATTTACATTACCTATTAAGCCGGACAAGCCGAAGGGTGAACATGATAAACAGAAGGCAAGTCGGCCAAATCCTGAGGACTTACTATGAGCGAACCGTTTGATGAGAAACTCGAACAATTTGAACGCCTATGGGAGGGTGTTACACCTAATGGAATCAATAGACAAAAGTCTCTAAAGTTCCAACAGTATATGCGTCAACATGTTCTTCAAAAGTTCCATAAAAAGACAAATGACCAGTTTGCTTCTGCAGATAAAGGCCACTTTAATCACAACTTTTCTTCAAAGGATCAATACCTAACAAAAGAGAACTGTAAAAAGTACTGGATGGGAGAACTACAGAAGGAAATCAGCGATTCCGAGTCCTTCTGAGGCGATTAAATGTCAATTTTTGAGAAATGGAATCTTGAATCAACAATTTTAGATGCCATAAAATCACGTGGTTGGACTGAACCTACTGAAATACAGATAGATGCAATTCCTTTTGCAAGAAAAGGAAGAGACATCGTAGGTCAGGCAAGAACAGGTTCAGGAAAAACAGCAGCCTTTGGCATTCCAATTATTGAAAAATGTCAAACAACGGGCACCCCTCAATCAATCATCCTTTGTCCTACAAGAGAACTGGCAGTACAAGTCGCAGAAGAAATGAACTTACTTCAAGGCAAGAAGGGTTTGGTAATCCTCACAGTTTATGGAGGAACTGATATCGAAAAACAAGCCAAAAAATTAGCAAATGGTTGCGATATTGTTGTAGGAACTCCTGGGAGAGTCATTGACATGAACAAAAAAGGCCATCTTAACTTACAAGAGATATCGATATTTTGTCTAGATGAAGCAGATAGAATGTTAGATATGGGATTCTTTCCTGATATTCTTTGGGTTCTTGAGAAAATGCCGAATCGTAGTCAGACCTTACTTTTCAGCGCAACATTCCCTGATGAGGTACTAAATATTGCAGAACAATTTATGACTGATGCAGAACATGTAATGAGTGATGATTTAGAAGTAGACATACCTGAAATTGACCTATATGCAGTACGAATAGGAAGAGGGAACAAACTTTGGGTACTTGGACGTATTATTGCCAATATGACCGAAGAAGGACAAATGCTAATTTTCAGTAATACAAAGCGTATGGTTGATGTGATAGTTGAAAGACTAGGTAAATTCCAAATGAAGGCAGTAGGAATACACGGAGATATGCCTCAAAATAAGAGAGAGAGGATCCTGAACGACTTCAAAACCGGAAAAGAAAGAATTGTAGTGGCAACTGATGTGGCTGCTAGAGGACTTGATGTTGATGGAATTACAGTTGTAGTTAACTATGATTTACCAGATGATACAGAGTCATTTGTGCATCGAATTGGCCGAACCGGAAGAATGGGGCGAAAGGGAGAAGCTTGGAGTCTTGTATCCAAAGAAGATAGAGGAAGTGTTGAGAAAATATGTTCAACATGGGGGCTCACAATACCTTTTGTTGAAACACCAGCACTTCCTGAAGGAGTGAATAGAGATCCCGTAAGGAAAAGAGACGATTGGGATGAAGTTGCAGACTCTTTTGGCATGGTGAGAATCAATCTAGATATTGGACAAAACGATTTGACAAAAAGAGCTTTGTCCGATTGGATTGTAAGTCAAGCAAAGGTGCCAGAAATTGTTGTTGGAGAAATAATTCAATCAAATGATTCATCTGAAGTTGAAATACATGTTGCCAAGGTAGCTTATGTAATCGATATCATAAAGGCGCGTGACTACAATGGTCGAAAAATTAAACCAGTAATTGTCGAATCATGAGGGGAAGAAATGTCTGAATCAATTTCAGAAGATAAAGTAATCATTCTTGATTTGATAGGATTCTTTTGCCCAGTTCCAATTCATGAGACAAGAAAGGCTCTAGATCAAGTACAAACGGGAGTCATTATCGAAGTGTTATGTGATGACCCTGAAACTAAGCATGATATGCCAATTTTATGCGATAGACTTGGTGTGGAATTGATTAGTATTGAAGAAAATTCAGGAGAATTTATTTACAGAATAAAGAAATAATTCCATAAGGGGAGATATATATGAGTTCAGGTAATAAAATAGAGATTCAAGAAAAATTGGATGTTCCTGCAGATGCTCGTTTACCTACCAAGCATGGAGAATTTAGAATAAGAATATTTCATGAAGGCTCGACAGGTTTAGATCATGTTGCTTTGACTCTAGGTGACATGTCTGGACCTGATCCGGTATTAGTGAGAGTACATTCAGAATGCATTACTGGTGATACTTTTTCAAGCACTAGATGTGATTGTGGAGCACAGTTAGAATATACTCTCGAAGAGATACAAAGAAAAGGCTGGGGCTGCTTAGTTTATCTTAGACAGGAGGGGAGAGGAATAGGTTTGCATGCGAAAATACAGGCATATAATTTACAGGATAAAGGCGCAGACACATTGGACGCTAACCTAATGCTAGGGTTACCTGGAGATGCGAGAGATTATTCAATAGCATCAAAAATACTTGATAACTTAGGAATTAAAACTGTATCACTGCTAACAAATAACCCTGACAAAGTTGAAAAATTAGAAAATCTGGGGATCAAAGTATCTGAAAGGATGCCGCTTATCGTAGGTGTTGGGGCTGAAAATATTCATTATCTACAAACAAAAATTACTAAAATGGGTCACTATATTACCTCGAGCGAGTTGGAAGATAACACGAATAATGAAGTATAATTATCCAAGATGGGGCCGTGACCGGGAATTGAACCCGGGCCGGCGGGACCACAACCCACCGTGCTAACCTCTACACCATCACAGCCGTCTTGGTAATCACTCGAGAGTAGAACTGTATTTCAAGCGTTCCAATCAACGCAGATGATAATCATATCACCAACGCATTCAAGCAGTAGTGGAGTTCGTATACAAATAATGGCAAAGGTGGGCGGCCTCGAAGTATTTCTTATCGCAATATTTCTAATGATGCCAATAATACCAATCATTCAAGCAGATACTGTCATTGCGTCAGAATCGATCGAACTTATATCAGTAGGAAATTTCGATGAACCAGACCAATGGGAAATAACCAGCACTTCGGGATTTAGCAATAATCCGGCAGATTATACAATTGGCATGGTTGCAGATAACGAATTATCTTTTACACACGAAAGACCTGATAATTTCCAGACACACACCTCATGGGCAAATAATAGCCCTACAGGCTCTAATTATAGCCTAGGTGAACCTGATACATATTATAGCTGGTCGAAAGGCCCTGAAATTACGGTTGGAGGATTCGATTATACAGGACTATATGACAAAGAAATTGAGAATGTTTCTTTATTATTATATTTTGAGATTCCCAATGCATTATACCAAGATACTGTCAGAGTTATTCTAGAAAATACCGGCTCAGATAAACTAGTTAGAGAATTTGCTCACACATCTTCTGGAGTATTCAGGATGAGTAATCCACTCGTTATAGAAATGGATGATTTAGCTGATTGGGATTGGAATAAAATTGTCAATTCACGATATACTGTTGATTACGTTTCGCAGGGCACTAATGATGATTCGGAAGTAAGATTAGATGCTCTGGGAATTAGAGTTAAGTATCATATGCCATGGTATTCTTTTGAAAATATCAAAGCAAATCATGAAGCGGATATCAGAAATGCACCCGTTATTGATTTCTCACCATATGACGGCCATATTGAAGGACTAATGATTAATTCTTGTGGACTGACTCCCGATGGTTCGGATGAATCATACTGGACTTTTGACGCGGATGTACCATATGGGCAAGAACTAGGAAGAATACATGTATATGGCACTGGGAACTACACAATAGGCGCTATTCCGGATAATGTGGAAGGAGAATATTCTCCAAAACTATCTGGAGATTTATTGGATAATCCTACAGAAAAACAACATATTAGAATTGAAATTCAGGACGGTTGTGTAGAAGCAGTAAGAATTGATGTAAACGATCCGCAACTAATTGTAAATGGGAGAATAACTGGATCAGCAAACGACCTATCAAGCGCAAGTGTCTTGAAATTTGCTATTGGAGAGTACCTAGTTAAAACAATTCCAATAAATATTGGATACTTTTCATTTAGCGTTCCAATAGGACATGCATTTTCATTAGATAATAGTGAAACTACTATTGGGGTTGCTTCGAGATTTCAGTGGTCATCAGATGGGACCACAGAAACTACAATCACTCATATTGACTCAATGACAATAAGTGGGGGTTTCGAATTAGAATATGATTACTCGCCAAATTGTCAGGATATTTCAAACTTACAAATGATGGAAGATGAGGGAGGATTTCTAATGTCCCTACCATGTCAAGATGATATAACTGAGAGGGAAAATTTGTTAGTTATAGCTACTAGCTCAGATGAATCAATAATCTCCGTTAACTCAATATATAGTGAAGAACAAAACCTCAATTTCATCCAATTACAAACTGTTGCTGATGCATCGGGAGTGTGCAGAATAACTGTCAATGTTTATGATAATAGTGGAAGTCAAGACAATGTATGGACTGGGATTTTTACTGTAACAGTGAATTCTGTTTTAGATGCACCAATTATAGAAAATTTACCAATTATCGTCTATATTGATCTTGGGGATACATTGGTTATTCCAATGAATATTTATGATTCTGACTCGGATGAATTTGAAATTACAACTAGTAAATCTTGGGCGACCATAGATGAACAAAATAACCTAATCTTAACTCCTGTGGATTCGGGGCTACATACTATCAATGTCATAGTAAATGATAGTTTTAATGAAGTCACTGAGAGTATAATGGTTGATGTGTCCGCGAAATCGGATTTGTTGATTGAATCTGTAACTGTTAGAATGGATGGAGTGGAAATATCTAACGCAAAAGATGGTGACGTTGTCGAAATTTATGCATATATTAGAAATGAAGGAAGAGGTAGTGCCAATGGAATTGATGTTAGGTGTTATGTCAATGATGTACTAATTGATACTCAAAAAATAGATACATTACAGCCAGGTGCCCTAGTCAGTACTATCTGCGATACTGCATTATCAGGTAATGACCAAGACAATACAATTAGAATTATTGTAGATAGCACACTTTCGATAGATGAATCAAATGAAGATAATAATCAAGAAGAGATTATGATATTTATTTCATCACCTAATATAGGAACCTCGGACAATTCGGAAAAAATAAATAAGGAACCAATAATAATTGGTTTATCGGTAGTGGCCATATTGATTTTTGTGGCTATATTGCAATTGGGGCCAAATAAAATAAATAAACCATTCGATAAGAGAAAGTAAAGCCAGAATGATACACATTAGGCTGATAATGTCGTATTCTCGGGCAAGCGTTATACCATGTATAATCTCGAAAGAAGAATACCGCGCGCAGTTTCTTAATGAGATTGAACCGGTGGTGTGTGTTATAATGATGAAACTAAAGATTCGTTTAGAAACAGAAGAATGGGTTTACGAAGAACATGAGATGATTTAGCAGATTAGTTCTGTTTAGACCAGTTTTGAGGATAAATACCCGTAGGCATGAGTACACTCTTAGCAGCTGCAATCTGCCCTTTTGTCGTATTCAAAACTTCATCAACATTAACACTAGTTTCGGCTACGGCAACTGCTTCACCTTTCATGCTACGGATTACAACCAATGACCCAGAGAGAATACCAGATGAAGCATCCACAAGGCCTGGGCGAGCAAGTGGTGCACCATGTGTCATTGCTGCAACTGCTCCATCTTTGATAGTTATACTAGGTATCTTAGTCAATATCGATTCAACTGGAGTCAATAATTTCCTCAAACTTCTTTCATCATTATGCTCTTTCCAGAGAAATATGGCATCTGCCAATTGATGCATGCTACAAGCCATACTCTCATCAAATATACTAGTTCGATCTCGATGTAATTCTAACATTTCACAAGAGGTACCCAACAACAATCCAATATCTCTAGTTAATGTCCGGATATAAGTTCCAGCAACACAAGATATTTCTACTGCTGCTATCCTTGAGAGAGGGTCAAAATCAATAAGTGTAAGGGAACTTATAGTTCTTGTACGGACTTGAACTTTGACTGCAGATTCTTTAGGGGGGACATTGTATATTTCACCGACTAAACTCTCTAGAAGTTGTTGTAATTCTTTTGAATCGACATCTCTACCAAAGCGGATTACAGAAATGTAACGTTTATCTCCCTTAAGAATTATGTCAGTAAGTCTCGTAGCTCTCCCACATAATATTGTCAATAATCCCGTCGCCATTGGATCTAATGTACCACCATGACCTATTTTTGTAATACCTAAAATATTCCTAATCCAAGCAGTTAATTGATGACTAGTAGGGCCTCTGGGTTTTTTAACCAATAAAAGTCCTGAGCCTAAAAGATCATCAAGAGATCGTTCAGTAGGTATACTACCAAATTTCACATTGGTTACTGCATCTTTATCAAAAACAACTCTATTCATATTAATTACCCCTCAGACTAGATTCCACAAGAGAATACACTTCTTTGGCGTCCATGCTATCAGCATCAATTATTAGACTATAAGGACTCATGTCATCTAAATCAATATCATAAAGAATTCTATACCTTTCTTTATCATCCATTTGCCTTTGTTGGGATAATTGAAGTTGTGTTTCAAATTTCCCGCCTTCTCTATTTTGAATCCTTCGCGCACATTCTTCGGGGCTAACATTAACCCATACTCGGAGGCATTCTATTGCCATTGAGTGAGCCCACCAACCCGATAATCTACTTTCAATTACTTCTGAACCATTAGGATCTTGTAACTCTTTCTTGAGAATTGAATCGAGGGAACGATCCACATCTAAATCCTCTTTACAAAGATCACTGAATTCGCCAACAGTTAACTCCCTACGCTTTGCTTCTGAACGAAAAATATCTCCACCATTAACTGATCTCCAAGAATAATTCTCTACAATTGTCTTAACTAATGTAGAGGTTCCACTCCCAGGTGGACCACTAACTGTGATTTTGACCACAAACTCATCTCCATTCTATTCTACAAACTTCACAACGTAATTTACCTTTGGCAGTTCTATTAATGATATCTGAATCGCAGGATGGGCAAATAGTCCCTTTTTGTGGAGGGGCAACATGTTGATTCCCTCCTGTGCGTTTTAATGAATCGGGAGATGGAATACCAGTTTTCCTAGGACCTGCTCTCTTTCTTTGAGTTCGACGGGTCCGATTATCGGAACTAGATTTGGTTTTTTCTTCTTCGAGAAGATATAGTAGGGGTTCAGGTATTAGGTCCCCGGAAACGACTAGGGGGTGAGTTCGGTAACGCAATAGTTTTAGGTGTCTATCTACAATTCTTCCAAGAGGTGCACTCATTGTGATATATGTGGCAATCCATGCAGGAAATACCCACATAACTTTGTTTTCAAAACCCCACATCGGCTGCCAAGGTAAACTAACATAATCCACTCTAAACTCAAGAACTGTATCGGCCATCCAACTGAATATCCCTATAATAAATATCATGGTAAACATCATTGGTTTCATCATAGCTCCCTGCATAGCCATTTGTTCGGGCATCATTTCCATTTGTAATTTTTGCATTTTTTCTGTATGGGCGGTGTCTCTTGACATCCTAGCCTCACGCATTTGCTGGCTAATCTGTTTACTACGATGACTATGGTGGGCTTGTTTAAGAGGGTCCATAAAGAATGAACGAATGATTGTGTTGACAATCATTATACTTGAACCAAGAATAAAAACAGTTGGTACAAAGTATTCTTCAAGTCCTAAAGTACCATAAAGAAGCGGTTCTAAAGCTATACCTGCACCATCAGATAACGAAGTTCTGATACCTGGGAACATCATCAAAGACATCATCATCAAGAGTAAAAACAGCATTGGTAACATTGCTGAACCCATCCCAGCGGGCTGGGCATTACTACTGGGACCTGCAGATGCCATGATACGATGGCTTCATGCACATTGAATGAATACTTCGGTGAGTAAACGTCAAGTTTAGAAAGAAATTATTTGAAAGAATAGCCACAAACGACACACGTAGAGGCACCTATGTCAGTATCTGACATACAAATTGGACAACAATCCTCAAGTTCCTCCGATTCTGCTTCTGCCACCTTAATATCTGTATTATCGGAGTTTAAGGATGAATCAACTGTCTCATCTACTAAATTTAATTTATCATTCTGACTAATCGGGTTTTCTTTAATCACTTCCACTGGTTTAGATACAGGTACAGAGATTAAAGGAGTGGTAACTACTGAATCACCCCATTCAGGAACATTAGGTTCTTCATCAACTTCTTTGCCAAATGTAGCACCATGGAAATCTTGAGCATCAGATACCTTGTATTCAGCTTCAGTATCTCCTTGAATTTCATATACTACTTCGACTCTTTCATTTTTATCAATTCGGCCTATAAACCAAGTTACTTTATTTCCATCCCTAGCAGATTCTTTAGTAAATGATGAATCTTTTTCTCCGTTTATGGATGATTTAACTGAAGAGCTTTCTATTGAAAAAGTCCCAGGAACTATATCATGTAATGCCAAATCATCTAGAGCACTATCAGATGTATTGTGGAACATTAGTAAAATTTCATATCGGCCGGCACCGCCTCCAGGGAATACCTCTTTCCCAGTACTAATTTGTCTCCTTTTATGTACAACCCTGATGAGGGGGGGGCGTTCAACAGTTCTAGTTGCAACAGGGCCAAAACGCTCCATGCTAAAATCAGATCGAATCGGAGCAGATAAAACTTCGTTCATTGGAGACGGGTCAGGAGCATGGAGTGGATAACGAATAACCATTGTTTTCCCAGGCTTAAGTCCTAATCTAGATGAAGTTCCTACAGTTATCCTCAGAGCATGCCCAGGGTTATCTGGTGATATCAATTTCTCCTCTATTTGATTGCCATTTATTATTTCAATACGATACTGTTCGGCGATTAGGTCTGCACCTTCTATCTCAATTTGTACATTTTCAAGAGCAGGGGGGGTAAATATACCAGGAATATCATCTATAATTCTCATGACATTAATTGTGGCAGAACCGGTGTTTTCTATTGTTGTAGTTGCTTCTAAGTTTGAAGAAACATATGACTTAATTCGTGAGATATCAAACCTTTTGAGTATCGTTGCATCTAATATCGATAAACGTTGTTCTGAAACTTGTATTGAACCGGAAGATTTTACAGATACTCTTGGAAGTATGGAATACCTGACTTCTTGAGTAAAACTAGGTTGATCTTCTGATTCAACCCTTTTTTCCATAGATTCCCAACTGCCTTCAGGAGGTATATCTTGTCTAAGATCAGATACATCTAGAATTGGAGATTCTCTGCCTGCTAATCGAACAGAGGCTCCAGATAAAGATACTACAAAAGAGGATTTATTCTCAAAGACGCATTTACAATGCCAAACTCCAGGTCGATCATCTTCTTTAGCATTGACATAAGAAAACTGACGACCGGAACTTGAGACCTTTTCAAAGCCAATTCGAGAAACGGTGGATTCAGCATTGTATGTCACCACAGATTTACCAGTAGGTATTTTTTCAACACCATCAATAAAAATAGTAGGTAATATCACTAACTTCCTACTTTCTCCAACTGCCATCCTTCCAATTTCCCAAATTACAGTATTATCGTCTATGTTATACTCTGGAGAACTAGGTATTTCGAAATTAGGTGCAAAAGAACGTCTAAGAACAACATCAGTTAATGAAACAGAAGATATGTTTTCAATATCTATTGAAAATAAAACTTCTTGAGAGTTTTTTGAGAATACTAGGGACATACTGGGTTCTTGATCTCTCTCAGGATCGGTGTCAATCTTCTCCTTTATTTCAAGCATCCTAGGGCCGTTTGAATTGTAGGGAATTACAGTATCTTCAGTTGCATCTAATTCACGGACGGTAACGGTCTTACCACCTAAATCCGTAGCATCGGTATTAGAAAGCTCAATCTCGATATCCCAAGCACGATGTTTTTTACTGGGATTTTTTAATATTAACTCACCTTCGATTGTTTGTTTTATAGAACTGCCGTCAGGATTTATTAAAGATTCTTCAACCTCACTTAGAATTGCATGTAACTTATCTCCGGGAATTACATCGACCTCAGTAGAAGGACGTAAATGATGTGAAGATTCAGATACAGATGTAGATTGAGGAGAAAGTGAATCAAGAGCATTGGAGACACTATTGACTTCACTTATTGAATTAACAACTGTTTCCTCCTTCTCCCAAATATCAGATTCGTTACTTGAGCGAGCCGGATGAGAAGGATTGAAAACTGATAAATTATCTGAAAGGGACTTGGGATTATCTAAATTATCGAGATTAACAGAATCAACTGATTCACCAATAGGAGACGTAGAAGATTCTGCCAAATTAGGCGATGAAGTGATTATATCTAGTCCAGGAGGCAAAGGTGGGATCTCTAAACCAGGAGGTAGCGGGGGAGGGGGTGGAATCTCTAAACCAGGAGGTAGCGGAGGAGGAGGGAGGGATGTCACCTCTAAATCTGAGGATTCAGGGAGAGATTCAGCTAAATTAGATGGAGATGATGGATTAGAGATTAAATTATCAACTGCATTTCTGATATCTTCTGATAATTGATCTGATTCTTCGGCATCTACTTTATTTTCAACATCGTCGGTAGTCGGAGGAGGGGGGGGGAATTCAAATCCGTCGGGGAGAGGAGGGGGGGGCGGTAAATCATCAGACATCCCAAATACACCGTGCGAGTTGAACTATGACGTAGGTTAGATTGATTTAATCGTTCCTTGTTAGACATGTTCAAACAATGTGTGATACGAATGGTTGAATAATTAACTGCGGCAGGGCTAAACATGAGTGCTCAAGACGCGACCGCCCCACCAGTAATATTCGTAGTAGGGACAGCAGGTGCAGGAAAGAGTTCTCTTGTAACCGCTTTCCAAAGATGGGCGCGATTTCTGGAAATTGATGCATTGACTATTAATCTAGATCCGGGAGCAGAAAGAGTTCATTATGATCCAGAATTTGATGTAAGAGACCTGATTTCATTATCTGACGTTATGTCTGAATATGATTTAGGGCCCAATGGTGCGCAGATATTAGCGGCCGATTTAGTAGCCGCACAAGCGGAAGATGTCTTTCAAGAAATTGATGGTATATCTGGAGATATATTAGTTGTTGACACACCAGGGCAAGTTGAACTATTTGCGTTTAGAGAAGCTTCAAGCCATTTAGTAGAAGTCATTGGTCAAGGTAGGGCATGCCTAATATTCTTATTCGATCCTATGCTATCACAGACGCCTAGTGGTTTTGTTTCACAAATGCTTCTATCTTCAATTGTTCACTTCAGATTAGGCCTGCCCACAGCAAATTTCTTATCCAAATCAGATTTACTGGAGCCAGAGGTTTTAGAGCGAATTATTGAGTGGGGAGAAAATCTAGACGTACTAGAAGCTGCACTTTATGAGGAATCAGCGGCTCAAAGCCTAGATGCAGCACATTCAGGTCAAAGAGCGGAGTTTGCAATAGGGCAACTTAGAATGATGCAACATGCATCTATACAACCAGGATTAATTCCTTTATCTAGCGAAGAAGAAGAAGGATTAGCAGATGTGTTAACGTTTGCACAGTCACTTTTTGGTGGAATGGCAGATTCAAGAGATGGTTTTCAAGGAGATATTGAACATGAGTTATGATCTAGAAAAACGGGATTTAATGGCTATTGATGATTTTAAAGAAGATTTACCGGAAATAATTAATTGGGCAATTAATCTGAAAAATGACGAAGATCTTGCAGATAGTTTCAAACCTCTAGAAGGCATGACTATCGGTTCGATTTATGAAAAACCTTCAACTAGAACAAGAGTATCTTTTGAAGTTGGAGTGAATAAGTTAGGTGGTCAACCTCTAACTCTTCTCGCTAATGATATACAGTTAGGAAAAAGCGAATCTATATCAGATACTGCAGCAGTACTATCTAGATACTTAGATGGAATAACGTACAGATGTTTCAAACATTCTGATGCAGAATTACTTGCCAGTAGTGCCACCGTTCCAGTTATCAATGCACTTTCTGATATGCATCATCCTTGTCAAGCCGCTGCAGACCTAATGGCAATTACTGAGAATAAAAAAGATCTAGAAGGCCATATTTCATGGGTTGGTGACGGAAATAATGTATTACATGATTTATTATTAGCAGGAGTAGCATTAGGTCATGATGTAAAATACGCCACACCAGAAGGAATGGGGCCCAATAAAGAAGTAATAGATAGAGCAAAAGAAATCGCAAAGCAGACAGGGGCAGAAATAACCGCAACTTCTGACCCAATTGAAGCTGTGAATGATGCTGGAGTCATATACACAGATATTTTTGTATCAATGGGTGAAGAACATATGAAAGATAAAATTACAGCTTTTGAAGGGTTCCAAGTTAATGAAGAACTTGTTTCGTATGCCAAAGATAATTATCTATTCATGCATTGTTTACCTGCACATAGGGGAGAAGAGGTTACTGATGCTGTTATTGATTCGAAAAATAGTATAGTTTTTGATCAAGCAGAGAACAGAATGTGGGCACAAATGTCTCTACTAACTTACATGTGTAATCCAATTGCATGGGAAGCATATCGTGATTTATATTAATGCACTAATTATTAACCCTAAAAGAGATAATTGGAGAGATTTCTTAATTAGCAATTGAGCATTCCTATCTTCAGAATAGGCTAACTTTCTTTTAACTAATAATAACGCCATAACACCAGGAATAATTAATATTAGATGTTCTTTAGGAAATATGTCGAAAGCAAATGGTGCTAAAAGAGAAACCATAGTGAACAATAGTATTACCCAAGCAACCATTCGAGCCTTTTCTACACCTACTCTCATAGCAAGAGTATTTCTGCCCAGATCTCCATCTATATCTTCTATGTCTTTTATTATTTCACGGGCTAAATTATATGTAAAACCAATTGCAAATAATGAAATAACTCTCGCATTAGTGAAATCAAATACTCCTGCGGCTCCAAATAAAATAACCATCCCTACGGAAAGACTGATGGCAATATTACCCGGAAGTCCCCGATCCTTTAGCTTCAAACTAAAATTACTAGAAGATTCATAATTAACTAATAAAAATATTGCTAACAACCAAATTAAAATTGATGGGGCCCAATCTTCTAAACCATTCTCAAAATTTGTTGATATGTATCCCGCTAAAATTAAACTTAAGAATGAAATTAACATTAAGGACGAAGTTACAATTTTTGCATGACTAATGGAAATGGCTCCACTAGGAAGCGGCCGGTTGGGTTTATTCTCTCTATCAATTTCAACGTCTAGGATATCATTTAGAGCATTCCAAGAGCACATGAATGCCCAAACAGATAAACCATGCAAAATTGTAATTGAGGCGAAATTGCCTTGAGGGAGGTCACCTAAAGCTAGTAAAGATCCGAAAAAAACTCCTATTAATCCAGTTAATGAATTACCAAATCTGAATAAAGTAAACCAAGAACCAAGAGTGGACTGGTCATTCATGTTTGTCTTACTATACCATCTGACTTGACTGCTTCCCTAGGTGGTACTCATACAACTGCAATTTGAGTATGTAGTGACCAAAGGCAAACTGTGTAAATACTACCTCTAAACTGCCCTCTAATGTGACCTACTTTTTCGAAACGAGTATCTTTGGCTAAGATGTTACCAACCTGATTCATAGTAGCTCCCCATTTGAATCGAGTATTGAGGTGATCAAATATTTCTACTGTATTTGCAGTTTCATTTTCTTGAAGATAAACTTCGACTTCGTTTCTGAGCCTATTGGTTCGTGCCATTAAGCCACCTCCACAAGTTCTAATTTTGAATTTGTGTATCTAGAAACAAGGCCGTTCCATCCAGAAGAACTGACCTCAATAGTCTTAGAGTTCTTAGATAGTGGTTGCCAAGAGTCTAATGAGATATTACCATTAGAACTAACTAGAGAACTATGAGTTATACTTTTTCTTCTAATTTCGGTTTTATTAAGACTAGAAAAAGACACTACTCTGCATGGTTCAGGCCTTTTCCTGTAAATAGTCACAGATTGCGTGTTAATTGTTATGCTCATGATTTGTGGTTTGATACTTAGCATATGAATGAACATAAGGGAGGCCTAACTAAAAGTGAAAGTGGACGGAATAGATTATGTGGCTCAAGCCACTCTTTTCTTAAATGAAAGTAAACTCGAAGGCGTACAAGGCTTGTGTAGTGTAGTGGTCCATCATGAAGCCCTCTCGAGGCTTCGACCCGGGTTCAAATCCCGGCACGAGCACCAATATTATAGTTAATTAATGATAATAATAGTCTTAAGCACCCCTTCGTTGGCGTAGTAAGGTCTGAATGCGTGTAGAGCAAGATGTAAAACTAACCTTTGAAGATGTACTAATACGACCTAAGCGCAGTACGCTGGTTTCTAGGTCTGATGTTTCCTTGGAGAGAGAATTTAAGTTCAGACATTCATCTACAATGTGGTCTGGCGTACCTATAGTATCTGCAAATATGGATACAACCGGATTATTTTCAATAGCTAAAGTATTACAAGAACATAAAATGATAACATGCTTACAAAAATTCTATGCTACTAGAGAATACGCATCTGCATGGAAAGATGGGATTGATCCTAATTTCATTGCTGCAACATGTGGCTCTACTGAAGAAAGTTTGACTCTTCTAAAAAGAAAAATGGCTACAAATCCAAATATACCATTCATTTGTATTGACGTTGCAAATGGATATAGAGAAGTATTCTTAGATTTCGTAAAAACTGTTAGAGAAAACTTCCCTGAGAAAATAATTATTGCTGGCAATGTAGCAACTAGAGAAATGACGGAAGCACTAATTCTCGCAGGTGCTGACGTAGTTAAAGTTGGAATAGGTCCAGGTTCAGTATGCACTACAAGGAAAGTTGCAGGAGTGGGTTACCCTCAACTAAGTGCTATTGCAGAGTGTGCAGATGCAGCACATGGATTAGCGGGCCATGTCATGGCTGATGGGGGATGCTCGTCCCCTGGTCATGTTGCAAAAGCATTTGCTGCAGGAGCAGACTTTGTAATGCTTGGAGGAATGTTTGCAGGTCATGATGAATCCGGAGGAGAAGTGGTAGAAGGAGTAAATGGAAAAATGTACAAATCATTCTATGGCATGTCATCATCAAAGGCCATGGAAACTCATTATGGAGAAGTAGCTAAACACAGAGCACCTGAAGGTAAAGAAGTAAGAGTACCATATAGAGGCCCTCTAGCAATAACCATACAAGAAATTCTAGGTGGAGTGCGTTCTGCTTGTTCTTACGTAGGTGCACGTAGAATCAAAGATTTACCTAAGTGTACGACATTTATTAGAGT
>Ga0114993_10000410_pt1 | contig 50479 bp, 48 predicted proteins | sample ArcticOcean_MG_C_FD_87042 | JGI IMG/M metagenome (GOLD analysis project Ga0114993, IMG submission 87042) | Marine microbial communities from western Arctic Ocean - ArcticOcean_MG_CB2_150 | ecosystem: Environmental > Aquatic > Marine > Oceanic | place: Arctic Ocean: Canada Basin | collected... | reverse complement strand
TCTACGCCGCGGAATACCCGGCACCCACTGGAAGAACAATCTTTCCGGATGACCGTAAGGCCTGGAAAGTCGAAGACGTCCCCTCTTGGGGCGCAGCTTCGTTGTCAGAACTTTCGCGGGCGAGGCACCGCAGAACAACCACGGCTCAACCACCGGTCAAGCGACTGCTATTTCAACTTGTCCTGAGCCTGTCGAAGGGCGCCCACCGCCAATTCAACGCGCCACGACGGGAAAAGGGGCACGTGATCACGTGCCCCTTAGGCCAGATCTACCTGCCGCCTAAATCGGCAACACTATCGACGTTGCCTCTTCGCCACGCGCTACCCGGCTGACGTTCGCGATCGCGAACTCCGTGCTGGTGTAGGTGGACTCGATGGCCCTTGAGGCCAGGTGTGGGGTGATGATTACGTTGTCCATATCGAACAGTGGGTTGTCGACTGGTGTCGGCTCCTGCTCCAGAACATCGAGGCCTGCACCGGCGATCTCTCCGTCGCGGAGTGCCTGGATGAGTGCGGTTTCATCGACTACCGGGCCGCGGCATGCGTTGATGAGCATTGCGGTCTTCTTCATGAGACCAAACTCTCGTGTGCTCATCAGGCCCTTGGTGGTTGGCTCCAGCGGTACGTGCAGCGTGACCACGTCTGAAACGGCGAGCAGTTCATCAAACGGGAGCTTCGTCACGTTCAACGCATCCGTTACGTCTGAGTCAAAATCGATGGTGTCGTAGTAGACGATCTCGCAGTCCCAGCCCCGCAAACGCTTCGCAACTGCCTGCCCGATACGGCCAAGACCCACGATTCCGACGGTCTTCTCTTCCAGCGTGTGGTAGTCCTCAGCCTCGCCCGGCATGACAGCTTCGCCCAGCCATTTGCCTGCGCGTGCGGTCTTCAGCTGGTGCTCCAGCCTGCGATAGGCGGAGACCATCAGCGTGATGGTGTGCTCGGACACGGCCACCCGATTGCCGCCACCGTTGTTTGCGACCTTAACGCCCAGTTCGTAGATGGCGGGCTTGTCAATCCAGTCTGTGCCCGCCGACGTGGTCTGAATCAGTTGTAAATTGGGCATCTTTGAGGCCATGTCTGTTGTGAGGCCACGCACGCCAGCAGGAATGATCGCAACGGCGTCATGACACTGCGCAACTACGTCGTCAGCCGACTGCGTTGAGTCGACAAACGCGATATCTACATCGTTGCCACCTTCTGACGCCAGCCACTTGTACCGCTCTACCGCCGCTTCTGTCTTTTCGTCCGGCGTTCCAAGAATCACAACCTGCTTTGCCACTGTCTGTCTCCATTGCCTGTTCAGTTGGTGTAGCGGCAGGTTTGAGCCCTGCCTATCCAAAATGTTCAATATGTCAGCCCACGTAAACAGAATTACGGTGCCGGGCGGGATTATACTTCTCTAGTTGCGCGCGTGAAGACGCGCACTCATATTCTGTTTTGAATTCATCGGATCAAATACTAAGACGCCTACCCAGCGGGCCAAATTATTCACACGCCCGAATCAAAACCTGAGCCACCTACCTTGTCGAGGCACGTTGCGAAGTGTCCACACGGGATAACCAGATAACCGCAAAAATGAGTCAAATACAAAAAGTCACCGTGCGCGTGCCGGCAACCACGGCCAACATGGGCCCGGGGTTCGATTGCCTGGGCCTTGCGCTGGACATCTGGAGCGAACTCACCGTTGAACGCGGCCCATTCAGCGTCATGATGAAGGGCGAGGGCGGTGTGGCCGCGTCTATGCCGTTGGACCGCACGAACCTGGTGGTGATTGCAGTGGAAGCGGCGTTTGAAGCCGCGGGCAAATCGGTTCCAGAACTCACATATCTTTCTGGCAATGGCATTCCGTACTCACGCGGACTGGGCAGTAGCTCCGCTGCGATTGTGGCCGGGCTTCTGGCTGGTGCTGCACTGGCAGAAGTGGAGTTCGAGCAGGAACAGCTGATCAAGCTTGCGGCTGATCTTGACGGGCATCCCGACAACGTGGCTCCGGCGATTCTTGGCGGAATGTGCGTCGTAGTTCAGAGCGAGCTCGATGCCGAACTCGATCTCGACCCTCGGCCCGGCCGTTGGATCACCAACCAGATCTCGCTGCCTGATGATCTGCAGGCAGTCGTATTCGTTCCAGACGTGGAAGGCCCAACCCGCGAGGCCCGAGCGCTGTTGACACCAGAGGTCTCCCGCGCCGATGCCGTGTTCAACGCTGGACGCACCGCGCTCATGGTCAGCGCATTCGCCAACGGCAATTTCGATATTCTGCGATACGCCTCGGAAGATCGGCTACACCAGCCTGCTCGCAGCACCGTCTACCCGGCCATGAACCGCCTGATCGAGGCGTCCTACGCCGGTGGTGCGCACGCAGCGTTCCTCTCCGGCGCTGGCCCGGCTGTCGTCGCGTTGACCACTTCCCGTGAGATGACGATCATCTACGAAATGCATGAAGCCGCCCGCCAACACAATCTGCCCGGCAAGACGATCGTGGCAAAGCCTGCGCCAACTGGCGCGTACGTGGCTAAGACGGAATGACAAACAAGTCACGCAACATAATCGTCCAGAAATACGGCGGAAGCTCTGTTGCCGACGCCGAGAAGATCCGCGCAGTTGCGGAGCGCATTTGCAAGACGCGTGCGACTGGCGCTGACGTAGTGGTCACGGTATCAGCGATGGGCGACACGACGGACGAGCTCACGGCCCTCGCCAACGCCGTTGTTGGCGACCATGGTGCGCCTGAACCGCGCGAAATGGACACGTTGCTCTCAACAGGAGAGCTTGTCTCCGCGTCGTTGATGGCGATGGCTATCCGGGCGCAGGGCCACGAGGTGATCAGCCTCAGCGGCATCCAGGCGGGAATCAAAACAGACTCACGCCACCAGTCGGCCCGAATCGCCAATATCGACCCCACCCGTATATACCGAGAACTGGATGCAGGCAGGGTCGTGGTTGTGGCAGGGTTCCAGGGCCTCTCTGATACCGAAGACGTCACGACGCTTGGCCGTGGCGCATCCGACACCACCGCTGTGGCGCTGGCCGCGCAACTTGGCGCTGCTCGATGTGAGATTTACACGGACGTAGACGGGATCTACACCACAGACCCGCGAATCGTGCCAGAAGCCCGCAAGCTGGATGAGATCGATTACGGGGACATGCTTGAGCTGGCCAGCCTGGGCGCCAAGATGAATCCTCGTTCGATTGAGCTTGGTGCGGTCTATGGTGTGCCAATTCTGGTTGCATCCACGTCTGGAGATCTGCCCGGCACCCTGATTCACGGAGAGAGCCTCAAAGGCTCCACGACAATGGAGATCCGCAACGCCGTCACAGCTGTGGAAGTGGAGCGGGACGTTGCTGAGATATCGCTGCGGACCAGTGAGGCACGCCCCGGCACATCTGCAGCACTGTTCGAAAAGGTGGCCGAGCGCGGAATCAATGTTGACGTAATTCTCGCCAACGATGCTCCCGGTGGCGATGCATCTGACATCACCTTTACCGTCTCTTCAAAAGATCTGGCTAACGCTGTTTCGGCCGCGAGCGAAGCACCCGGTGCCACGGTAGAGAGCCGCTCTGACCTCGCCAAGGTCAGCATCGTTGGCACGGGAATGCAGAACAGCCCCGGCTACGCGGCCCGTATGTTCCGCACACTCTCCAGCCACGGGGTGAACATCCACCTGATGGCGACGGCAGAAGTGCACATCACGTGCATCGTAGACGCATCTGGCGTCGATGAAGCGACGGCAGCTCTGGCGCGCGAGTTCAAAGCGCCAATCATCGAGTCTGAGGCGCCAGAAGTGGATGAAGTGGAGTACCCGGTCACAGGGATCGCCATCACCCGCAGCGCCGCCAGAATCACCGTTCGCGGCGTGGTCGACCGGCCCGGCGTTGCAGCAGGAATCTTCGAGCCGCTGGCCGACGCAGGCATCTCTGTTGATGTGCTGGTTCAGACGGCCGCCAGCGATGGGCGCACAGACATGGCATTCACCGTTGAAAAAGATGAAGCGGCACGTGCAAGGCAAACCGTGGAGGCCCAGACCGACGTTGAATTCAGTGAAGTGCTTGTCGATCCCTCCATGGCAAAAGTGAGCGTAGTTGGCACGGGCCTTCAGAGCACACCCGGCCAAGCAGCGAAAATGTTCCGCACGATGGCGGCCGCAGACGTAAATATTCGCTCGATCACCACCGCAGACATTCGCATCACCTGCCTGGTGGACTCCGACGACGTTCCAGCTTCAGCGCGGGCACTCCACGCGGCGTTCAAGCTCGCGGACGCTCGATAACCCTATGGGCGAGCCTTTCCTTAGCGTAGTCATCCCGGCGTTCAACGAGGAGAAGTTGATCGACGATGCAATTTCGCAGCTTTCAGATCATCTATCCAGCAAGTCGTACTCGTGGGAGATCATCGTCGCCGACGACGGCAGTTCTGATCGTACCGCGGAGATTGTGAACGATGCCGCTGGGAGCGATGATCGAGTCCGGCTGGTCCAGATCCCTCATCGGGGCAAGGGCGCGGCGATGCAGGCAGGAATGCTTGCCTCAGATGCCACGTGGCGGTTCATGTGCGACGCTGACCTCTCCATGCCAGCCGATCAGATTGACCGTTTCTTCGTCAACGCTGAACCCACATACGACATTGGCATTGGCTCACGTGAAGCCACAGAGTCAAGGCGGATCGGTGAGCCGTGGCGACGCCATTTCATCGGCCGCATTTTTAACTACGTGACCCGGATATTCGCCATCAGTGGACTGGATGACACTCAGTGCGGCTTCAAGATGTATCGCGGCGAATTGGCTGAGAGTATATTTGGAGCACAGACGCTGCCAGGATTCGGCTTTGACGTGGAAGTACTCTTCCTGGCCCAGAAGCAAGGCGCCCAGATGGAAGAGATCGCTATCGACTGGTACTACCGGCAGGACAGTAAAGTCAGCCTCATTGGCGGAGCACTTGGGTTCATTGATATATTCCGTGTGCGCCTGAACAATCTGCGCGGCGTTTACGGTAAAAAGGCCTCCAAATAGCCATGATGCAATCTTCTGAAGCAGACACCATCGATCGCGTGCTCGAATACGCCAAACGAATCGCGGTCATCGGCCTCTCATCTGACCCGGCCCGCCCTAGCTTTGGAGTCACCTCATATCTGCTGACACAGGGGATGCAGATCACGCCAGTGAATCCACATGAAAAAGAAGTGTTCGGCATCGCTGCGGTCGACTCTCTCGATCACGTCGAAGGCGACATTGACGTTGTTAACGTTTTCCGGCGACCGGTCGCTGCACCGGAAGTTGCAAGACTGGCCGTTGAAAAGGGGGCGCGAGCACTGTGGATGCAACCGGGTGCGGAGAACGATATCGCCGCCAACAACGCACTGGAAGCCGGGCTAGATGTGGTCAACGGACCGTGCATCATGGTGCAGCACAAGTTGTGGTCATTTCGCCAACTGGCGAGTCACCAATCCACCACTCCCCCTAACCGAGCCTAGGAATTTCTGACGCACGGAATGAGCCTCCAGGGGACGCCCCCCTGGTTGTCGTTGTTGTTCCAACTTTCAATGAGGCCGAAAACCTCCCGCTCCTGATTCAGCAACTCCGCGATCTCAATATCCAGAGCATGGGAATCATCATCGTTGACGATGACTCAGCTGATGGAACAGGAAAGGTCGCTGACCGGCTGGCCATCGAGTTCGATGGCTACTTCCACGTGATTCACCGCGAGGGGAAGCTTGGCCTGGGTAGCGCGTACGTTGCTGGTTTTAAGTTGGCGCTAGATGCCGGGGCACAGTTCATTATCGAGATGGACGCTGACCTGTCCCACCCCACGCAGGAAGTACCCGAACTTCTCCAGAAACTCCAAGAGTTCGATGTCGTGGTTGGCACCCGATACTCGTCCGGTGGAGACGTTGATCCGTCCTGGAATCTTGGCCGCCGATTGCTTAGCAGGCTGGGAAACATTGGGATAAGAGCACTGGTTGGCGTGCACGTTAGTGATGCCACTTCCGGATTCAAAGGTTTCCGACGTTCAGCCCTTGAAAATGTCGACCTTAATGACTTCAAAGCAAATGGCTTCGCGTTCCAGGCAGAGATGACTATGGCATGCCAACGAGCGGGTCTGGCGATTGGCGAGCACCCGTATGTGTTCCGAATGAGAAACGCGGGTGACTCAAAGATGAGCGCGGGGATCGTCTACGAAGCTATTGTTCGCTTGTTGCCACTCCGATTTCGTCGGTAACTCCCAACCCCTGGTTCAGTTCAAATCTTGCGAAAACAGTTACGTTTCCGTGTAAACCGCGTCGAAAACCGCTTGAAGAATAGGCGCGCCGCTTCTTAGGATGCGCACGACGTAACTAATTACGTCGTGAATGTCATTGGAATCATCGAGCAGACATATGCAGCAATCAATTAACGAGTTTCAGTCTCCAACCGAGATGATGACGCAAGCGGCTGTAGCCCACGCGCTGAACGGCGAATGGGCCGACGCGATTCAGGCCAACCGAAAACTGATTGCGCAGGCCCCGACGGACATCGAGGCGCTAAACCGGCTCGGTAAGGCGTTCGCTGCCTCAGGACACCTGCAGGATGCGATAGCCGCCTACAGCAAGGTTGTCGAAATAGATCCCCGCAATGTCATCGCCCAACGCTACCTCACAAGGCTTGCGGGGGCCGGAGAGGCTGACGGCCTCACCGAAATATCGGGTGCCGCCAGAGAGATGGCACGCGTGTCCGGCAGCACAACTGGATCGGCAATCGTCACTCGCCTGGTTCGCACGGCAGGGGCAGACGTCCTGTGTGGAGCCAAAGTTGGTGATCAGGTGGAACTTGAGCCTTCGCCCGCGGGTATCCGTGTCTCGGCAACCGGAGGAAAGTACCTGGGCGTGGTGAATCCCAAGTTGAGCGTACGCCTGGCACGCATGGTGATGAAAGGATCTCGCTACGATGCCTTTGTTGCCCACAACGCTGGCGACGATCTGCGCATCAACATTGTTGAAGCGTACAAGCACCCGTCAATGTCAAACATCATCTCATTCCCGGCACAGTATGTTGAGCACGATGAGCCGGTCACGGAGATAGACCGCTACGATCTGAGCGAAGCTGGTGCTCAGACCGGCTTACAGGACGGCTCACGGCTGATGGACGTTAGCGACGATGAGTCTGTTGCCGCCGCCGATGGAGCCACTCGGTCGGTACTATCCGGGAGTATGGATTCACCCGAGGTGTAGGTTGGCGGTTAGCCGTAGCCTGCTCGCTCCAACACTCGCCCAACAGCGTCAACAAACCCGTCGATCTGCTCATCGGTGATCATGGCGGAAATGTTGCCCGCGCACTGAGGTGAGAGAGCATATCCCTCGTTCAGCATACCGATGAACATGTGGGCCGCCAGCGTTTGGTCCGACGATTCCAAAGAACGGTAGTCGACGATCTGCTCGTTGGTGAACTGAAGGCTGAACAGGGACTCGATTCCCGTGACGCCCATTGGCGCTTCGCGATCTGAAATTAGATTGCGCAGCTTCTCCCGCAACTTCTCGCCGTTAGTACCAATCTGCTCGAACACTTCTGGCGTCATACCTTTCAGCGTTGCGATTCCGGCTGCGGCTGTCATGGGGTTTCCGTTGAACGTTCCAGCGTGCTTTACACGTGGACCAGTTGCGGGATCAAACAGCTCCATGATTTCGTTCTTGCCGCCGAATGCACCAACAGGGAGTCCTCCGCCAATGATCTTGCCCATGGCGGTCATATCTGGCGTGATACCAAAGTACTGCTGTGAGCCACCCGAAGATATTCGGAGAGAGATCACCTCGTCGAAGATAAGAACGATGCCCAGTTCTGTAGTCACATCACGCAACGTCTGCAGGAACTCTGGGTTAGCGGGGAGCATTCCGAGACGGCCGATAACCGGCTCAATGATCACCGCTGCCACTTCATCTGCATTCTCACGAATGATGGCTTCAGCAGATTTTGAATCGTTATACGGAATTACGATGGTGGTTCCAAGGACTCGATCGGAGACGCCTTCATAGTCGTGAAGGGCGTTTGGTTCCTGCTCGTCGCCCGCATCCTCAAACGAAGGATTCACGCTAACCGCAACATCCTCGTGCGCGCCGTGATATCCACCTTCTGCCTTGACGATCTTCTGCCGACCTGTGAATGCTCTCGCAGCTCGAATCGCGTTCAGCGTGCCTTCTGTGCCTGAGTTGACGAATCGGACTTTCTCAACGGACGGGATTCTCTCGCAGATAAGCTCTGCCCACTCGATCACCAATTCTGCTGGCGCGGGATATGAGAGGCCGCGACCAACCTGCTCTTCAACGGCTTTGATCACCGCGGGATGCCGGTGGCCAAGAATCAGCGTGGTCATGTTGCTGATGAAGTCAACGCGTTCGTTTCCATCGACATCGGTCATGGTCGAACCCTGGCCACGGGCTATGTAGACCGGGAACGGCTTCCACCAGATCGAGTTGCGAGTGTCACCACCAGGCATCGATTGCTTAGCACGCTCGTTCAACTTTGCTGACGCAGGATTCGCCTTCGCGTAATCCTGTATTTCCTGATCAAGGGCGGTGGTTGCTGTGGTCATGATTTTCTCTCTCGCATGATTCACCAATTGCAGGCATGGGCGCAAGCGTGCCACATATTACTCTTGCCGCCGCCTCTGGATACTCACGAGTTACCCGAGAATCCCGTCGTCTAGAGCAAAAGTAGCTCCAAAAGCTCAGGTAGGACACTCGCCGCGGTGCCACGAATCACCGCATCACAAGATCGCGTTAGCGGCGTCTCAGATGAATTGATCTCAATCAACGTTGCACCATTGGCCTTCGCGATTCGCGGCAGGCCACCGGCCGGCTTCACACTGGTAGATGTGCCAATCACGATTACGCAGTCCGCTCTGTCTGATTCGGACCGCGCTGCCTGAAGTGTCACCTGAGGAATCGGCTCACCAAACAGCACTGAGTCGAACTTCACACGACCAGAGCATTCGATGCAGGGCGGTGGTGGTGAATCGATAAAGAGCGTCGTGCGGGGTGTACGGTCACCACAGTCCACGCAGCGCATTTTGTGGCGGCTGCCGTGAATCTCGATCACACTCTTGCTGCCTGCGTCCTGATGTAGCCCATCAATATTCTGAGTTATGACGGACATCACCTTGCCGCTGTCCTCCATATCTGCCAGCGCCCGGTGACCCTCGTTGGGTTTCGCCTGCCTGAGCGCCTCTCGAAGTTCAACAATCCACGGCTCCACTCGGCGACGACGCTCACTAGACCAGAACGCGTCCGGGTCCTCCAACCACTCTGCATATGAATTTGTTGATGGCTGTCCGTGGCGACTCCAGATGCCGTCTGCACCTCGGAACGTGGGTATGCCGCTTTCTACGGACATCCCCGCGCCGGTCATAGCGACCACGTACTCACTACCTCGAATCAGATCGGCCGCTAAGGACACTGCGTCAATTGCGGCTTTCACGAGGACTGCAACTTTCCACCCTCGACCTGAAATTTACGGGCCCGATCCAGGAATTCACCCTCAATCATGGCAAAATCGGTTGTTGTCACAAACACCTGCTCGTATTCGGATGCCGCTTCCAGCACGAGTCGACGACGCCGAAGGTCTAGCTCCGATAGCACGTCGTCTAGCGCTAGCACAGGGCTTCGTCCGGTTGCATCGGAGACCAGCATCCCTTCTGCAAGTTTGAGCGAAAGTGCGATTGTCCGAGCCTGCCCGCGCGATGAAAACGAGCCAGCATCCCGTTCATGCAGTGATATCGCGAGTTCGTCTCTGTGCGGGCCGATCATGGAGACGCCACGGGCGATCTCGCGATCTCTGATCACGGCCAGACTTTGGCTGAGTGTGTCATTGATTTCTGACGCCCTCAGTTGCGATGGATGCTCACCCTGCCCCAGTTCTGGAAGATACTCCAGCGCAAGTCCATCATCACCATCCGCCAGACGAGCGTGGGATTGGACGGCGAGCGGAGTCAATTGGTCGATTGTAATTGCTCGTCGCTCAATGATGATTGCGCCTTCCTCGCACAGTCGTTCATCCCAGAAGTGCAACTCATCAAGTCCCGCACGCCGCTCACGGATGAGACGCAGCATGTTATTTCGTTGCGTTATGACCTTCTGGTAGCGCTGCAGCGCTTTCAGATATGCAGGATCAATTTGCGAGATAAGGATGTCCAGGTATCGTCGGCGTACTTTCGGGCCACCGGTCACAAGTTCAATGTCTTCTACCGCGAACGCAACAACGTTGAACGTGCCCACAAATTCACTGGCGGTGCGTTTGATGCCGTTCACCCGTAGCGACTTTTGCACTGACGCGTTTCCGCTGGCATCAACGTCGGCCATTTGCATACCAGCACCGACTTCAAAGTCGACCTGGATCTTGCATGTCTGCTCAGCGTCCTTTGCCACGCCAAGAATCTGCGCGTGCCCACCGGATGCAAGCAGTTCCCACCCGATCAGTTGGCGATCTTGGGAAGCGCGTGGCGATTTGGCCACCGAAAGCATGTAGACGGCCTCGAGCAAGTTTGACTTGCCCTGACCATTCAGGCCCTGGATCACGGTCAGACCAGGTGCCAGATCAGCCTGCGCGGCCTCGAAGTTTCGGAAGTTAGACAGTGTGAGTTGAGAAAGTCGGATTCAAAGTCTCCGGGGGTAGTCATCTGCGTTCGACGGACTCGGAGTATAAGTCCAGTTGGTGTTGCCATGCCCGCCGGCGGTCGCGCCGAGCCGCATCTGCGTACATCTAAGTATCCATAAACACCTGCGCGGAAGCGATCCGATTCACCGGAAGCGTTCCGACTCGACTATTCCCTGGACTGTCTATTTCATGAACCCGAATTCCTCAAGACCTTTTCAGGTTCTTCTTCTTGTATCCCTGACCCTGGTTGCGCTGCTCGCGTTTGCATGGCAAGCCCGTCTATTCGGACTGGGCGTGGAACGTGAAACGGTAATCGTCCCATCGATGGGTGGGATCTCCAACGGCGCGGATGCCAGTGCATCTCGCGAGTTTGAGATTGTCACGGTGTTGGGATACGACGCCATCCCCGCAATATTTGATCCTCAGTTTGTATCAGCCGCCGAGGCATCTGATCCTGATGGACGATCCGCGCCGTATCGACCCGACGAAAAGATACTGGGCATCGAAATCAATGGTGATGCGCGGGCCTATTCGGTTCCCATATTGAGTCGACACGAGGTTGTAAACGACACAGTAGGAGGGATACCGGTCGCGATCACGTGGTGACCACTCTGCTTCACTGGCATCGGGTATGCCAGACAGATCAATGGCCTGGAGCACACGTTTGGCGTCTCCGGAAAGCTGATCATGAACGCGCTGGTGATGTACGACCAGCAGGCCGTCCGCTGTGACCTTCTGGGCGAGTCTCTTGAGCCGATACCGCTAACGATGACCACGTGGGAGCGCTGGGTCGAAGAGCATCCAGACACCATTGCGTTGGAGAAGGTCAATGGCCGCTACACCTCAGACTCATACGAGAGTTACTATCGCAATAACCTCGCCACCGACGTGATCGGCCAGAGCAACTCTGATGATCGTCTCCGCAACAAAGATCTGGTTCTTGGCGTGGGATTTGAAGAGGGAGCGAAGGCGTATCCGTTTGAGGTTCTTGCCGCGGCGCGGGTGATCCACGACGATATCCTCGGTGAGCCTTCAGTGGTCTATTTTGACGATACAGCAGATACCGCTTTTGTCTTCAAAAGCATCGTCGATGGCCAGGAACTCACGTTTGACCTTGTGCTCGACAATGATCAGGACATTCTGATCGATCGAGAGTCTGGTTCGAAGTGGATTGCGTTCACAGGAACCGCGTTTGAAGGCCCGTTTGAAGAGCAGAACCTTGAGCGCGTCCACTCCACGGCGTCGTTTTGGTTCGCCTGGACCGATTTTTACCCGGCTACCGATCTTTTCCTGGGCTAGTAGCCGGGCGCGGGCCTCCGGCAGTCGCGCCGAGCCGCATCTGCGCACATCTAAGTAATTACGAACGCCTGCGCGGAGGCAATCCAATTCAATCGTCCTCTGGATGCCTTATTTAATGAAATCGAAAGCCATCAAACCCGCGCAAGTGATCCTTCTCAGCTCGATCATCCTCCTGACGCTATTCGCGTTCGCCTGGCAGACCCGGCTATTCGGGCTGGGTCAGCAACGTCAGACGGTGATAGTTCCATCATCAGGGGGCAGCACGGGCGCTGATTCTGACGTGACAGGTCGCGAACTTGAGATCGTGACACTGCTGCCATACGACGCAATCCCGGCGATCTTCAATCCTCAGTTCATATCTGCCGCAGAAGCTTCTGATCCTGATCAGCGATCGTCGTTATATCGGTCTGACGAGAAGATCCTGGGTATCGAAATAAACGGCGATGCACGCGCCTACTCCGTGCCCATGTTGAGTCGACACGAGGTCGTGAACGATACGGTGGGAGGAATACCAGTTGCGGTCACCTGGTGACCGCTTTGCTTTACTGGCATCGGGTATGCCAGAGAGATCAACGGGCTGGAACACACATTTGGCGTTTCCGGAAAGCTGATCATGAACGCGCTGGTGATGTACGACCATTAGACCGGCACACTGTGGAGTCTGTTCCTGGGACAGGCCGTTCGAGGCGACCTCCTGGGTGAGTTCCTTGAGCCGATTCCGCTGACGATGACCACGTGGGAGCGGTGGGTAGAAGAGCACCCGGACACACTTGCGCTGGACAAGGGCAACGGCTTCTACGGAAGAGACTCATATGAGAGCTACTACGATTCCAACCCCGCCACGGGGGTGATTGGTCAGAGCAACTCAGACGACCGCCTCCGCAACAAAGACCTGATCCTTGGGGTTGGATTTGAGGAGGGCGCAAAAGCGTATCCATTCGAGGTACTGGCGGCAGCGCGGGTGGTCAACGACGATATCCTCGGCGAGCCGTCGGTGGTCTATTTTGACGATACGGCAGACACCGCTTTTGCCTTCAAGAGCACCGTCGATGGTCAGGAACTCACGTTTGAACTTGCACGGGAAGACGATCAGGATATCCTGATCGATCGAGAGTCTGGTTCTAAATGGATTGCGTTTACAGGGACCGCTTTCGAAGGACCACATTCAGGTCAACACCTTGAGCGGGTCCATTCCACACCCTCATTCTGGTTCGCCTGGACGGACTTCTACCCGGGTACGGACTTGTTCTTGGGGTAGGAGTCGAGTCAACGACGACCGCTCGTGCCTTACGACATATCAACGGTGCCGCTAATCACGTGCTCGATCATCAAGCCCGCGTACACTGGTGATGTAGCCGCCTAACCAAAGCCAGTAACCCGAGAGCACACCACACCGTGGACCTGAAAGATTGGATACGTGACGTTCCGGACTACCCGCAGCCGGGAATTTTATTCCGCGACATCACGCCGCTTCTGACCCACCCACCGGCGTTCCGATACGCGATAGAGCAGTTGTCAGCGCCGTTCGCTGGCCAAAGTATCGACGCGATCGCTGGAATTGATGCTCGCGGCTTCATATTTGGCGCACCTGTTGCCCTCGAGCTTGGCGTGCCATTCGTGCCCATTCGCAAGCAGGGCAAGTTGCCGCCGGAGACAATTGGCGTCGATTACGACCTCGAATACGGCAGCAGCAGGCTGGAAGCCAGAGTGAATGCGCTTGAGCCTGACATGAATGTTCTGGTGATCGATGACCTTCTGGCCACAGGTGGCTCCGCCGCTGCCGCCGGGAAGCTAGTGCGAGAGCTGGGAGCAAACGTCATCGGTTACTCCTTCGCCATCGAACTGTTGTTCCTTTCGGGCCGAGACGTTCTGGCTCACGATAATGTTCAAGCACTGGTGCAGTACTAATGGCAACACGCGACACAGTAACCCTCGACCTCTGGTTGACCTTGATCGTGGATGTCCCGACGACGTCCAATCGCTCCACAAATCGGAACGTGCTCAGGGTTGAACAGATGACGGCCGCCATGGAAGCGGCAGGCCATCCCGCGACTGAGGAGCAGATTACTGCTGCGTTCGCCGCTGCGAGAGCCGATACCGATCATGCTCACCGCAACGGCGTGGACCGGACGTTTGAGCTTTGGATTCGGCAGGTTGTAGACCACATGCACCCAAAGCTGTTTGACCAGCTGCCGGACGAAGACGCGGACCGGATAATTGCGGCCGCGGATGAGCCGTTCATCCACTCTCCGCCCGACGTGCACGAATATTCACTCGGCCTGCTTAAGCACCTCAAGAGCGAAGGTTTGAAGGTCGCGCTGATCTCAAATACAGGCTTCACATCAGCCAACATGTATCGCCGGTGGTTCGCAGAACTGGGCTGGCTTGAATACTTCGACGTAACCACGTTCTCCAACGAGGCATGCGTAGCCAAACCGACTCCCAGCATTTTCCACATGACGTTGGATGAAATTCAAAGCGAACCTGCGAACGCACTCCACGTTGGAGATCAACTCCATTCCGATGTGATGGGAGCAAATCGCGTGGGAATGTCCACAGTCTGGATCAAGGGCTACGACACCAGCGATCCGGCGATCCCGCCTGACTACGCTATCGACGACCTGACGGAGTTGCCTGCGGTAGTAGAAAAGTGGCGAGACGCTGGCTAATCGTCTTCGACCTCAGAAGACCGCCTCACGTTCCGCATCGCAAACACCCATACGATCCCAAACAACACGGCAAACTCCACAACGGTCATACCGGCGATCATCAGCGTGGCATCCAGGAAGAATCCTTCGGGAAAAATCCTGAGTAGATAGCTGCTGCGCGGGTCCAACAGCCACAGATCATTTGCGAAGCTGATCAGGTGGAACTGGGTGAACACGGCATCGAAGCTGATGGCCGTCGCGATGCCCACCGCAACGACAGTTATCAGCGTGCCGGCTCCCCCGCCGATCATCATTCGCATCAGTAATCCAGTGAACTGCCAGCCTTTGATGAACACCCCGGCAAGCATGAAAAAGAGCAAGAAACCGAATGTGACACGCTCAACGTTGTTCACAAACAGCATCAGGTCTTTGACGTCTCGCATGTGCAGGATCTCGCGCTGTTCGTAGAGGGCTACATCGCCGCTACCAAAGTTGACCTGCGTTTCCAGGAACTCACGATCGTCGTTGAAGTATTCAACAACATCATCAGTCGCTCGGCGAAGCTCTTCCCGTGGAAGTCCTGTGCGGCGCTCAATGCTGTAGCGATTGAAGTCGTACTCGTAGAGCCACGATGAGTCCGTGATCACCCGCACGTTCCCGGTTATCAGAAACAGGGGGAGCGCAATCCCGGCAAGGACTGCACCGGCAACCCAGAGTACCGTGATATCTCGCAATCTGGCTCGGAGTGCCATAATCGTGGTTGGCGTGGTTGGCATTACTAGCGCCTCTGCTTCATCCTGTCCGACTGTCCGATTTTTGAAAACTCCGCTCAACTGAAATTGCTGCACTACGAGGGTATATGAATGACCGATCCCCAACAGGCATCCCAGAACTTCGATGATCTTGTTGCCGTCGTTGAAACGCTGCTCGCACCGGAAGGATGCCCCTGGGATCGGGAACAGACGCACTCCACGCTCCGAAAGTATCTTCTTGAAGAGACATACGAACTGATCGAAGCGATCGATGCAGATGATCCGAAGGGCATGACGGAGGAGTTGGGCGACTTACTGGTCCATGTGCTCTTCCACGCTGAGATGGCGAAGGCTGCGGGTGAGTTTGAATTGGGCGATATCGTCTACTCCGCCGCCGCGAAGATGATCGGCCGCCATCCGCATGTGTTCGGCGATACGGAGGCTGAGACTGCTGAAGACGTGTTGCAGAATTGGGATCAGCTCAAACGCAAAGAGAAGGGTGGTATTCGCCGAATCGCCGATGCCGTGCCGAAGGCGATGCCCGCGCTCTCATACGCCGCCGAGCTTCAGAACCGCGTCGAACGAGCAAAAGTTGAGTGGCGGGGCGAAGATAAAGGCCACTTGCCATCAGAATTGGTGGAGACGGTCACCACATCGACCGAACAGGCAGCTCAGGAACAAGCCGTAGGCGAATTCCTGTTCGAAGCCATCGCTGATCTGCGCGAGCTCGGCGTCGATCCCGAAACTGCGCTGAAACGCTACGCGCTGCAATTCCGTGATCGAGTGGAAGAGGCTGAGAACACTGCAGGCGACACGCCTATCTCGGAGCTATCAGACGGTGAGCGGCAGAAGGCGTGGGCCCAATCAGCCGAAACGTCAGCCTAGTCTGAAGACGGCAGTTTGCGGGCTGCCTGGATCTCCATGGGCTGGTCGTGACAGGTCAGTTCGCCTTCGCCCGCCTTCGTGCAGAGGATGGTCGTCTCACAGACGCTGCACTCGTATCTTTTGCCAAGTTGGTTCGCCATCAGGATCTCCCGCTATTTCGGATCAACGGGCTGGCCGTCGCACGTGATTGAGGCGTTTCCGCCCTTGGTGACAATGAACTCTGCACCGCAAACGCTGCACACAAACCGATTCCCGGTACTGACCTCCGCCATGCGCTTCGCCCTGTCCTCCAACTGATGTGATGTTTACTTGAGCGTGCAAAATCGTACAGCAACCAGCAGCCGTAGAACACTGTCAGATGTGCGCTCGCCTCATATAATTCAAATATGAGCACCCTGTACGTAGTCGCAACGCCAATTGGCAACCTTGCCGATCTATCTCCCCGTGCCCGAGATGTACTTGGGACGGTGACCACCGTAATCGCGGAGGACACTCGGGTTACCCGGAAGCTGCTCAGCTACATAAAAGCGTCTCCGCAACTGCTGAGTCACCACCTCCACTCCGATGATGCATCCGTCGAGCGCGTACTGGCAGCGCTGGACCACGGCAATGCTGCGCTCGTGACGGACGCAGGCTCACCCGCCATCAGCGATCCGGGCGGTTCGCTGGTGCGTGCTGCGGTCAAACGGGGACATGATGCCATCACGATCCCCGGCCCATCGTCGGTGGTCGCAGCCCTCTCCGTGAGCGGTTTTGAGGCGGACACGTTCTCATTTGGCGGCTTCGTTCCTCGAAATGGCACTGAGCGGGAAGCCGCACTTGAAGAACTACGCGGAAGAGGCGAGACCGCGGTGGTGTTCGAAGCGCCACACCGGATCTATGAAACATTGAGCGACATCGCCAGACTATTCGGAGACCGGCAACTATCCATCTCCAGAGAACTCTCAAAGATGTTCGAGGAGACTTTTAGGGGCACTGCTGCCGAAGCCCTAGAGTACTTCGAAGAGCCGCGCGGCGAGTTCGTAATAGTGATCGAAGGTGCGCCGCAGGCATCCGTTGCGCTAACCGACGAATACATCGTGGAATCGATCCGCACTGAGCGGGAGCGCGGACTCAAGGGCCGAGCGCTTGTTCAAGCGGTGATTGAGCTCACCGGTGAACGCAAAAGCAGGGTGTACAGGTTAGAGCTTGAATCGAGAGGCTCTTGAGCCTCAAAATCAGACCCCTGTGCTAGACTCGTTCGAGAACGAATCCCTATTGCGAGCCTGCGCGAATTCGAGACTTGAATCGCTCGTGTTGGCTCGCTAGAAATAGACGCCCGACCAACTTTGTCAGAACAAATTCTTGTCGCTGTCGCGTGGCCATACGCCAATGGCGAACCGCACCTCGGCCACATCGCAGGCACCTTCCTCCCAGCCGATATTTTTGCGCGCTATCACCGGCTGCGCGGCAATCGTGTTCTGATGGTTTCCGGCAGCGATATGCACGGCACACCAACCGCTCTTACTGCTGAGCGCGAAGGCGTGGAGCCAGTAGTGATCGCTAACCGATATCACGAGCTATTTGTCGAGACGATCAATCGTTTTCAAGTCCAGTTTGACCTGTACACAAGCACTGCCACTGCCAATCACGCAGAGGTTGCTCAGGCCGTATTCGTAAATCTTCAGAAGAACGGCTACCTGTACGAGAAAACCGAGTCCATGCCGTTCTGCCTGGAGGAGCAGCGATTCCTCTCCGACCGCTTCGTTGTCGGCACCTGCCCCATCTGTAGCTTTGAAAAAGCTGGAGGCGATCAGTGTGACAACTGCGGTAACACGCTTGATGCCGTTGATCTCATTGGAATCCGCTGCGCCGCTGATGGTTCCATTCCCGAATTTCGAGATACAGACCACTTTGTGTTCAAGCTTTCGGCCTTTGCTGATCAACTTGAAGAGTGGATCAAATCCAAAGAGTTTTTCCGGCCGCAGGTTCGCAATATGAGCCTCAGCATGGTGCAAGAGGACTTGCCCGACAGGGCGATCACGCGCGACATCACCTGGGGCGTATCCGTACCTCCGCACGTTGAGGGATATGAGAACAAACGTATCTACGTCTGGTTCGAAGCCGTAATTGGCTACCTTTCGGCGTCGATTGAGTGGGCCAAGAACACCGGCGACGAAGATGCGTGGAAGTCCTGGTGGCACGATCCGGAGGCGAAGTCGTTCTACTTCGTTGGCAAAGACAACACGCCATTTCACGCGATCTTCTGGCCCGCAATGATTATGGGCGGCGCTGGAGACGAAGCTCTGAACCTCCCGTACGACGTGCCCGCAAATGAGTACCTGAACTACGAGGGCGGCGCGTTCTCCAAGAGCCGCAACTGGGGCATCAACGCCCTAGAGGCCCTCGATCGTTACGATTCCGACGCGCTTCGCTACTACATGGCCGCTACGATGCCTGAAACATCCGATAGTGACTTCAACTGGCGATCATTCCTCGCCCGCAACAATGACGAGCTGGTCGCCACGCTGGGTAACTTCATTCATCGTGTGTTGAGCATGACTCAGCGCAACTTTGACGGTGTGGTTCCTGAACGTGGTGAGCAGGACGATTCAGATGCCGCTGCGCTTGAGGCGTGCGCGTCTGCGATGATTGAAGTTGCATCAGAGATTGAAGCGCGGCATTTTAGAGAGGCGCTCAGGCTGATCATGGCCCTAGCTCAGACTGGCAACCGATATCTGGACACTCAGGCACCGTGGAAGACGGCAAAAACAGACATGGACCGCACCGGCACAACGCTGGCTATCGGTATTGAGATGGCAAGCACGCTTCGAACATTGATACACCCTTACCTGCCTGATGGCGCGGCAAAACTGCACGCATCACTGGCCGCAGAAGGTGAAATAAGCGATATTGGCTGGAGCAATCTAACGCCATCCGCCGGCACTCAATTGCCAAAGCCATCTCCTATCTTCAAGAAACTGGACGACGCCATGATTGAAGAAGAACACGCCCGCCACGAATCTCCTGAACAGGGAGCGGCGGTCTAGTGCTGACCAAAAGCGATATTGAATCAACCGTCTACGGCCCGGTTGAGGTTGAGTTGCAGCGCGTAATCGCCTCACTAATTGCCGTGGCCGACCGTGAAGATGCTGAAAATATTGAGTCTGACATCGTGCTCCAGGAGCGGCTAGAACACATTCTTGCTGCGCCCGGGAAGCGAGTGCGCCCAGCGATCACTCTCCTAACGTCGAAACTGTGGGGGAAATCACCTTCCGAGTCGCAGGTGACGATGGCCGCGGCCGTGGAACTGTTGCACATTGCCACGCTTGTTCACGATGATATGGTGGACAGTGCTGATCTGAGGCGCGGACGCGCAACACCCAGCAATCTGTGGGGCGGCCGCACAGCAGTTTTGCTGGGCGACTACCTATTCGCAGCCGCTGCGATGTTCGTGTGCGACACGAATAATGTCCGGGTGATCAAGCGTTTCGCCGAAACCATCATGGAGTTGGCCAAGGGCGAGCTAACGGAGCTGATTGGCGAGGGCAATTCACTCTCCAGTCGCGACGCCTACTTCAAGCGCATTTACAACAAGACCGGGTCACTCTTCACAACCGCTGCAGAGAGCGGTGCCATCCTTGCCGGCGCATCCGACGCAGACGAGGCCCGAATGCACGACTATGGCTACTCCCTGGGGATGGCATACCAGGTCATGGACGATGTTCTGGACTTCACTTCCACGTCTGAAGAGCTCGGCAAGCCGGCCTGCAACGATCTTCGACAGGGCATCCTGACGCTGCCTTCGATCATGCTGATTGAGCGTTCTCCGGAAGACAATCCTGTGACGAGACTTCTCAACGGATCACCGGACGACAAAGAGATCCACCTCGAGCAGGCCGTGGCGCAGATGCGCGACACCGGAATCTTCGACGAGTGCATCGTGGTGGCAGACGACTACGTCCGCAGGTCTCTGGAGTCGCTGCAAGATTTCGACGACTCTGAGGCAAAGTCTTCGCTGCACACGCTGGCATCATTCGCCAGCAACCGACTGCACTAGTTCTCCAGCGGCCAGATCTTTCGGCCCGCCGCGTACGTCGCGATCACTTCAATCTCGCTGATTCGATCAGGGGCCGTCGTGATTGGGTTGTTGCTCAGCACAACGAAGTCCGCAGGTTCGCCAGGCAGCAACTTGTGCTGCGTTCCATCGGCGCGCCGGGTCACCAGTCTGAGCGCGTCCAATACCTCGATGGTTTGATCACCACCGACCAACCGACCTGAACGTGAGCACCGCGATGCGGCTGCCTGAATTGCCATTAGCGGAGACATCGACCCGTAGGGGGCATCACTGCCGTATGCCAGCGGCACGGGAGAGGCAAACCAGCTTCGCAATGGGTAGAGTGCGTCGGTCGGCGTTCCTGCGGCCACATACCGGTCTCCGCGTGACCAGATGAACCCCGGCTGGGTGACTACGGCTGCACCTGAGCGCGCTACAGCCTCGATGTTGCTGCTGCCTGCCTCAGAAGCATGCTCGATGCGAACGCCGAAGTCCGGTCGGTCCCTCGCCAGTGAGATACCCAATTCAGCAGCCAGATGGATCGCTTCAGGCTCAACGGCGTGCATGGCGATACCGGGCGCGCCGAGATGATGCTCCGAAATGGCCAACTCCCTGAGCTCGTCGAGCCCGTGGCTCAGCGCGACGCCGGATCGAGTGAGCATCACTTTTGTATAGTCGGCAAGCAGCGCCTGATCTTCCCGAAGTACGTTCCGCTCGATGCCGGGAGCCAACATTGCGCGGACACGAGGCAGGCCTGGTCCCGCAGTTGCAACTATAACTCCAAGGCGCGATGCATCATTCGTGTGCCCGGCATCGGTAGCGGACGTCACTCCCATCGACGCAAGGCGTAGAAGACTGCCACCAATAGCCGATACCTGATCGCCCTCAGACCGGCTGGGCAGAAGGGCAGAGATGTGTTCACCCATCTCAAGCAGCAGCCCGGAAGGCTCACCTGTGACGGCAATACGGTCGATAGTGCCACCAGGCGACTCTTCAGTCGATGCGGTGATGCCTAGCAGCGCCAGGCCTTTGGTGTTTACCACGTGCGCATGCCCTGAGCCATGCGTGAGCAGAATTGGTCGGTCTGTGGAAACGCGATCAAGATCGGTAGCCATTGGGTGCCGTCTCTCAGCGATCAACAGATCGTCATACCCCGCCCCAAAAAGCCAATCAGATCCGCCGCTCAACGCAGCATCGCTCAGAGCTGAGATCAGTCCATTGATGGAATCGACGCGCTCCGGACTGCAGTCCACCGAGGCTTCCCACGACGCCATCACCAGGAGATGGCAGTGGTTGTCGACAAATCCCGGCACGATGGTTGCTCCGCCAAGGTCGTGAACTTGGTCAGCGGTACCACTCGACTGAATCCGCCCCCCGCTGACCAGAAGGCCTGTCTCGGCCGGGATCTGGTGATCCAGCGTCAAAAGATTCGCGTTCTCAAATCGAACGACTCTCACCAGCTAACCAATCTCAACACAGCTCCCGCGTCGGTACGATATGGGTGATCATGCAAAAAGACCTCTCTCAACTGGCCCAGATATTCAAAACCTTCGCCCGCGTCGAAAGCCAGGCGATGTCGCCGTTTTACTTTGCGATGTCAGAGCGGATCTGGCAGGACGATGAAGTTCTCGCCATTGTCGCCAACGTCTCATCCGGTCAGCCGCCGCCCAACATGCTATTCGCAGCGGTGCTATTCCTGCTCAACCGCGGCGCCAACCCGGAGTTGCTGAGCCAGTATCCACCGAACTGGTCTCCGAACGAGTCAGACTCAACATACACAGACTTCCGAGCCCTCATCATTGATGAGTCTGCCGAAATCATCTCGATACTCCGATCCCGACGAGTGCAATCCAACGTGGTGCGACGTTCCGCTGTTCTGGCGCTTGGCCTTCATCATGTGAGGCATGCCATTGGCGATGGCCCACTGGTCAACATTGAGATCGGTTGCAGCCTGGGTCTCACATTGCTCTGGCCTAATTTCCATTACGACTACGGCACAGGGCGCTCGATGGGTGATCAAAATTCGGCCTTGCGCGTGACGACGGAGTTGACCGGTGAATCGCTGCCGCCAGATTTCACACAACTACCGCTGGTAAACGAGAGTATCGGGATTGAATACGACCCGGTGGATGCAACTGATCCCGACGCAATCGCGTGGCTAGAGGCGCTGATCTGGCCAAATCATGAGGACAATTTGCGCCTCTCTCGGGCGGCCCTGGAGCTATTCCACGCCAATCCGCCCACAATCCACGGCGGCGATGCGTCAATCATCATTCCAGAAGTTATCGCAGGGCTTCCGACTCAGTCAGCCGTATGCGTCTACCACTCTCACACGTGGAACCAGATGGATCAGCCAACCCGCGACCGGATTGACGAGCACTTGAAGCGCGAATCGATCAATCGGCCAGTTGTCCGCCTCTCATTTGAGGGTGCAACTGAATACTCCCTTCTCAGCTTGATTCGCTACGAAGACGGCAACCAGCTCGAGCCACAACGAATCGCCGAATGTGAAGCTCACGGTCGCAGAATCAAGTATTTGGGGGGTGGGGCGTGAAAGCGAAGCGCCGATTCACCCCGCGCGTAGCACCAGAACTGGTGCTCGACAGATTGGAAGTGGCGTACGGGTATGAGCCGTGGGCACCGCGTATGTCGGCGCTAGACGAGCTGCTGTTCACCGTGCTGACGCAACACACGTCGGACTCCAACGCTGAAATCGCGTTCACTGCGATGCGCAAGCAATACCCAACATGGGGCGTGGTGCTGGAGGCGGACACCAGCGAGTTGGCAAACACCATCCGAAGTGGTGGGTTGGCCAATCAGAAGGCGCCACGGCTGCAAGCAATACTGCTTGAGATTGTGCGGCGAACAGGCACGTTTGAAATCGAATTTCTTGGAGACCTGCCGCTCGAAGAGGCGCGGACGTGGCTAACTACGCTTCCTGGTGTTGGTCCAAAGACGGCAGCCGTCACGCTCGCCTTCTCGTTGGGCATGCCTGCGATGCCTGTCGACACGCATATCTACCGGGTGAGCAAACGCATAGGCCTGATCAGCATGAAGATCAGCGTTGACGATGCGCACGTGATAATGGAAGCGCAGGTTCCACCCGAGCGAATCCACTCCTACCATGTGCAACTAATTGCCCATGGTCGCCAGACCTGCAAAGCCATTCGCCCTCAATGCGATCGATGTGCGTTGCAAGATCTGTGCCCCTCAGCTGCCACATTTGCCGCCGCGTTCGAGAAACCGAAATACAAGCGACCTACGCGAAACGGCAAGACGTTATAGGCGCGACCAGAAAGCCACCAGAAAACCAAAGGGGGTGTCGAACCATGGGACAGGACTGGTATTCTGAAGTAGTCGCATCCCGCGACCACCCTGCCCCGTTAGTGTAGCGGCCTAACACGTCACCCTTTCAAGGTGAAGATCACCGGTTCAAATCCGGTACGGGGTACCACTCTCACTCAGTTGCCGAATTCCCGCTCCAAAATACGGGTTATCTACTGGCGTTTACCTGAAATTTACCTTCTCGTAACCCTTCTGATCCCAAACATGTGTTCGTTTGCCCGGAGCATTCCCTATGTGGGCAATCTGCCCGCACTGTCAGATACACATCGTGACGGGCAAGCTAGTGGTTCTCTTCGCTCCATCATTCGTCAGTTTGAATATCCTCGTGGTCGAGAAAGATCGCGATCTATGCCGCACGTTTGATGAAGTTCTCACTCACGATGGGCACACGGTTCAGCTAGCCACTAGCCTTGATACGGCTTCTGACGAATTGACGAGTGGCCCGTTTGATGTGATGTTCTTGAACATCCGCACAGTGGAAACTTCGCCTGAGGATGTTAAGGCCGCGCTCGCCCGGCATCAGAGGCGTGCACCTGAGATGGTGCTAGTTGGTGAGTTCCTTGGCCGTCCAGACGGGGCACTTCTACACAGCTACGGCGCAACGGTGCCACTTGCAACGCCGTTTGGCTCTATTGAGCTACGGGGTGCGGTGGCGAGGGCTTACGGACCCAGGTATCTGGAAGACATGCAGAGCAGGCGCAAGAAAACACGTGCCGTAAGTGAGATGATCGAAAGCTAGATCAGCCGCCGATCTGGTACATCTCTATCTTCTTGGCGGGTCGCTCATCTCCTGAATTGAGAATTGCCGTACGCTCTTCTGAGTAGCGATCGGTCCGGCTCTTCCATGTGCCGGATATCAGATCAAGCAGCTCTTCATCTGTCGCCCCTGCCCTCATGGGGCCTCGCAGGTCAATGCCGTCCTCTGCGAACAGACAGGTGACCAACTTGCCGTCGGTAGACAATCGAGCGCGAGTACAGTCGCCGCAAAATGGCTCCGTGACAGACGTGATCACGCCAATCTCGCCTCCGCCGTCTGAATACTTCCAGCGCCGAACCACTTCGCCAACGTAATTCGGCTCAACCGGCTCCAATGGCAGCTCAGTACGAATCAAATCAATGATGTCCTGTGCAGGCACCACTTTATCCATGTTCCAGCCGTTGAGGTTGCCTACGTCCATAAACTCAATGAATCTGAGGATGTGGCCGGTGCCTTTGAAATGCTTTGCCAGATCGACCAGCGTGTGATCGTTGATTCCCTTTTCGACCACAGCGTTGATCTTGATAGGCGATAGTCCGGCGTTCTCTGCTGCAGCGATGCCCTTGAGCACATGCTCCGTACCGAAATTACGGCCGTTCATCTGCTTGTAGACGTCCTCGTCCAGGCTATCGAGGCTGACGGTTATCCGTCGAAGGCCTGCGTCCACCAGTTGATCGGCAAACTTCTCCAGCAGATATCCATTGGTTGTCAGCGTGAGGTCCTGCACGCCCGGGATGGCATTCAGCATCCCGATGAGATCAGATACATCGGCGCGAATCAGTGGCTCACCGCCGGTGAGGCGCACTTTAGTGACACCAAGGTTTGTGAACAGTCTTGTGAACCTGGCGATTTCCTCAAACGTGAGGATGTCTGCTCGAGGCAGGAATTCGTACCGCTCGCCGTAGATCTCTGCGGGCATGCAGTACGGGCAGCGGAAGTTGCACCTGTCGGTGACGGAGATACGAAGGTCGCGCAGCGGCCGCTGGTACTTATCTACCGGGATTGAGTCTTTACTGATTTCCGTAGCGGCCAATAATGGATTTCCAAAGCTGAATTCGAGTGATGTACTGTCTGCAATAACAAGTTTAGCTGCAAACGGAGCGCTATGGCGGCGTTCAGCTTCCTCGTTGCCGAAGTAATACCGCTATTTTCCTCGCTGCGATGCCGCGGTGACTCAAGGCATCCTTCTGGTCAGCCGTCAGTTCAGCCATGCTCTTCTGGCGCTGTGGCACGTAAAATAGGGGGTCGTAGCCAAACCCATTGCTTCCCTGCCGCTCATACCCAATCTCACCTTCACACGCCCCTTCAACCGTCACTGTCTCCATAGTGGACGGATCTGTCAGCGCTATCACGATTCGGTAGCGAGCAGTGCGTTCGCCGGATGCAACATCTGCCAAATTTGCGAGCAATAGATCGTTGTTCGCTTCGTCATCGCCATGCTCGCCCGCGTACCGTGCGGAGTAGACGCCCGGTGCGCCATCAAGCGCGTCCACTTCAAGTCCGGAGTCATCAGCGAGCGTGAGGACGCCGGATGCTTCAGCGTAATCCTGTGCTTTGCTTCGGGCGTTGGCCTCAAACGTATCGCCTGTCTCCTCCGCATCAAAATCAACGCCAAGGTCATCGAGAGTGAACAGTTCGAACTCAACGCCCTCTAGAAGGCGCTTAAACTCCCGAAGTTTCCCTTCATTTCGCGTGGCAATCGCAAGTCGCGGGAGGATTCTGGCCGTCAATTCTCGTCCAGCATTGGTAGATACGCCTCCCACCGGTGTTAAATCTGTTGCATCGCTCGAAAGGGCGATGATATGCTGCCCGACGGTTTGTTACAAAAAGCACTAACGGTTTGGGCGATTGCTTGAGCCGCATTGGATTGTGATTTCAGGGCACTGCTCGGATCACTCTTGGGTAGGCGGAGACGTACCTCTCCACAAATGAATTTATTCCGGTTTTCGCTAATGCGACGACGTTCTGCGCTACTACTGGCAATTCTTGCGCCGGCTCTACTTTCGGCTTGCATTCTTAACAGTAACCAATCCCCGTTTGAGACGGCGGGGCCTGTTGCTGAAGATCAGAAGAACATATTTATCTTCATCTTCATCATTGCCGTTGTTGTATTTGTCGTTGTAGAAGCAGCCCTTCTCTACTCAATCCTTAAATTCCGACAGAAGGGTGGGGCTTCCAAGCTCCCGAAACAGGTTCACGGGAACACCCGACTTGAAATTGGTTGGTCTCTTGCCCCGATCGTGATTCTGGCAATAATCGCCGTGCCAACGCTGATCATGATCATGGATCAGGACCGTGGCCCCCTAGATGGTCGTGTTCCTGACAACCCACTTGTGATCAACGCCGTTGGCCACCAATGGTGGTTTGAGTTCGAATACCCTGGTGAAGATGTCATCACCGCCAACGAACTCCACATTCCTGTCGATCGTGCGGTGGACGTTCAATTGATCTCAGACGACGTGATCCACAGCTTCTGGATCCCTCAGATCGCTGGCAAGGTAGACATGATCCCTGGTCAGGGGAACAGCATGTGGATCCAGGCGAGTGAGACTGGCACCTTCCTTGGACAGTGTGCAGAATTCTGCGGTGAAGCACATGCCAACATGCGTTTTCATGTTGTCGCTGAGACAGCCGAGGAGTACCAGGCGTGGCTTGACGGAATGCGTCGCCCACCTGCATCCCCAGAGCCAGGCTCAGCTGCTGCTGCCGGTCAGACTGTCTTTGCACAGAACTGCACCACATGTCACACGGCCAACAGTTACATTCCAGCGGTGGCACGTGCAGAGCGTGGCACACAGCTCGCTCGGCAAGAAGCCTTCAAGGCTGATCCTGAGAACGCCCGAATCATCTCTGCGCCAAACCTGACTCACCTTGCCTTACGCACTCACTTTGCCGCTGGCATCGCTGAGCTCAACGAGGCCAACCTGCGTGAATGGATTCTTGATCCTAACGACATCAAGAAAGGCAACCGTATGTCCAAACAGGCAACTATCTACAATGGCTCAGAGCTAAGTTCAGCAGAAGTTGATCAGCTAGTGGCCTACCTGATGTCACTATCTCCAATAGCGGCCGACGCAGTGGAAGAAGTAACCGAACCCGTCGGAGGCGGTGGTGGTGAGCCATCAGCAGCCAACGGAGAAGCGTTGTTTGCCAGTACGGGATGTTCCGGTTGCCACAGTACTGGCACCAACACGGTTGTTGGACCTGGCTTCAGTGGCCTCGCAGACAGAGCAGGCTCAACAGTCGATGGACAGTCAGCCAATGATTATGTACGTGAATCGATCGTCAGCCCCAACGCCTTTGTAGTTGGTGGCGGAGCAATCAGCGCAATGCCCGGTACCTTTGGAGCGCAGCTTGACGACGGCGAGATCGACGATCTCGTAGCGTACTTGCTGTCGATTGAATAATGATTAGTAGAAACAAATCGGTGCAAGGAGTATCACTCGCACTCCGATTGACCACATCTGGTATGTGGGTCAGTTGGCGGGGGAAATAAAGTGGCTCAGGAAGCAGTAATTTCAAAGTTCCCGAACCCGATTCCGCGCCCCAAGTCTGACACGGGGATCTGGAGCTGGATAACGACGGTCGATCACAAGCGGATCGGCACTCTATACGGCATCTCTGCCTTCATATTCTTCCTTGTTGGAGGAATTGAAGCGCTGATCATGCGCCTGCAGCTTGCACGCGCTGACAATGATCTGGTGTCTCCAGAAGTCTTCAACCAACTCTTCACAATGCACGGCACTACGATGATTTTCCTTGTCGTCATGCCACTATCTGCTGCCTTCTTTAACTGGATGGTTCCGTTAATGATTGGTGCCAGAGACGTTGCGTTCCCAAGGCTGAATGCTTTCAGCTACTGGACGTTCCTATCTGGTGGTTTGCTAATCAACCTCAGCTTTGCGTTCAACTCAGCTCCAAACGCTGGCTGGTTCGGTTACGCAAACCTGACAGAGGGCGCATACGCACTGGGCAACAACACCACGTTCTGGGTGATTGGTCTACAGGTGCTTGGTATTGCATCGCTGGCTGCAGCCTTCAACTTCCTGGTCACCATCATCAACCTGCGCGCTCCAGGCATGAGCTTCATGAAAATGCCTGTCTTCATATGGATGGCGCTGATCGTGCAGATTCTTTTGGTGCTGGCATTCCCCGTCATCACCGTTGCCCTGATCGAGCTTCAGTTCGACAGACTTTATCTAACGAATTTCTTCAACCCTGATGCCGGAGGCGAACCTGTCTACTGGCAGCACATGTTCTGGCTTTTCGGACACCCTGAGGTCTACATCCTAATCCTCCCAGCAATGGGAATCGTGTCAGAAGTACTCCCCGTGTACTCCAGAAAACCGCTGTTCGGTTACGCGTTCGTGGTCTTTGCTGGCGCGGCTATTGCATTCATGGGCTTCTTCGTGTGGTCACACCACATGTTCACCACAGGACTTGGGCCGGCGGCTACATCCGCATTTGCCTTATCTACGATGGCGATCGCGGTTCCAACCGGAATTAAGATATTCAACTGGATTGGAACCGTCTGGGGCGGAGACGTAAAGCTCAACTCCGCGATGCTGTTCTCAATCGGATTCGTTGCCTTATTCATTGTTGGCGGACTATCAGGGGTAACCCACGCCTCGCCGCCGACTGATGCACAGCAGCAGGATACGTACTACATCGTTGCGCACTTCCACTACGTGCTGTTTGGCGGCTCGATATTTGGACTGTTCTCCGGTGTGTACTACTGGTGGCCAAAGTTCACAGGCAAATTCCTGAACGAGAAGCTTGGAAAGATTCACTTCTGGCTCATGTTCGTGGGTATGAACCTGACATTCTTCCCGATGCACTGGTTGGGTCTGGACGGTATGCCTCGAAGAATCTTCACTTATGCAGAAGAGTCCGGCTGGGAGCGATCGAACGAGTTTGCAACACTTGGTGCATTCATCATCGCCATTTCAATACTTGTATTCATCTTCAACTACTTCAAGACCTCGCGCGGTGGTGAGGTAGCCGGGGCGGACCCGTGGGATGGTCGAACACTTGAGTGGTCAATCCCATCACCGGTGCCCGTCTATAACTTCGTGAACATTCCGGAGGTCGATGCACTGGACGACTGGTGGGTGAAGAAGTACCCGGAGACGATTCTTCACGAAGAGGCACACGACTCTGATGGTGAACAACTCGCACCGGCCGGTGCAGAAGATATCCCGTTGGTGCCAAAGGTCAGCCCAGAGAAACTTCTGGGTGCTGATCACGGTATCCACTTGCCCGACAAGTCTTACTACCCGTTGATTGCCGGAGTCGGCATTACATTCTTTGGCGGCTCCCTGATGAGCGCATGGTGGCTCACTCTGATTGCCGGTCTCATCACTCTGTACGGCGTGCTGGGCTGGGTATTTGAACCTGTCAACGACCCGGAGGACCACCACTAGGACAAGTAGACCGCTCTCGGGCGAGTCCTTACGGAAATACATTGGCACAAGCAGCAATAACAGCAGACAATCACAACGTGGAACACCACGAGGAGACTACGACCGGCCTCAGCCATCGCAAACTTCTCATGTGGTCCTTCCTTGGATCCGAGTGCATGTTCTTCGGGTCCCTCATCGCTACCTATTTGGTTTACCGAAACCAGAGCAAGGTTGGCCCTTGGCCGGATGAGATCATCGACGTGCCGCTTACAACCATCAGCACATTCGTACTTCTGATGAGTTCGCTGGCAATGGTTCTGGCGCTGAACTACACCCAACGCGACCGACCCAAGCTTGCCCGATTCTGGATTCTCATGACCGCAGCTCTGGGTTCTGGATTCCTGGGTTTCCAGGCATTTGAATTTACTGAGTTCTTCCACGAGGGACTGACTCCTCGAATAAACCTCTTTGGGACCACGTTCTATGTGTTGACCGGTTTCCACGGGGCGCACGTAACTTTGGGTGTGATCTGGCTATTGATGATGTCTGGAACGGTGACACCAACGGGTAAGAGCGGAGTATCGCTCCTTGCCACGTTATTGGCCTTCTATCTGGGCATGGTGGGTGTTCTTGGAATGGTTGATGTCATTCCTGATATCGAGGGTTCGCCTTCAGTCATCATCTTTATCGTTGGTCTCATCTTGACGCTGATCGCGGGTGCCTGGCACTTCAGTATTGATACGACGATGAGCGTCAAACATCAGTCTGAGAACATCGAAATCCTGGGCCTCTATTGGCACTTTGTTGACATTGTTTGGATTGTGATCTTCACCGTCATCTACCTGGTTTCCGCCAACGATGGTGAACATCTCACAGAAGGCCTCCTACACGGATAGGGCAGGACATAATTTAAGTTGTCTACAGAACAGTCAGGAACAGAACAGAAGCGCCCAAACTTTTTGAGGCGTTGGCTGTGGCACACGGATCACCGCTATCTGGTAATCCCAATTACGTATGCCCAGGAGCCTGACCCTGAGGGCGAAGGCCCATTTGGCAAAGCGTCCACAACGTGGAAGCGAAAGTGGTGGGATTGGACCGGCGGCGATCACGCCTCCATCATGTTCTACATTGTGGTCGGTGCAATCCTCAGCTTAATCACGCTGGGTGAGTACTGGATATTCACAACTAACCTGAATCAGACACCGCTCAACGCGCTGCTGTTCATCATGTCAGCGGTCAAGTTCTTCATGGTCGTGGCGTTCTTCATGCACCTGAAGTTTGATAACAAATGGTTTAGCTATTTGTTTGCCGCGGGCTTCTTCCTGGCGATCGCTATATTCCTATCGGTCCTGGCGCTCACGGACAAGTTGAACGGCTAGCTGAACAGCGGGTGGTTCTCCACCGCGCCATCTCAGTTCCCGATACGCGTGCGGTTGCAAGGTGTTTTTGCAGATGCCGCCACCCTTCGATAGGCTCAGGATGGCCTCAATTTGCAGGCACTTGTTCACACCGAATGCTGACCGATGTGCCGATCGACCACCCGAGGATGAGCATTAATGAAACTGAAGCAATACAGCCGTCCTGTCGAATGTCCCGAAGGAATCGGGGAGCCCGTCGAAGGGCAGCTGTATTGCTTCAGAAGTGCCCGGGCGGCGAGGCCTCAGCTCATCAGATCGTCGATGATTACTTCTTTTCCAGTCCGGTGTGACTCCTCAGTCGCATCAAACACACGCATCACCCTGCGGCCGTGATTCATTGGCGTTGGTGAGTCTGTGTCGCCGCGCTTGACCGCCTGTACGAAGTCGTTGAATTGGACTTCCTGGGAGTTGATATCGTCAAACGGCACGTTCTCCCACTCGTTATCCTTCTCAACCCATACGCCGGTTGTGCCTTTGCGACCGTACGCCCGGCGGTGCTTAGCCTGGCCCTCGGTAAAGAAGTAGTCGGCACCATACTCGGTGATGCCGTGCTTCCAGCCCATTCGAGTGATGCTGGCTGTTTTGCCGGACTTCCAGCGGAAGAACTGGTGACCCGAGTCATCGGCGCTAAGTTCGGGGTGGGTGTAGTTGCTGGTGACGCCGGTTACTGAGTAGATGTCATCACCAAGGAGCCAGATGAGGCGGTCAATCAGGTGAGTACCGTCCATCTGTCCCATTCCGCCGCCTTTGGAGCCGTCAAGCATCCACGCTGGCCTCAAGTGCGGATCCAGCGGCTTCACCCACATGGCATTTACCATCTTCACTTCACCGAGATCTCCGGACTCGATGATCTCTTTCATCTTGATGTTCTCGCCAAAGTAGCGCTGAGTGTGTGCGGTCATCAACAGCTTGCCGGTCGATTTTGCCACCGCTATCATTTCGTCGCACTCATCGGTGTTGAGCGCCATTGGCTTCTCAAGGAAGACGTGCTTGCCGGCGTTCAGGCAGTCGATCGCCGCCTGATGGTGCAGCCAGTGCGGCAGGGTGCCCACGACGATATCGATATCGTCGTTGTCCAGGACGTCCCGGTAGCTGGCGACGAAATCGATATTGGGGTTCGCGACTTTCAGGTCAACGACCTGCTCTTCACGAGGTTCCGCTACCACTCGAGTCTCCGCACCGTCAGATACGTTGACGGTATTGATGTAGTTACCGCCCAGTCGGCCGGTGCCAAGTATTGCTACGCCCAGAGTCATTTTGATTCTCCTGTTGCTTTGTTCTGTCTAAATTGTTCTTTGCTAAATGAGAAACTCAACTAGTTCCCGAATGTGGTCAACAACGTGATCCGGCTCCGGTGATCCGCCAGCCCAGCCCGCTCTCCCTGCCTTCATCCATGCTGTAGGCATAGTAATGGATTGTGCGCCCCGTATATCTGTCACGGGGTTATCGCCTACAAAAAGGGTCTCTGATGCAAATGATCCTGTTTCTTCAACGGCTTTCTGGAATACCGCAGGGGACGGCTTCTGATCGCCGAACTCGGACGGTATAAGAATGAATGGCGCTAGCGAATCGAGTTCAGCCACTACCGTCTTCCTGCGTTGCATCTTCGATGGGCCGTTCGTGAGAATCCCCCACGGAACGCCGACCTGATTGAGCTGTTCCAGCACGTCGATGGACCCGGGGTATGGCTCAACCTCCTCTGGCAGTTGTGCCCAGAACTGATTGGTGAGCTTCTCGGCAGATTCGATAATGCCTGGCCACTCTGCCTTCACATTGCTGAAGTAGACGGTCCGGTCTGTCTCGCCGCCGCAGTCCCAATCTGCCATCATTTGAAGCGCTGTCTCGCGTGGTCGGTCATATAACGCAGGATGCTCCATGTAGAAGCGCTCCAGATAGCGCTGAAACGCCCCCGTACGCGAGATCAACGTGTCGTCCATATCAAAGATGACAGCGGCGTATCGAGGCAATCTAGACGTCCTCCGGTGCGCCGTCGAACGCGTTGACAGACGGCACGTAGCTGGAGTGCGCGCCCTCTTCGCTATAAGGCCGCTGGGCGATTACGGCTTCGTCAAGATCGATGCCGAGACCTGGCTCGGTTGGAAGCTCGTAGAAGCCATCGGTGATCTTCAACGGGTTCTTCTGAACTGTGTCGTGCCACGGCATATCACGCGCTGTTTCAAGGATCTTGAAGTTTGGAATTGCCGCACACAACTGGACGCTGGCTGCGCAGGCAACCGGGCCGTTGGGGTTATGTGGCGCAACAAGGATGTGTTCGGTCTCAGCCGCAGAAGCGATTCGACGAAGCTCAGAAATTCCGCCAGCGTGGCAGATGTCGGGCTGAATCACGTCCACAAGACGTCGCTCAAGCAGTTCCTTGTAGCCCCATCGGAAGTAGAGGCGCTCGCCGGTAGCGAGTTCGGTCTTGATATTGGCGTTTCTGACCAGCGCCAGTGAGTCCAGATTTTCTGGCGGCACAGGCTCCTCGAAGAATGAGACACCCAGATCGTCAATAGCCTCGATCTGGCGGATCGCCGTGTACGGACGTGAGCGGCCATGATTATCGATCATTATCTCGACATCAGGACCAACTTCCTCCCGCATCTCTTTGATCTTCTCGCGTAGCGCGGCTGGAATCTCTTTCTCGTTCACTTCATTGGAGCCGACCACCCATCCGCCTGTCTTGAAAGCCGAGAAGCCCTCGTCTACAAGGTCTCGTGCGCCGGTTAGATCCTGGGCGTGTGTGTACGCTCTGACGCGGTCGCGCACCTGCCCGCCAAGCAGCTTGTAGACCGGCTGGTTGTAAACCTTGCCGGTGATGTCCCAGAGCGCCTGGTCCAGAGCCGATATGGCCGAGCCAATCACTGGCCCACCCTTCCAGAAGCCGTGGCGATACATAGACTGCCAGAGCCGCTCCACCTGCGTTGGGTCACGCCCCTCAATGCGGATGGCAACAGCATGGATTGCAGACTCAACCGCCTTTTCATGGCGCTCAAGGGTGCCTTCACCCCAGCCGTGAACGCCTTCGTCGGTCTCGATCTTGACGAAGAGCCACTGCCGACGGCCTCCCTCCATCAGGAACGTTTTTACATCTGTGATCTTCATGACTGCAGCTTCCTTTGGTTAGTGCGTGAACGTTAGAGCGCCGGGATTACCTGGTCTGCCCAGAGTCGTAATGATCGCTTCTCTTCTTGATATGGAAATACGGTCTGGAACTGCGTGACGTTGAGCGCCATGTACTGTTTCAGCAAATCAACGGCCTCCTCCACCGTGCCAATGAATGCACGAGCGCGCCGTGAACGATACTCCTCAACTGAAATGCTTTCAGCACTTGCAACCCGGGCAAGTACGTCATCCAGATCCTTCTGATCTTTGCCAACCACAAAGGTCATGAAGTGCGTCTTGCGAAGTCTGCTGAAGTCCGTGTTTTCCTCGCCGCAGTATCGCTCCAGCTTCTCCAGGAGCTGACCGTACTCCTCAGGGCCCCGAGCTCCCAGCATGTTCACGGCGTCAGCGTACCGGGCCATCGCCCGTAGCATGCGAGGTTTTGCGCCGCCGATAAGTATCGGAGGATGAGGAGACTGCACCGGTTTTGGCGATGCCACAGCGTTATCGACGGAGTAGTACTTGCCTGCGAACGTTGTTGTTGGCTGTGTCCAGAGCGCTTTGATGATTTGTATGCCCTCCAGAAAGCGTTCGACGCGCTTGTGGTTGACCTGCCAACCTCGATCTCTGAGCAGTGCAGTAATCCGCCGGTATCCGTACCGTCCGAATTGGACCGCCAGGTTGATGATCTCAGCAGTCAGTGACTCTTCATCATCTCGCGACTTCACTGCCCAGACGATTCAACTGAACTTATGAAATCAAACTACTATGGCCCTCCAGAACGGCTCGATAGTAGTGACAATTATTTAACCGGGGAGCTCCTCTGCATCACGTGTGATCGGTCATACGATCTCGGAACAGCAATGCTGCACCAAGCGAAAGAGACAGTGGAGGTCAAACTGGAGGCCATGGAACGTGCAGCTGATTCGAAGTGATAACCCGCTGGGCAGTCTCCAAAATGCTCAGATGTTGTTCTATGTGCAATATGCAACGTGACGGGGTGCGCACTACCTAGCGCATCACAACCGCCCTCTCCAAAGTCATACTGATCCGCATAATTGCGCTTAGATCATTAGGATGGCTGCCGTACCCGGTTCTCGATCCTTTTGGGCAAGTCACCCCCAACCGCCATCCCGGAATCGGAGGCTTTGCGGAGATGTCCGGGACCCATGCGCGCATACGTTAGATCATCAATGTCATGAGCCGTTTTGTGGCGTTCAGATGTGGCCCTGCCTGGATTCCAGCTTCCGCCCTTCGACTGGCTCGGGAGAACCTGGAAAGACGGATGGGGCGCGTGCGGCTTGACGGGTGTCCGTCTTATTGATCTGACCCCACTTGGGCCAATAAAAAAAGCGGATCGCAATGATCCGCTTTTCCCGTACGACCTATCGCCCTACTTCTGGGGCACGGCACCAATCATGTACTCGTTCTCAGAGTCCAGCAGGCGTGTCAGAAGATCCTCAGAGAGGTCCTTCATGTAGATGATGCTTGCCCACGCCGTGGAGAGCTGATCTGCGATCTCCTGGATGGTTAGCGGCTTGTTGCCGGTCGCTACCATGAGGCGGAAGACAGCTTCCGTCAGAGGCGTGCCGGGCAGCAGGTAGTCTGCGCGCTGTGAGCAATCCGTTGCGATCTGCTTCATCAAGTACTTCAGGTCGCCAGCCAGCTCAGGCTGCTCTTCAATCACGCTCTGGCACTGCCAGCAGCAACGACCCTGCACCACAAACGCAGCAGAACGCCCGGACGCTTCAAGGGTCTTGAAGTCAATCTGATATTTCTTAGGAGGTCCGGGGTCTTCTATCTCTTCTTCAATGCCAACGGTCTCGGCGGTCTCACCAGTGGTCATATGTCAGGTATCTCCGTTTGTGATTTGCTCTAGCGGCGATCCACGCCAACCATAGTCAGATATATTCGTCCGGCCAGTCAAGCATTTGAACTGCGACGACCTCTCCGGCTTCCCGGCGAGTGACGTCATCTGGGCAGATGGCCAGTCCGTTTGCCAGGATCATTGAAGTTAGCACATTGGAGCTCTGGCTTCCCGTGCTCCGGGCCCTGTAATGTCCATCTTCATCGCGATAAACGACCACTCTGGCATATACGCGCCTGCCATCGTGATTCTCAACCGCGTCATCAAGGGTAGCGTGAATTATCGGTTTGTCGAGAACTTGCAGGCCGAGCATAAGCCGGATGGAAGGTCTGCCGAACTGCTCAAAAGCCACCATAGTGCTGACTGGATTGCCGGGTAGACCAAGATGAGGCACTTTGCGGCCGTCATCAGACGTCAACGATCCAAAGGCCAGTGGCTTAGCCGGTCGCATGCGGACGGACCACAGCGCGATCTCTCCACGCTGTTCAAGAACGTCCTTCACCACGTCGTAGTCGCCCTTGGACACTCCTGCGGACGTGATGACCATGTCTGCGCCATCCAGAGCCTCGCTGAGCGCCTCGTTCAAGGATTCAATGGTGTCCCGAGCCGTTCCAACAATTCGAGGTGTGCCGCCGTACTTCGAAACGCTGGCAGCAATGCTGAATGTGTTGCTGTTGTAGACGAATCCGGGCTTGTGCTCCTGCCCCGGCTCCAGTAGCTCGTCACCCGTGGCGACGATAGACACAACTGGCCTGCGAATCACGCTCACCTCGCCAAGTCCTAGCGACGCAGCGACACCGATCTCCGATGGGCCAAGTGTTGAGCCTTTCGCAAGAACCACTTCGCCTGAGCGAACGTCTTCTCCGGGTGGTCGCACGTTCTCATCAAGCTTTGCGTCCAGCCGAATGCCTATGACAGACCGATCTGTGCGCTCAAGCTCGTCCGTGTCCTCAAACGGCACCACTGCGTCTGCACCATCAGGCACCGGCGCACCGGTCATGATGCGAATCGCCGTTCCTGCTGTGACGGGCCGATCTGGTAGTTCGCCAGCGGCTACTTTGCCAATCACGCTTAGTTCAACTTGAGAATCTTCTGACGCGCCAACCACGTCTTCAGCACGAACGGCGAAGCCATCCATCGCAGAGTTAGCCAGCGAGGGAATATCGAAACTGGCGATCAGATCTTCTGAGAGAACCTGACCCTGCGCCTCCAGAAGCGGCTTCGATTCCGCTTCCAGAACGGTGAAGTACGAGAGGATCCGCTCAAGCGCCTCTTCCACGCTGAGCATATCGGCATCGTAGTGATGCCGATGGGGCTTGGCTTCTATGTGTACTGGATGCCCCGGCTTGTGATGATGACCGTGGTCGTGTGAATCACTCATATGCGGTCTAAGACCTGAGCTCTGCGCCCAGCTCCTGGCCAAGTATCTTCAGAATCGTGGCCTCTGCCTTCTCAATTTCTTTCGCCGTGAGGGTCTTCGTATCCGACTGATAGTGAACTCTCACCGCGAGGGACTTTTTGCCTTCAGCCACGCCTTTGCCAGAGTAGACATCCACGATATCGGACTGACGCGCGAGTTGGTTCTTCGCGATTACGGACTGAATTGCGCCCGCAGAAACGCCAGTATCGACCAGCAATGCAAGATCTCGTACGGATGACGGATACCGTCCGAACGCCTGATACGGCCTCGGAGCATCAATATCTCCGGCGGCATCCGCCAGGGCTTGCAGATCGAGCTCAAACGCGGCTATTGGCGCTCGATCACAGTCGACTGCCTCAAGCACAGCCCGAGTAACCTCGCCGACTACGCCGACCTGCTTGCCATTGATGACAATTGCCGCACACCTGCCCGGCTCCAATGCCGGGTCTTCTGCGACAGTGAACTCGGCTGAGAGACCCAGGTCTTCCAACAAGCCCTCCACGGCACCTTTGGCATCGTAGAAGTCTGACGCATCCGACTCAGCAATCCATCTATCCTCGTCTCGAGGTCCGTTGAACGCACCTACGACCATCTGTCGCTCTTCGGGAAGACCTTCACCGCTGTGCAAATATGCGGCACCCAGCTCAAACAGCGCAATGCCGCCACGCCATGTCCTGACATTGCGGGCCACGCCGCTGAAGACAGACGCCCGAATAGTCATGCGCATGAACGGCTGATCGTGCGATATCGGGTTCTCCAGCCGTAGTGGAGAGAATCCTTGCGGCGCGCCCACCGCTTTCATTACGCCATCACTCTCAGTTGGATAGCTGATTATCTCTTGCATGCCGTTGGTGGCAAGCGACGCTCTCACCTTCTCGCGAAGATCTCTCTCGGGTGATGGCTCCCAAGTTGGTACACGGCCGGAAAGCGTTGTAGTCGGAGCTTCATCGTATCCAATGATTCGGCCGATCTCTTCGCAAAGGTCTTCCGGAATCACGATATCTGGCCGCCAGTAGGGTGGCCGAACCTCATAGCTGGCGCCCACACGGGTCACATCCATGCTCAGGCTCTCCAGCGTGGCGATTACTTGCGCTTCCGGGTACTCGACACCCATCAACCCGGTCAGCTTTTCGTCGGTCAGCGTGACTACCGCGTCATCTTCGACTGGATAGGCGTCCAGTATGCCCTTGGCCGCTGTCCCACCTGCCACTTCAAGGATCAGCTTCGTCGCACGTCGGAGCGCTACTTCGGCGAGTCCCGGTCGGAGGCCCTTCTCGAATCGAAGCGTGGCTTCCGTCTTCATGCCAAGCTTGCCGGCGGTAACCCGATTATTGGAGCCATTGAAATTGGCTGACTCAAGCAGCACGTTGACGGTCTTATCTGATATCTCAGAGTTTGCTCCACCCATCACGCCTGCAAGCCCAATCGACTTCTCCGGGTCGGCGATCACGAGCGTGTCCGGCGCAAGTTCATGCTCAACGTCATCCAACGTCGTGAGCGTCTCGCCTGCAAACGATCGGCGAACCACGATTGCGTGATTCTCGACGGCATCCAGATCGAAGGCATGCAGTGGCTGGCCGTACTCGAACATCACATAGTTGGTGACGTCCACCACGTTTGAGATAGTTGCCTGCCCCTGCGCTGCGAGTCTTTTGACCAGCCACTCTGGCGATGGGCCAAGCTTCAGGTTCTGCAGCACCGAAGCTGTGTAGCGCGGGCAGAGATCAGGATCATCGATACGTATCGTCGCCAATGAATCGACGTCTGGGCCATCTTCCGGATACGTGATGTCTGGCTCGCGAACGGTTTTGCCGCTTGTTGCAGCCAGTTCACGTGCCACGCCCAGCACACCGAGGCAGTCCGGCCGATTTGGCGTGAGCTCAAGATCAAATATCGCATCGCCAAGGTAATCCATTATTGGAGTGCCAACACTGGCGTCCTCGGGCAGCACGAGGATGCCCTCATGCTCTTCACTGATCCCGAGCTCTTTTTCGGAGCAGACCATGCCGTTGGAGACAACACCCCGAATCTTGGAGCGCTTCAACTTGGACACGCCGCCCTTATACGGGTCGGTGAGCATTGCGCCGATGCCGGCATAAACAATATTCTGGCCCTCGGCGACGTTTGGTGCGCCACAGACGACCTCCGCTGGCCCTTCCGGGTCACCGTAGTCGACGGTCACCAGCCGAAGCCTATCGGCATCGGGGTGTGGGTTCACGGCTTGAACGTGGCCGACGACGACCGGACCCCATTCGGCGCCAATCTGGTCGATCGATCCAACTTCAGTCCCTGCCATCGTCAGGCGGTGTGCCACCTCATCGAGTGGCTCGTTGATATCGACATATTCCTTCAGCCAGGAAACGGGAGCTTTCATGCGGACTCTCTGTGACTATTCATCTAGATAGAGGGGAGATTGTGGGAATCAAAATTGCGACAGGAACCGGAGGTCGCCGGCTGCGAACTGCCGAACGTCGTCGATACCGTGGCGAAGCATGGCGATGCGTTCCACGCCCATGCCGAACGCGAACCCGGAGTAGACCTCAGGGTCATAGCCAACGTTGCGGAGCACACTGGGGTGGACCATTCCAGCGCCCATGATCTCGATCCAGCCGGTGCCTTTGCAGAGCGAACAGCCCTTCCCATTGCACTTGAAGCAGTCGATAGCCATCTCCGCGCCCGGCTCAACAAACGGGAAAAAGTCGACCCTGAACCTGACCTTGCGGTCCGGCCCAAACAGACGACGAGCAAACTCGAAGAGCGTGCCCTTCATATCGGCAAACGTGATGCCTTTATCAACCGCCAGACCTTCGATCTGGAAGAAGTGCCACTCATGCGTAGCGTCCGTGGCCTCATATCGGAAACATCGCCCGGGAATGACTACACGAACTGGCGGGTCGGTCTTCTCCATGATGCGGGCCTGCATCGGTGACGTGTGCGTTCGGAGGAGCATGTCGCTGCGCTCTTCGCTACCGGGCTCTTGTAGCCAGAATGTGTCCCATTGGTCACGCGCAGGGTGGTCGGCGGGAATGTTGAGAGCGTCGAAGTTGTACTTCTCCCACTCAACCTCTGGTCCCTCGGCGATCTGAAACCCCATCGCACCAAATGCGTTCGTGATCTCGCGGATCGTTTGCGTTGTGGGGTGAAGCGCACCACCGCTCCGACGACGACCGGGCAGCGTGACATCCAGTGCATCGGCGATCGCACCGGGGCCAGCCCTGAGCGCCTGCGTCTTCTCATCAAACGCCTCTTCAAGTGCGCCGCGCAGCTGGTTGGCTGATGCGCCAACGGTCTTCCGATCTTCATCGGGTAGTGAGGAGATGCTCCTCAACACATTGGTGAGATCTGATTTTCTGCCCAGATATGTGACGCGCCACTCGTCGAGGACTGCGTCGCTATCGGCGCCAGCCAGCGCGGCAAGCGCGGCCGCCCTGATCTCCTCCACCGAGGGTGGGGAGCCTGCGGTAGCCGATTCTGATGATTCCGTTCCTGAAGCCAAGATTCTCCAAACACAATTTGTTCCGCCTACTGCGACGGCAGTCAATTATATGTTGGATAACGCCCGTTGGCTCAGGCCCGGCTTAGACCCGGAAGCGTTTCCAGTCTCGCTCGAAGCGCTCTTTGGACTTCAGGCCGCGTGCTGTGGGGGCCGTAAGGCGCACTTCTGGCTTGGGCTCGGTCAAGAAATTACCGATCACCGATGCGGATGTATCGCCGCCAAATCCAATGAAGCAGTAGCCCTCTCCGGGGAACTCAACTGGCGCTGAATCGTTGATGGCAGCCGCAATGTTATGGCCAACGGTGTCACCCTCGGCCGACGCGAACACCCCGGCCTTCGGGACGCCCTTGCCATTGGCCATGGGAACTGCGTTCACATCGCCAATGGCGAATACGTCCTTCTCAGCCGTCTCCAGCGTTTGCGAGATCACCTTCACCCAGCCCGATGGGCCAATGAGCGAAGTATCTCGAACTAAAGTTGCCGGCTTGTGGATTGGAATAGTCACTGCAACGTCTACGTCTATCGATGAATCATCGGAATACGCGACCTCTCGGCCATCAGACCGCACGGAAGTCACTGCAGCTTCAGATTTCAGTTGAATACCTTTGCGATCAAACGCCCTCATGATCATGGCCATCGCGTCCGGGCCGGCCACCGGCATCGGTCCCGGTTCAGGAGTAGAGACCGAAATCTCAATGTCCTGACGGACTCCTTGCTTTCGGAAGAACCAGTCAAGGATCATCGCTGTCTCAAACGGCGCCGGCGGGCACTTGTACGGCGTTGCAGCAACGCCAATCGAGACGTGACCTCGCTTCATGCGGCTCAAGCGTCGTCGCAGGCGACGGGCTGATGCAATGTCGTAGAAAGAGTAGGCGTCACGCGCTCCGGGTGTTCCGTCCCAGTCGTACTCAGCTCCTGCAGCGATCACGAGATAGTCGTAGTCGATACCGCCGTCGCCGGTTTTGAGCGCGTGGTTGTTGAAATCGATTTCATCAACCTGGGCGTTGACGACGTTGATTCCGCGATTTCCAAGCACCCCCAAGGAGCGAGTAGTTCTCCGAGGATCACGTTCCCCTGCAATCAGCATGGGGTTCATGCCGCAGAGGTGAACTTCGCGGTTGCGGTCTACCAGCGTGACGGTGTGTTCAGAGCCCAGCATCGTGCGGGTTTTGATAGCAGCGGCGGCTCCACCGAAACCACCACCGATTACTACAACGTTTTTACCTGTCATGAAATTTGCGCCTCCTGATACGGCATAATCCAGTCCTATATTGACGCGTTGGCGCGGGCTGTGTGTGAGATTGTCATACTATTGAGTCCATAAATCATCTACATACAGCCCTATTATCGACGCCGTCAGGCAGAGTGACTATGTCCCCAAACCGCGATCTTCCGCTAATTCCAACCAGTGTTGTCGGCAGCCACGGCCTTCCTGGCTGGATGTATTCCGCCCTTGATCAGGTAGAAGAAGGCAGATTTGGCGCCACCGACGAACGCGAAATGTATGACGACGCCGTCAAGCTTGCTATTCAAGACCAGGAAAGCTCCGGCATCGACCTGATTACAGACGGTGAAATGCGCCGTTGGAAGTTTGTCCAGAGTTTCTACGACCGGATGGAAGGGCTCAACCAACAGGATCCACTTCGGAAACTTGGCCCGGAGGGATATGACAGTGTTCCCCGGTATGTTGCAGAACAGAAGATCACTGTGCCAGAAGGCCTGGGCATCGTTAGTGAGTTCAACTACGCCCAAACACAGGCATCTCACGCCTTGAAGGCAACCTGCCCCGGCCCCGTCACGATGTCCATCCATATTCGCGAAAGGCCCAGTGCCTACAAGAACCGCCTTGAGTTGGCGAACGAGTTTGTTGCTCCGATCAATGCTGAGCTGAAGGCGCTAGTTGCGGCCGGTGCGAAGTACATCCAGATTGATGAGCCGTCCCACTCCATCATTGGCGGAACCATTGATGAATATGTAGATCTCTTCAACCGAACGGTCGAAGGCGTAGACGCCCGTGTTGGTCTGCACATCTGCTTCGGAAACCTGGCCAGTCGGCCCCGATTCGAGCGTGGGTACGCCGATATCTTCCCTAAGGTCATGGACGTGACTGCAGACGAGTTGGTTCTAGAGTTCGCCAACCGCGAGATGCGGGATCTTGAGGTGTGCGAGCAGATCACCGAGAGCAAAGATGTTGTGGTGGGTGTGGTGGACGTAAAGTCCTTCCACATCGAGTCCGCAGACGAAGTTGCTGGCAAGATCAACAAGGTGCTGGAGTACTCACCTGCCGAACGAGTGGGCGTGGTGCCGGACTGCGGCTTCTTCACCGTGCCCCGCTGGCTAACGGTCCGTAAGTTGCAGGCGCTCAGCGGTGGTGCAGATATCGTTCGGAAACAGCTCGCCGGATAGCGCCCGCAAACTTGCACCCGTGATCAAACCCGATGTCGATATCGCTCGGCTGACCGAACTTCTGCAAGAGCAGCTCGGTCAGCCGCCGACCGATATTCCGCCGATTGAGTCCGGCCAGATGGCCGCTGTATTCTCGTTTGAAAATGGTGACAAGGCATATGTCGTTCGGCTGTCAACAGAGCAGCACGCGGAATCGCTCAAAAAAGATCGATTCATGGCGAAGATGCTGGCAGCAACTCCCATCCCGACTCCACCCGTCCTCCATGCGCTGAAGATGGATGATCTCCACATTGGCATTTCGCCACGGCTCCCGGGTCTTCAACTCGATAAGTTGCCGCCGCAGGAGTACCTGAACCTCATCCCGGCCATCATCGAGAGTCTGGATGACATTCGACAAGTCGATATCAGCAGCACTCGGGGCCACGGCTACTTCAATGGGGAGGGCATCTGCCCATCGACAAGCTGGCCGGACTACCTGCAGGGCATCCAAAACGAGCACCCGGAAGGCGCGTTCTACGGTAAGTGGCACCACTTCTTCGACGATACCTTCATGGACCGAGAGTATTTCGAACGTGTCCACAAACACATGGCCGCGCTGATGGAGTTATGCCCCACCGAGCGATATCTAGTTCACTCTGACTACGGCTGGGACAACGTTCTCGCCCAGAACGGCAAGATCACGGCCGTCCTTGATTGGGCAAACGCGCTGCAGGGAGACTTCCTCTACGACGTCGCATGGATGGATATCTACTCTCCGGAACTTGATCTGCGTTCGCAGTTCAAAGAACACTTCCAGGAGCGGGGTGTTGAGGTACCAAACTACGAGCAGCGGGTGCTGGCCTATCAGCTACACATCAGCCTTGAGCCACAGTTGTACTGCACCAGAGTCGATCGGCCGAAAGACTACAAGTGGATCTGCGACCGCACGGATCTCCTGCTAGAGCGCAGCTGAGCTGGTACTGGCGGCAAGGCCGCAAAAATCAAGAACCATCAACGGTAGCCATCCTGAGCCGGTCGAAGGGTGGCGGCATTGCACGCCCAGTATGGAAGCGAACGGTTCTCGCTGATTTCACGAACGACGAGAGGCTTGTCTCGGTAGCGGCGGGTCTAAGACCCGCTCTTCTGACCCCGGGATGCAATCATTTCTGCATTTACAGGTATGCGTCCAAGAGCGGGTCTTAGACCCGCCGCTACCGTAGGTTCGGTGATGGTGAGCCGCGAGGTAAATGTAGGCGCAACCGGTTCGTGCAAAAATGGGACGGACTCGTCTCAGTCTCATCTCACTCGGACAGAAGGCTCGCCCCAAATGAACAGATTCATGACGGACAACATTGGCAGTTGCGACACGATGGTGTCCGTAGGCGGCACGTCTGCCCGTTCCAACACCGTGTTCGGCAAGAACTCCGATCGGCCGTTCGATGAGACGCAGCCGCTGGAGCTTCACCCCCGGCAGGACCATCCTGCAGGCGCCGACGCCGGGTGCCAGTTCGTCAGCGTGCCTCAGGTGTCCACCACGTATCGCCACGTTGGCTCTCGGCCCTACTGGTGCCACGGCTACGAACACGGCTTCAATGAGCACCAGGTGATCATCGGCAACGAAGCCTTCCCGAGTAAGGCATCTGCCGTGAGTGAGCCACGGCTGATTGGCATGGAGTTGGTCAAACTTGGGCTGGAGCGCGGAGCAACTGCCGCTGAGGCGGCTGAAGTCATCACATCTCTCACTGAGCAGTACGGCCAGGGCAAGTTTGAGAACGACGCCGGAGTGCGCACGTACGACAACCTGTTCATCGTTGCTGACCCCACTGAGGCGTACATCGTCGAAACGGTCGAGCACGACTGGGCGGTGAAGCGCGTCGATGGCGTTGCCTCGATCAGCAACGTGGGCAGCATCCGCACCGACTGGACCTCAATCTCGCCAGCCCATCGCCCAACCAACGGCGATGGCCCTGTCGACTGGGGCAACTTGGTGGCGGACTGGGAAGGTGCAGAAAGCGGAACTGACCGCCAGTGCCGTTCAAACGCCGTACTGGGCGCTAATGCAGGCGGCATTGACGTGAAGACGATGATGTCGGTTCTGTCCGATCACCTCTTGGATGAAGATCCTTCTAACCAGCCAGACCCGTTTCCTGGCTCACAGCGCGGTGTCTGCACACACAGCGATGATGGCGTGGCTCGCGGAACCACCGCGGCCAGCGTAATCGCCGACCTCAACAGCGATGGGTCCCGACTGCCAATCTACTGGTGCAATCTCTACTCGCCCTGCATGGGCCTCTACTTCCCGGTTTTCATGGAAGGCACGCTTCCGCCAGAGCTCGCGATCGGCGGCAAGACGCGGTCCAGCGACTCACCGTGGTGGTTGTTCTACGACATCACGCAGAGTGGGTTGGCTAATGGCCACGAGCGAGTAGCAGAAGTGCGTGCGGCATGGGCTCCGCTGCAGACAGAATTGTTTGAATCGGCAGACGCGCTTGCAGTTGAAGCCGCGGGCCTAGTCGCTGACGGTCAGGCTGATCGGGCCAACAAGCAACTCACCGCGTTCATGGCGGAGTCGGTTGGCCGCATGATGATCATCGCCCGAAATCTTGCTGCCACGTCAGCGGTTAACGCCAGTTGAGCGAGCCAGCACCGTTCGATCTAGGTGAAGCGCTGAAAATCGCATTTGCCGCTACAGACACCGCCACCCAGGTACTTGAAGCCAGATTCCGGCCCGAGAATGCCGGGGAACTGAACATCCGGTCTAAGTACCAGGGCGCGGTCCTGACAGACGCCGATATCGCCGCCGATGAGGCCATCACTGAGGTGATCCGCGCCGGTAGTATCGGCGGCAAAATCTACTCCGAAGAGAGCTCGACAGACGATGAGTCCGATCTCACGTGGCTGATCGATCCACTTTGCGGCACATCGCCATACAGCACAGGGCTGGCGCAGTGGGGCATCAACATCGCCCTGGAACGCGCCGGAGTGCTGCAGCTCGGCGTGATCTCGCTCCCTCCATCTCGAGAGCTACTCACCGGTGTGAAGATGCGTGGCGCGTCTCGCAACGGCCGACAGTTCGCTGCCGAAGAGCCACCGGGCGATATCTCAGAAGTCGCCATTGCCGTTGAACTGGACGGCGGCGCGGCCCGCTTGCGGCTCAAAGACACACTCGATTGGACCGGCAGTCTTGGGCAGGTCTACTCATTCGTCTCCGCTGCCTACCCGCTGGGGCAAGTGCTACTCGGCAGACTTCACGGCGCCGTCTATCACGACATAGATAACGTCCACATCGCCGCCGCCGCCGCCATCGCCTACGAAATGGGCGTTGAAGTCACAGACGGAGACGGCTACGCGATCGACTGGGCCTCACGCAACAACGTAGACAAACTAGTCTTCGCCTGGCCCCGAACCCACGCCTCACTCCTGGAGTTGATGCAGCAGAGCTGACACTGGCGGCAATGCCGCAGGGGACAAGAGCCAAATGCCTGCGCCGCAATTGTTTGGAGTGCCACACGCCATATGTCATCCCGGAGCCGCTTCGGCATCCGGGATCTCACTTTCGTCAACGACCACGTCCTATGAGCCGCTATCACCGCTCATACGCACGTGGCGCATGCCCTGTCCCTAAATGTCCAGCGCGGTCGAGAAGTCCGGCACACCTTCCCAACGGCCGGCGTTTCCGCTGGCTCGCATTACTGCGATGGTCTTGATTACTTCCGGGTTGGCGAGACCGTGCGGGCGCTCGCCATTGAGCACTCGAACGGCGTTCTCTGCCTGACGGCGGCCTGATTCCTCCACGAATGTGGGTGACCAGCCGGCGAGGTGGGGTGTGACGATGATGTTATCGAGCGACAGCAGCGGATCTTCGGGGTCAATAGGCTCGATTTCCGTTACGTCGATGCCTGCAGAAGCAATCACTTTGTCTCGTAGCGCGGCGTGAAGGGCAACGCCGTCCACGGTCTGGCCTCTTGAGCAGTTGATCAGGATTGCGGTGGGCTTCATCTTGCCAAGGGTGTCGGCGTTGATGATGTGGTGCGTCTCCTGCGTGTGCGGGGTGTGCACGGTGATGAAGTCGGACTCATCCAGCAGTTCGTCGAGGCCTACAAGCTGAACTCCGTAGAGATCGGCGGTGGTCTGTGGCACATACGGATCGTGAGCGATGATCCGGGCGGGGCCGAAACCTCGGATGCGGGTAGTAAACGCCTTGCCGATGTTGCCGAAGCCGATGATGCCTACTGTGTGACCAGCGACTCTCTGAGCTGTGGTTTTATAGTGGTCCATGAGCTCTTTGTCGTCTGTCCATGCGCCGCGTTTTACCGCTTCCGCAGACTCTGGAATCATCCGCATTAGCGTCAGTAGCAGTCCGACTGCGTGATCCGCCACTTCCGTGGTGTTCACACCGGGGGTGTTGCAGGCAAGAATGCCGAGGTCTGTTGCAACGTCCATATCGATGGAGTCGACGCCAACGCCCATCCGGCTGACGATCTTCAGCTTGGGGCACGCTTCCAGAACTTCGCGGTCCGTGAGCGGCCAAACGCCGATGAGAGCGCCATCGCAATCCTGCAACGTCTCGATGTACTCAGCAGTTGTGCCGCTTGGACCGCGTACAACCTCCATTCCGGCGTTTGTGATCACACTTTCGGGTGCGAATGACGATCCTGGGATGGCGATTTTAAATGACATTCTTGCGGCCTCTGCTCAGTAATTTATTTGTTTCGAGCGCCCAGTATCGCGCCATCAGCCTTGACCGCGTCGACCCACAGGGTTAATCTCGGCCATCGCTGCGGTCTCAAATGGTCGCCACTATTGCAATCTCATATCCGTGCGGGAGGAAACGTTGCCGTACAACATTAACCACATCCACTTGAAGTCCAGTGACCCCAAGACTGCCGCTGACTGGTGGGTGAAGGCGTTCAATTTCGAAATCGAAAGCGACAACGTCCGCGACATCGGCGACCGGTTCATCCGCTGTAAGAGTGAAGGCGGACTCACCGTCAACATCTCCAGTGAGAGGACAGACGAAGTTCTGGGAGCGGGTGACGCAGCAGCACACCTTGGACTTGAGCACTTCGGATTCGACTCCGACAACCTTGAGGCAGACATTGCGCGGCTCGAAGGGCTGGGCGCAAAGCTGGTTGACGGCCCACGCGGCGACGGACCACGCATCTGCTTCCTCCACTGCCCCGGTGATGTACGAATTGAGTTGATCCAGGCCTAGTTGAGCACTTCAAAGTGAAAATGAATCAGGGCCACCCGGAGGTAAGCGTCGAATGAGTTCGAGCAAACTTCGTGTGGCCCTGATTGGTGCGGCGGGCAAGGTGGCCGCGCCGTGCCATCTCCACGCGTGGCGGATGGTGAACGACGCTGAGTTGGTTGCCGTGTGCGATCTGGATCAGCAGGCGGTTGATCAGATTGGTGATCAGTGGGGCATCAAGAAGCGCTCCACCAGCTACGAGGCGCTGCTCGCAGATCCAGAGATCGACGCCGTAGATATCGTCACGCCACCGTTCCTGCACGCCGATATGACGCTGGCCGCAGCCGCGGCTGGCAAGCACATCTACGTGGAGAAGCCGATGGCGCGCTCGGCGGGCGAGACTGTGTCGATGATCGATTCGGCCTCAACGGCGGGTATCACGCTCATGGTTGGCGAGAGCTATGTTTTCCATGGCTCGCATGTGAAGGCGCGTGATTTGATCGATGCTGGCGAGATTGGCGACGTGTTGCACGTGCGCCAGACGAAAGGCCCGTGGGTGATGCGGCCTGAAGAGCTCGACCGGCTTGAGGGCAAGGGACATTTCATTCCGTGGCGTATAGATCCAGAGCTATCAGGCGGCGGCCCGTACCCCTCGCTCATGGATCATGGCTCCCACTTTTTCGCCACTGCCCGGTATCTGGCGGTCGATGAGTCGATCGAGGCCGTCTCTACGCTTGCGGTGAACATGGACGGCACACGTGGCGGCAATGGCGGCGAGGCACGCCACGACAGCGTCTTCTCCGTCTCATGGCGATATGACAATCCAGCGATTGATGGCATGTGGGCGAGAGTATCGTCGCCACCTGAGGCCTCTGAATATGTCGGGTTCCGAACCGAAGTGTTTGGTGAGCGCGGAATGATTCGTGTATTCGGCGATGGCGGAGGCGCGCCAGCAGGCAGTTCGCAGCCTGCACCAGTGTCGCTGATAGCAGGGGGCACAACACGGGCCTTCGACCCGAACGATAGCGAAGACCGTGCGTGGCTATCCAACGTGAACTACTACGATAGAGCCCACGCCAACGCGCTGCAGCACTTCGTCGACTCAATCAGCAACGGAACGCCACCGCGCTACGGTGGCGAAGATGGTGCAGCGGACATCGGCGCAACGCTGGCGTCCATCAAGAGCGCTATCGACGGCACACCCGTGCGGGTGGCCGATCTACCGCTTGATTGGACCGCCTACGGCGCCTGAGACGCAAAAACGGTGAGCATGATCGGGATCTCCTTCGGCGAGTCTCGAACCAGCGGTACGCCAAATATCATCAGCGTGGCCGTGTAGTCGCCAACCTCAAGCTCGCCGGAATCGAACGTCAACGCGAGCGTATCGACATCGCCCTGTTCCGGATCCAATGGCCTGTGGGCCGATAACCAGATGGGCTGTTCGACCAGCGTGAAGCCCCATTCGAACTCCCCATCGCCCTCGCTGCCTATCCTCAGCACTCGCGTATCCGTATCTCCGGAGTCGATCTCCACAGCCAACACGTCATGACTCACTTTGAGCAAGGGGAATCGATCACTAAACTTCCCCTCAATGGGAGGTTCGCCCAACAGCGCCTTGATCTTTTCAACCGTGAGGTCTGCGAGGCCCAGGAATTCGGAGACTTTCTCCTCAGTGGGTGGCTGGTAGCTGGAGAAGACATCAGCGCGTGAGATGGTTGGGATCTCGTCAGGTGTATTGACCTTCCCCCCTCAAACGAGTCCAGTTGAAAGTTGGAAACTGGGCTCTCATGAAGGGAGGCAGAAATGCCAAGAAAAGGTCACAGTCCTGAGAAGATCCTGAACAAGCTTCGACAGGTT
>Ga0114993_10000407_pt1 | contig 50800 bp, 47 predicted proteins | sample ArcticOcean_MG_C_FD_87042 | JGI IMG/M metagenome (GOLD analysis project Ga0114993, IMG submission 87042) | Marine microbial communities from western Arctic Ocean - ArcticOcean_MG_CB2_150 | ecosystem: Environmental > Aquatic > Marine > Oceanic | place: Arctic Ocean: Canada Basin | collected... | reverse complement strand
AGGTTCGACCCCAGGCTCAGGAACTCGGTTTAACCCGAAATCCGGTTTATCTAGGCGGGCGCAAGCCCCCTGAACAAAACCCGAAATACAAAGAGGGCCACGCCATAACGGCGTGGCCCTCTTTTTTTGTGAGCAAGTGCGGGGCTTTGGTTCCTGCAATGTCGTAGGGCTGGGGCTTGCCCCGCCCTTTCCGGGCCTATAGGCCGGAGCCTCGCATCACCCTCACCCCGGGCGTATCGCCATAGCCCCCACGGTGATTTTGATTATTCGGGATCTTTAAGGGTCCGGAGGTAGTTGATCAGGTGCCACACTTCGTCGTCTGATAGGGCTTTGGTTACCGGCTTCATTGCGGTACCGGCCACCCCAATTCGGATGATCTTGAACAGTTCTCCCTGCGTATGCAGAGGTACATGAACTGGCAGGCTGGCCGGTGACGGGTACAGCGACTCTGCCGCCGGACCGTCTCCTTTCCCTCCATCGCCGTGGCACGAACTGCAAGCCGATGCGTACGCCGCCTTGCCCATCGCTATCGAGTTTTCGTCGGGCACGAACGAATTGATCTGTTGGTCGATGCTGACAGGCGTGAAGAACTGCACCCATACGATGATGCCCACCCCGACGGCTCCCGCGGCAGCCCCCGGGAACATGAACGCCGCGCCGCGGCGTTCATACCAGCTGCCGAGCGGCACGCCCACAGAGAGAAGGACAACGCCGATCAGGGCGATCTCGGCGCCGAGCAGCACCCTGCCGAGGTCTCTATTCGGTCGTATAGCATCGCTGTCTGAACCAGCTCCGGCTAAAACTTCAAACCGGAAGGCAGCTCTGGCGTCGAACCCGGTCAGGCGCGTTACATCCGCCTCGATCTGCCACACACCCACTAGAGCGATTACGGCATCGTTCAAAACCCATACGCCATCACCTGCGTTATCGAGTGGAACGGAGACCTCACCAAGATCCTCTTCCAGGAAACTGAGTCTCACCCGAACGTCCGTTGCGTCTTGAATGGGCGTCCCGCGTCGATCTGTCAGCGAGATCCGTATCTGATTGCGACCGGTTTTAGCCGGTTCAACTGCGACCTCTATCTCCAGGTTCTCGGAGATTGTGTTGTCCGAAAATCCGTCTGGGAGCCCCCTGCCCTCCCGGGCGGCGACCTGACGGGCGGGCTCCATGCTGGTCAGCAGCCCGGCCAGCAACAAAACGACCACCGCTATCGACGCTTCCCCTATGACGGTACGCGTCAGCCAGCGATTAGCGGCATCGCTCCGGGCGAGGCGGCGGCGTACCCAGCGATGATTTACGCCAGCCAGCACGAGCAGCGGAACGATGACGGCAATCTTGACCATGAGAGTGACGCCGTAGGGCACGCCCAGCGACGGTATTGTGGTGACCTGCGCCCAGGCACTGAACACCCCGGAGGCGGCCAGTACAACAGCCCCGATTATCGCAACCGTCGAGAATCGAGGGATGGCCCCTGCGAGGAATCTGCGCCGATCCCTTGCGGACTCGCCCCGGAGCGCCGGGAGGATCGCCAGCGCCAGGTGGAATATTCCGCCTGCCCAGACCGCAGCGCCGACGAGATGAAGGTAGTCCGAGAGTTGTGCAGGGAGTGCCAGTTCAGGCGTGGCTCCGGCGTGGCTCACGAGGGTGATTGTCGCCAGCAGAAACAGTGCTGCTGCGAGCGCCGCGTAGGCCGCGTAGTCAGGTGGTTCGGGGTCGCTCCCATCCTGATGGTCTACAAGCGCGCTCCGGCGAACGTAGCGAACAATCAGCGCAATCGATAGGACGATGAATAGCCCGGACCGCCAGAGCCACGCCCGGCCCCAATCGGTATCGAGCGTGTCATGCAGAGGATCGCCAATTGCGTCGATCCATGAAATCTCGAAGCTTGACCCCGCCTGCGATAATAGTTGCGCCACGGAAGCGATCCCGAGAACCGCCATCCCGCCGGCGTACAACAACCCTGTCTGGCGTGAGAGTCTGGCGCTTGAAATCCGTCGACCAACGCCCTGTAATACCGGCCGCCATACGGCGAGCTCCAGCACCAGCCCACCGGCAACGGAAAGGCTTCCCAGGAGAACGAACCAGCGAAGATACGGCTCGCGCGGATTGGAAATTGTCGGCTGGGACGCCAGTTCGACTTCTCCGGAGATCGCCTCTCCCACCGAGAACAGGTAGGAGCCTCTTACACGGTGACCGTCTACAGTCGATAAGTTGGCCCAGGAGACCGTGTAGGTACCGTTTTCCAGCGCTGGAAGGGAAATGAACACCGACTCCACCGGGTCTCCCACCGTGGATACATCATCGTTATCGACGCCCTCGCCACGGTTGTTGAGGACTCGGATATCGGCAAGGCCCGACTCGATACCCTCGGAAAACCAGAGGACTATCCGCTCAGGAGACTCGGGAAGTTCCGAGTCCGGCGCTGGCTCGGCTCGGCTCAGGTTTGCGTGCGCAGCGACATCGCCATCCGGGATCGCCAGCAGCGTGAAAAGGGCCGCCACAATTCCGAGAAGCGGCAACAGCCATCGCTTAGATGGTCTTCCAGTTCTCAACGCCGGCGACCGCGGCGGGTCCGGGGGGGGGTCTTGTTCTTGTTCCGAGCACTCCGCATCGCCAACAAGGTCAGCCCCACGACCAGACCGCCAAGCAGGCCGAATGTGATGATTTCGTCGGTGTAACCTCCAGCGCCACTCGCGCCGTGGAGGAGGGTAGTTGGAATAATGTCGCTCATCGCCTACTTCTTCCTCAGTCCGATCACAACTCCGCCGGCGCCAACGGCGAGGCCGCCGATACCAACGACCAGGGCGAACATCGCCAGTGTTTGCGCCGATGAGGCGTCCCCGGCTGCGTCTTCTGCGGCCGACTCCGCGACCAACGCTGCATCCTGCGCCCCACGAGCCGCACCCTCGACTTCCCTCGGGGCTGACACCTCCAGCGGGAACTGGATGGATGCCTGTGTTTGTACATCGTCAAAAGTCCCTGGGCCCGACTCGAACTCCAGATCGATCATGCTTTCGTGTATCTCGCCGGTAAGGTGAAATGCGTACGCGCCCGGCGTTGTTGGGATCAGCGGCGCGATGTAGTGGCCCGGATCGCGAAAATCCTCCGTGAGTGTCATGGTCCGGGTGATCCCGGTCGGCAGGTGGGTGACCTCGACCTGCAACGCCCCGTCCAGACCCGCCACCGGGCCGGTCGGCGCGGCCTCGGATTCGTGCGCATGGTCATCATCGGCAGCGTCGTCATGCATGTCCATCGTCTGGCCTTCACCGCTGTGAACAGCCTGCACGGTTTCGGCGATGTTGTGCCACGTGACCGATGAGCCTGGCTGAACCATTACATTGGCCGGGTTAAATCCGTCGGTAGTGATCTCTATCTCAAAATCACCCTCCGGCGCAGAGTCCGTGACCAACACAGTCCCGCCCAGTTCCGGGCTGATATGGTTGTGAAACGGTACCGTGGACTCTTCTAGATCGTGTCCGAATGTGAACGTGAACTCTTCTCCGGGGTTAAGCCCACCTCCCTCAAACAAAGCGCCCACCGCGGTCTCAATGGGGCCGTTAATACGCACGGATAGCGCGTTCGGAAATCCTTCGTACGCCGGTTCGTCGGCCCAGCCAACGATGTAGCTGAAGTCCCCGGCCTCACGCGATTCGTGCGCCGCAGCCACCACCGCCGTGACCGCGAGTAGTCCGATCGCGCCAACGAACACGGTCGGAAATTTGAGCTTTGAGATAAACGCCATGCATGGCTCCTTCAGTTGAACAGGCGCGCGTCAACACGCCGGAATTGCAACCTTGTGTTGCGGATCGGTGGAAGGAACTAGGAGATGGGAGGGCGTCGTAGTGACGAACCCTGTAGCCCGCGCGGAAGGACTTCGTCTCCAACCGCGCCAACTAGTAGAAGAGCGCCGTCGCCGTCGTCCGATCTGATGTTCACCGGAGGAGCTGCGTTATCTAAAGTCGTACCGGTCGCGTCGCCATCCCCGATGGCTACAACCCCCGAGGCCGGGAATTGGCCAGTTTCGTGGCCGTGTCCATCGTCAACGGTATGCCCGTGTTCCGGCTGAACTGTGTCCAGAAAGATGTGTCCATGGGATGCCTGTCGCTCAGCGAAATGGTGGTCGAGGACGGGCCCGACGATCGTCGTCAGCATCGCCACAGCGGCCAGTAAAGCCACCGCCGTAATTTGTCCCGTTCGCGTCCAACTCAATCGAGCTGACCCCTGATTACCCGTATTGCCGTATGAATTCTGGACTGCCATCGAGTTGATTCGCGTGTCCGGGACCGTTGATGCTCGGTTCCGGGCAGGCGGCAGTCCTGTGTAAAAAAGGTTAGTCGGATTCTGTGCACTCGTACATATCGAATCCCTCTCACGGCTCAGCTCCGTACATGTTAGTCGACCGAAACGGCATATCGGGCATCGAAGGGGAGTCGTTGACACTGCTCCCGGCCGAGATAGTTCCTTGGTCCACATGGCTGGCGTCGCACCCGGATACGACCGTCCTGGCAGATAAACGAAAGAGAAATGCCACGCGCTACTATTCTCCCGTGGAATCCAGGGACGGCTTCGTGATCGGCCTGTCCATCGGCGAGAGCGCTGTCGGATATCACTACACCCCAGCGGAAGAGGCCCTCGTCGTAAACGACTTTGTTGGCGATTTACCGGTAGCCGTTTTCGTCGATCCCGGAACGCGCGCCATCGCGTCATACATTCGTATACCCGCACCGGGGCTCCAAGGGCTCCTCCCCGACGATGCGCCGGACGCCCTCACATTCGTGGTGTCGAAGGACGGAACGATCACGGACGAGGAGACGGGGAGGGTATGGGACCGCGAACGTGGCGACGCGCTCAATGGCCCACTGGCCGGGGCGCAGCTCCAACAGGTTCCTTACGTGACATCGTTCGACTGGGCCTGGATGAACTTCTTCCCGGAGAGCCGGTTCTGGCCGGGAGTAAAGACACGCGCCGGGTTTCAGGCCCATTGAGTGATGGCCCCCTCGTGGAATTCGGCGACGATCTCGAACCCCGCATTTCGATAAGCTCGGATTGCCGGTACGTTTGCCTGGGCCACGTTCAGCCCGACATGTTCGCATCGGAGCGCCAACTCGCTTGCGAGCCTTGCCACGACCGCCGTCGCCAGCCCGCGGCCACGTGCGTCCGGGTGTGTGGCGACGTTGGCGATGGCGGCGACGCCGTAGCGCGTTGAGTAGACGTGCACCCCGGCGGTGCTGACGATGCGGCCGTTCTCCTCCACGCCGAAGTACGGCCCGATGGCCAGCATGAAGGGGTAGAAGATGTTCCCAACCTCCGCCCCGCTGTATACGGCATCGAAGAGGGCCTCCAGGCGTGGAACGTCATCGTGGTTGAGTTGACGTCCCCGGGACGTGTCCATCGCTTCTAGCCGGGATGGTTCTTTGAGGGCCATCTTCCAATGCGGGACCAACGGCGAGACCTCGAACGCGCCGTCGAGAACGCCGAGCGCTTCCGGGCCAAGGTGGACCATGGCGGAGTCCGGAAGTTGGCCGGCGATCGACTCCAGGAGGCGCGGCATGACCGCGTTGTCGGGCTCGCTGACGGCGATGACGATAGGCGGATCGTAGAACGTAAACACCAGGCAGATCGCCCTGATGTCGGACCCGTCGAGGGCGGCGTACCAGGTCGTGTGGGACCAGAAATCGTCTTCCAGGTCGCCCAGGCTGTAGACGTGCGTATCCGGATGAAGGCGCAGGTAGGCCTCTATCTGGTTGCGATCATCTATCCGGGCGAACTCCATCCGCCAAGTTTACGGTGACGTGAGGCGTCCTAGAAGTAGTCCGGAACGGTGGGGGGTCCGATGCCGTGAGGTTCTTGGAGTTCAGACATTGATCAATGTGAATCCGATACGCGACCCACCCCCTAACCCCCTCCTGATGCAGGAGGGGGTTAGGGGGTGGGTATTCGCACAATCATCCCATCGTGACGACTATTTTTACGGCTCTGTCTTCCCGTTTGCGGGCGGCGTTGAAAGCTTCATCTATGCGGGACAGCGGGAAGGAATGGGTGACGATTTCGGTCATGTCTATCGAACCGTCATTTATCCACTTAAGCGCCTGCCGGAAGCTGGATAGCTCCAGTTCGTCCTGTGCCCCGAGCGGGCTGTATGCGGCAATTCGCTTGCGGAAGAAGGTGTCGAAATCGAACGGTATCGATTCGGCGGACTGGGGCACGCCGAACCAGACGATCTGGCCGTCCGGTCGAACCAGATCCATAGCCTGACCGTGCGTCTCTTTCGTGCCGATCGCCTCGACGACAACGTCAGCACCCTCGCCGGTCAGGTCGAGGACGGCGCGTGTGGCCGCGTCAAAGGTTTCGCCGATTCGATCATCGGATCCAAAACCTGCTCCGACCTCGAGTCGGTGCGCTATTGGCTCTATTGCGATCACGCGATCAGCACCGAGGTGCTTCAAGACGTAGTTCCAGAACAGCCCGGCGGACCCCTGCCCCATCACCACACACGTCTGCCCTAGCAGGTTCGGCAGTCGTTTGGCGGCGAATATCACCGTGCCGAGTTGCTGCGCCATTAACAGGTGATCCGGTTGCTGGTCTGAGGCTTCCGGAAGTACCGTCAGAAAGTTAGTGCCAAGCGCCTGGTATTCGGCAAAGCAAAGAGAGTCCCAGATCGCCGGGGTGACCAGTACCCTATCGCCCTCTGACAGCTCCGTCCCGTTGGCGTCTACGACGGTCCCGATGCCCTCATGCCCCGGGTAGCCCGGTCGCAGCGGGTACTCCTTCACGAGCCACCCGTAGTCGACGATATGCAGATCGCTGCCGCAGATCGACGCAAGTTCCATCTTCACGAGCGCCTGTCCGTCCGTTGGCGTTGGAACAGGAACCTCGGTAAGGCGCACGTCCCCTTTGTCCAGGGCCTGCATGGCGAGCATTGATTGGGTCAACTGAGCTCCTTGGAAATTGTTGTTGCGTGTGTACGCCTTCGGCGGCCCCCTCACCCTTGATGCGGTTGGCCCTCTCCCACGGAGGGGAGAGAAAGCAAGTTTAAGTGTTGCAGCCCTGAGTGCGGGGCTTGCTCCCCCCCCCGCACGGTTAATGCGCCAACGACGGGTATTCCTGACAGTGCAACGACGTCAGGGCGAAACCGTGTCCTGAGGCTCTCGAAGGACCGGAGTACGCGCTTGGCCCCAACGACTGATTGTGATCCGTCGTTGAAACCCTCACCCCGGCCCTCTCCCGATCGGGAGAGGGCCGGGGTGAGGGGGTCGAGACCGAAGGCCGATAAGCTACTGTGCAACTGCCGATTCCGACATGATGGTCGGACGCGAACCCCCTCCCATTGTAGGAGGGGGTTCGGGGGTGGTTTATTCAGCGTTCGACGATCCGCAGCGGACTATACTCGCCGCCATCCTACGCACGTCGTCCGGCACGTAAAAGCCAGCAAGCAACAACGAGGTCCAACGAATGGATGAATCCAGCCGCGTAATCATCAAGAACGGCCACGTCATCGACGCAACGTCCCAGGAGCCTCGGGAGCTGACGGTTGTGGTCGAGGACTCGGACATAGTCGATCTTCTCCCGCCCGGATCACCGATCTCAAGCGGCGATGGTCAAGAGATCGACCTGCAAGGCGGCTGGCTGTTGCCGGGGCTGTGGGACGTTCACACGCACATCGGGCGCGGCATCCCGGACCCGGGCTGGCGTGACGAGACTATCGCCGAACGCACGACGCGCGCCGGGCGTGATTGCATGAACGCTCTCGCGCTTGGCATTACGGGGATGAGGGTGGTTGGCGAACGCGAGTACGTGGATGTGGCCTGGAAGCGGGCGTTCGACTCCGGTCAGTTCATCGGACCATCGCTCTTCACATGCGGCTGGTTCATCACCACCACGGCCGGGCACTTTCTCCGCTCCGGAACCGCTAAGGAGGTCGATGGTCCGACCGAATACCGCCGGGCGATTCGGGAGAACATCAAGAACGGGGTCGACTTCATCAAGCTGAACCTGACGGGCGGGATCATGGGTCCTCCCTGGGATGGCATGCAGAACACCTTCCCGACGCCGGACGAGATCGATGCGGCGTTCGAGATCTGCCACCAGCGCGGCTTCAAGGTGGTGGCGCACGCCGGCGGAACCCACGGCATCAAGACGGCGGTCGCGCACGGCGCATGGACGCTGGAGCACGGCTATGTGCTGGACGATGAGGCGGTCGCGATGATGGTGGAGGCGGGAACGTATTTCGTTCCGACGCTGGGATTGAGCCACCTGAATCGAGGACCCGCGTACGCAGAATCTGAGGCCGAACGCGCCTGGGCGGAGGCCCACCCTGCCCCACCGGACTACGCCGCCCGCGCTGTCGTGGCAGCTGAGGCACACGCGGCAGGATTCAAGAAGGCGCTCGATGCGGGAGTGCCAATCGCCAACGGATCAGACCTGGCGCTACCGGACGGCGCACTGCTGGAGATAGCCCAGCTCGTGCGACGCGGCATGACGGAGTGGCAGGCGATCGTGGCGGCCACCAAAACATCGGCCGAGGTGTGCGAGGTGAGCGACCGGCGTGGAACCGTCGAGATCGGCAAAGCAGCCGACCTGCTAGCGGTGGGTTCGAACCCGCTCGAAGACATCGAGAACGTACGTGACGTAAAGCTGGTGATGAAGGACGGCCAGATCGTGGTGCGGAACTGAGCACCAACGGTTCACGCTGGTCCCAGAGCGTATGGCCGAACGTCACGGCCATTGCCGCGTTCAGCCTGTTCGGCGGCGCCGTGGCGGCGACGCGCGTCGTGGCGCAGGACATCCCGCCGTTCACGTTGGCGGCCGTACGGATTGGCATCGGAGCCGCCGTGCTGTGGGCGCTCATGCTTCTGTTCCACAGGTACGGGATGCGGGTGGAGCGACGTGACTGGAAGCTGTTTTTCATCCTCGCCGCCTTTTACTTCACGGCCTTCCCGCTGTCGATGGCGTTCGGATTTCAGGTGACGGAGGCGTCCCGCGGCGCGCTGCTGATGGCCACATCGCCTATCTGGAGCGTCGTGCTGGGCCGGATCACCGGTCACGAATCGCTGATAAACCGCCAGTACCTTGGGGTTGCCATTTCGGTTGTCGGCATCGGACTGGTATTTGGCGAAAGCGCCCTGTCCCCGGCCGAGAGTGGCGGCGAGACGGCAAGCACGCTGGCAGCGATAGGCGGCGCGCTGCTGCTGCTGTTTGCAGCGGCGTGCGTGGGCATCTACGGCGTCGCATCTCAACCGGCGTTCGCCCGCTACTCGGCGTTGAATGTGAGCGCATGGACGATGCTGATCGGTGTCACGATGCTCGCGCCACTGGCAATCGTTGAGGTGGCGCTTGGTCACACCGGCGGGTTCAGCACCCAGAATTCGCTTCTGATGGTGTACCTGGGATCGCTGGGAATCGCCCAGTTGATGTTCGTCTTCTCACTGACCCGGCTATCTCCGACCCAGGTGGTCATCTACGTGAACTTCAACCCGCTTATCGCGACAGCAATCGGGGCGGCGGTACTTGAGGAGACGCTGACGGGAACGTTCGTCATTGGCGCTATTGCGGTAATAGTCGGCGCAGTGCTTGTGAACTGGCCAAAGGACCCGTAGGGGCTATCATCGCCTGCGGGCGGGAAGTCGAATGTAGAGGCGGGGCAAGCGTCGCCCCTACGGGTTGGACGATTGCTATTCCCGGCAACCATTGTGTTGTCATCCTGAGCCCGAGGCGAAGAGCCTGTCCTGAACATCTCCCGAGTATCCGTGCGTCTGGGTGACATGTCCCGATTAGTTCGCTCGCATCCCCGTTCAATTCGCGGCCGCTGGAAGACCGAACGGATGGTCTTGGATGCGGAGATTCGGCGTTCATTTTGAATTACCCGGGAGGTTCTTAGCCTCGGGCCCAGAATGACAATCGGATGTGGCAGTGCGGGAACAATGCGAGATCGTAGGACGGGCGGGGCCAGCGCCGCCCGTCCTACGATGCGTTCAATTCAGCCTGCCCGGTAGCGTGCGACCACGGCCTCGACATCCGTTAATGCCGATTCCTGACCGAAGGACGCTCCACCCAGGTTGGCGCAGGCGAATACGGTACTGTCGGGAGACGACTCACGTAGCGCCGTGCCGAATTCCGAGGGCAAGGGCACGGTGAACGACTCAAACAGTCCTTCACCGATCGATAGGCCCCGTACGCTGCCTAATTCCGACGGAGCGCCATTGCCAACGACCGCGTTGATTTCGATGTTCCTGCGCAGCAGCGCCCCCTGTGCGGCGACTCCTGCCTGCGTGGCGAGCAGCCAGCCGAGGGCCTGCACGTCTGCTGCGGCGCGGTCGGTGTGGCCCGGCGCCCGGTTGCCTTTGTACCAGTCGAACGGCCTGATATCGCTGGCCGGTCCTCGAATGAACATGCAGCCTTCCGCGCCAGAGGCTTCCGATAGCGCCCAGCAGGCGTATCCGGGGTAGTCGGCGGTCCAGACGGACGGGTCGGCGCCAACCACGGACCCTGGGCATGCGAACCCGATGACGCGCGCTATCGGGCCGGACACGCCGTCCACCACCATGATCGGGACGCTCTCGTTGATATCGTACGCCCGGCCATGTGCTGACGTCGCCAGGTCTCCCAGCAACGCGCTCGTAAACCCGAGTTCGGCATCTTGCATCCGAGCCGCGGAGAGTGCGGCGGACCCGCCCAGTTGTTGAGGGACATAGGAGGCGTAGGCGGCGTATCCCGCGTTGTCCTCGTCCCACAACGGAGGCGACGTGGCGTTGCCGGAAACGCCGATCCAGACAAACGACGCGTCGACGCCGGCGGCGTCCGAAATGCGTTCGATAACCGCTTTCGTAAACGCTTCACTGACGCCCCAGACGTCGAGTGTCACGATGGCAGCACGAACGCCCCCGGCCTCCAGTAACAGGACCCGACCCAGGAGGTCATCGGTCACATCGGTCGCCGGACGAGACGGGTGTTCCGGCCCGGCGATGTTGAAGCCGACGGGCGGCGTGATTACGGTCTCGGAGTAGCCGGCCCTGAGCAGTTGGCGGTCTTGTTCCTGGTCTGAGGTCAAGAAGTAGGTTCCTGTAATGGCGTGTCGTGAGTTTCCGCAGGAGAGATTCTAATGTCATCCCGATCTTTCCGGCCCCGGAAGGACGAGGGATCTCCACCAACCGGCCGAGTCGCAAATAGGCAATGTTTTAGCTAGAACCTTTGTACCACCCTCAGGCGGAATGTGATTTGCCCACTCCCTGAGGGAGAGGGGGCAAAGTGTCCCTACGGCACCGCTGGCAGCACCACGATTTTTGTGCTCACGGAGTTCGCTATGAAGCACTCCTTGTGGGACAGGTGGTGCATGGACTCGATCTGATCTGGCGTGGGCAACGTCTCGCCAGAGAACGATATCTCCGGACGCAACTCCACCCGGGTTATGGCCAGCCGACCCTCGGCGTTCTTCTCCAGGTACCCGACTGCGTCGTCCGAGTACGCGTCCACCACAAACCGGCGTTTGGCCGCTATCGCGAGGAAGGTCAGCATGTGACAGGCGGACAGAGAGGCGACGAACGCTTCCTCCGGGTCTACACGGTCTGCGTTGCCAAGAAACTCAGGCGCCGCAGACGCACGAACGCTCTCGCCACCGTGGAACGTCCATGTGTGGTCCCGGGTATAGGTCGGGTACTTGAAGTCGTCGCGGTCCCTATTCCAGGTCAGCGACGCTCTGTGCTCTGACATTGGTCAATCCCCGAAGTGTTGGCGGACTTGGATCAACTGGGAACAACTGGCCCGGTTACTTGCGCGATGTTAGCCTTCCGGCCTCAATCATCTCGCACTTCCATTCTCACATTGCCGTATAGAGTGGTTCGGAGAGAGTAATGCCACCAGAAATACAGGTTATCGACGATAGATTTAGACAGATCGTTGATCCCGATGCCTCGATCGAACTTGTTGCCGACGGTATGGGGTTCACCGAGGGTCCCGCCTGGATTCATGACGGCGGCTATTTAGTGTGGAGCGACATTCCGAACGACCGCATCATGCGGTGGTCGGAGTCGGACGGGGTAAGCGTTTTCCGGCAGTCGAGCAGTAACGCAAACGGCAATACGGTGGACGCGCACGGCAATCTGCTGACGTGCGAGACGAGCGGTCGTCGCGTTTCGATAGCTCGGCCCGGCAAGCCGGAGACGACTCTTGTGGACAGTTACGGCGGAAAGCCGTTCACGTCGCCAAACGATGTGATCGTCAAGTCAGACGGCAGTATCTGGTTTTCTGATCCCGACTACGGCGCGCTCATGGATGACCAGGGCCACGGTGAGTCGCCACAACAGGAACGCAATCGGGTGTATCGACTCGATCCTTCCACTAGTGAACTGACGGCGGTCGCAGAGGATTTCGATAAGCCGAACGGACTGGCGTTCTCGCCGGACGAATCGGTGCTGTACATCTCCGACTCTGGAGCCACCCACGGCGACGATCGGCCGCACCACATACGTGCGTTTGATGTCGTCGACGGCAAGCGGCTCATCAATAATCGGGTCATCTGCGAGATTTCTCCGCACGTGCCGGACGGTCTGCGGGTCGATACCGATGGCAACCTGTACGTCACTTCCGCGGAAGGGGTGCAGGTGTTCACGTCGGACGGCGAGATACTCGGCAAGTTCCTCACACCTGAGGTCGCCGCAAACTGCTGCTTTGGCATGGCCGACCGTCAGATGTTTTTCATTTGCGCCACCAGCTCCGTCTGGATGGTGCGGCTAAAGTCCACGGGTGCATACCCGTTTTAAATCTTTAAATCCACTGGTCAAAACGCAGGAGACAAGCATTTGGAACCGCAGTACGAGATCCTTTCCGACGCTTTTAAGACGCTGATCGACCCGGACGCACGCCTGCGCAAACTTGGCGATGGCTACCTCTGGGCAGAGGGCACGACGTGGGTGCCAGATTCGTCCGAGGCCGGCGGTGGGTATCTACTGTGGAGCGACATCCCGAACGATCGCATGCTGCGATGGTCGGAGAGCGATGGAACGACCACCTTCCGGCAGCCATGTGGCTACACCAACGGACACACGCTGGACCATGAAGGTCGACTGGTGTCCGCTGAGCACGGCGGCCGCAGGATCAGTCGGACCGAGCTCGACGGCACCGTCGTGAATCTCGTAGACAACTACGAGGGCAAGAAGCTCAATTCGCCGAACGATCTGGTCGTGAAGAGCGACGGAAGCATCTGGTTTACCGACCCGCCGTACGGCATTTTGAGCGATCGACAGGGCCACAAGGCGGACTCGGAGCTTGGCGCTAACTACGTCTTCAGGCTCTGGCCGGATACCGGCAAGATCGAGATCGTCATAGACGATTTCGACATGCCAAACGGCATCGCCTTCTCGCCCGATGAGTCGATCCTCTACGTAGCCGACACCGGATACGAATTGGACTCTCTTGAGGCATCAATCCACGCCTTTGATGCGTCTTCGAACGGAACCCTGTCAAATCACCGGATCTACGCCAAGCCGACGCCCGGAAAGTCGGACGGGTTCCGGGTGGATACTGACGGCAACATCTGGACCTCGGCGGGCGACAGCGTCCAGGTGTTCAACACTGCCGGTGAGTTGTTGGGCAAGATCCTGACGCCCGACCGAAACGCCAACCTGGACTTCGGTGGCCCGAATGGGACGACGCTGTTCATCGGCGTGAATGCCGAGGCGTACTCGATAGAGGTGAACGCCCGACGTGCGGCGCGGCTTTAGGGGGCAGGCGCGACCGCCTCAATGATGAATCACTCGTCCTAATTGATCGAAACGTAAATTGCGGGGAGCCCCGGTACAATCGCCCCAAGATGAATAAGTTGGTCGGGATTGTCGTAGGACTAATTCTCGTGGGCGTGGCAGTGGCAATATGGCTACTTCCCGATCCGCGGGATTGGGACAGTCTGGGCCAATCGGACAGCATAGCCGTAGCAACTCTCGTCGTTGGACTGTTGGCTCTGGGAGCCGCCTCAGCGGCTGTCTTCGCAGCGATCATCGAGGTCCGGAAGTCTTCCCAACCCAGGAGCTGCGAACTTCCTACTGGGCTCGAGAGTTCACTGGGCCTGATTATTTGATCGTTGGTAGATCCTTGAATGTGCGTAAAACCTCTCAACTCATCCTCGAGAATCCCAGCGACTCGCCGATAATCAACACTGGGCGTCTCCACGTTCGTTTGGTCCGAGCGCTAGGGCCGCGTTTTCAAAAAGTTAAATGGGATCTCTTGCCAAGCTGCCCAAGAAACGCAATTACCAACAACAACCCTGAGTACTACAACCTCGGTGATGCGGTTTCCGTGGAAACGTGGGGCCGGGACAGTCCATTCCCAGGAAACTGGAATCGATCGCAGGACAACTTCTTCCCTCTTCGCGACACCAAATTACTTGAGTGGGAGTGGGACTTTGAGAACCCGTGGTTCCCCAGCGTTCTTGTACAAGGGCCAGAGGTTTTCATCGTCAATGGCGGATTAGAGCAGTACCGGTGGGTCGTCACCTGGTGGTCGGAGCGACAGGGTCCCGAGCGGGAAGTCGTCCGGCTCCAATGAGCGGTGCTCTGCTAAGAGTAATTCTATTCGCTCCAAGAATTATTGTTCAATGACAACTACCACTCCACCAACTCCGTACGTTCTCGCCATCGACATCGGCAGTTCGTCTGTTCGCGCTACCGTTTACGACGCTGAAGCAACCCCTTTGCCGGGGCTGAGTGTCGCCACTCCACACGTCACTCCCACAACCCCGGACGGCGGCGCGGCTGACGATGCGCTGGTCCTGGCCGATGTTGTTGAGCGGACCGTCAGCGAACTGCTCAATCTGGCGGGCGACGCCGCGTCCAACATCGTCGCAGTTGGGCTGGACACCTTTGTCGGCAACCTGCTCGGGTTGGACCGTGAGGGCCAGCCCACTACACCCGTCTACACATACGCGGATACACGTTCTCTGGACGAGGTCGCCCAGATGCGACGGGATCTCGACGCCGTCGATGTCCACCAGCGCACCGGCGTCACCCTCCACACGGCCTACGCTCCCGCACGACTGCTCTGGGTACGGCGCAACAACCCGGAAGCCTGGAACGCCACCGTTCGCTGGACCGATTTCGCCACATATCTGTACGGGCGCTGGTACGGGCGTGAGGCAGCCTGCAGCAGCTCGGTCGCCTCGTGGAGTGGGTTGCTCAATCGGCAGACCGGAGACTGGGACACCCAACTTCTGAACTACACCGGCATCTCGACGGACCAGCTTCCGAAAGTCGCCAACTACGACGATGTGATGTCCGGTCTCGCCCCAAACTTCGCTTCGAAATGGCCGTTGCTCAGTGACGTCCCATTTTGCCTCGCCGTCGGAGACGGAGCCGCCGCAAACGTCGGCGAAGGCTGCTCTGCGCCCGGATCTACGGCCCTGACCGTCGGCACGACGGGCGCAGTACGCGCCGGCGTGCCGATCCCGCTGACCGAGGTGCCACGCGGGTTAAGCGTCTACAACCTGTCCAGCGAACGCATCCTGCTCGGTGGCGCCGTCACCGACGCTGGAGGGTTGTTCGCGTGGATGCGCGACACGCTGAACGTGCCTGATCCCGAAACGCTTGAGGCCGAGCTGTCCGAACTCCCCCCGGACGGACACGGCCTCACGGTGCTGCCCTTCCTGCGTGGCGAACGCAGCCCTGGATGGCTGGATGACGCCACGGGAGCCGTGGTCGGTTTGCGCGCCAGCACCTCTCCGGTGGAGATCGTGAGAGCCGGGCTGGAGTCGGTCGCATATCGATTCGCCTTGATCGCAGAACGACTCTCCACGGTCGTCGCCCCCGGACCGGAGATCGTGGTCGGAGGTGGAGCGGCCCAGAGTTCGCCAACCTGGTTACAGATGTTTGCGGACGTACTGGACCGGACCGTGGTGGAGTCTAGCGAACCCGAAACCACCAGCCGTGGCAGTGCGATCCTCGCGCTCGAAAGCGCCGGGGTTATCGACTCACTGGACGATCTTCCGGCCCAACGCGGCAGGCGATACACTCCAAACTCCGCGTCCGTGACTGCCTACCGGGCGGGCCTCGAGCGGCACCATGCGATCTATCACTCGCTACTCGATTCGCTGGACCCCGACGGTGGCTACAACAGCGAATGCGACCACGACCCTATTTGAGGACACGATTTCGATGGCGTTGACCCTCGGCGCGCTCGATCAGCTCTGCATGAACGCCATCCGCTTTCTCTCGGCCGACGCCGTTTAGAAGGCCATCTCCGGGCACCCGGGCGCGCCCATGGGTGAAGTGCCGCTCGCCTACACGCTCTGGGATCGATTCCTCCGACACAACCCTGCCAACCCGAGGTGGCACAACCGAGATCGGTTTGTGCTGTCCAACGGCCACGCCTCGATGCTGCTTTACAGCCTGCTACATCTGACCGGATACGACCTGCCCATAGACCAGATTATGAAGTTTCGGCAGATGGGAAGCATCACGCCGGACCACCCGGAACGGGGCGAGACGCCGGGCGTGGAGATCACTACAGGCCCGCTCGGACAGGGGTTTTCGAACGCTCTGGGTATGGCGATCGCCGAGAAGATGCTAGCCGCTCGCTACAACCACCCGGGCCACGAAATCATCGACCACACGACCTACACCCTCCTGTCAGATGGCGATATGCAGGAAGGCGTGGCGTCGGAGGCGGCATCCCTGGCCGGGACGCTGGGTCTCGACAAGTTCATCTGCATCTACGACGACAACGAGATTTCGATCGAGGGCAATACGCACCTGTCTTTCCGGGAAGACGTGGCCGCCCGGTTCAAGGCCTACGGTTGGGAGGTATCGGGCCGGTGCACGGAAACGACATCTACGGCATCACCGACGCGATCGAGGCGGCCCGTGCGACGTACCGCAAGCCAACGCTGATTGTGGTCAAAACGACCATAGGTTTCGGCGCACCTCATAAAGCCGGAAGCGCCAGTGCGCATGGCGAGGCGCTCGGAGTGGACGAGCTGGCTGCGACGCGCGAGGCCCTCGGCTGGGGTTACGGCGCGTTCGAGATTCCTCTTGAAGTTACGAGTCATATGCGAAAAGCGATGGAGCGTGGCGCGCAGGCTGAATCGGAGTGGAACGTTCGCTTTACGGCGTACGAGGCCGCCTATCCGGAGGACGCGGAGGCGCTCAAGTGTGACCTCGCTGGCAAACTTCCGTCCGACTGGGACGCCGGGTTGGACGAACTCCTGGGCGCATTTGAAGAACCGATAGCGTCACGAGCGGTATCCGGTCAGGCGCTGGCTGCTTTAACGAATCGCGTGGACAGCCTGACCGGCGGCTCAGCCGATCTAGCGCCGTCCAACAACACACGTGTGCAGGGTCGAGGCTCTTTCCAGGCCGAGACCTACCCCGGGCGCAACATGCACTTCGGCGTGCGCGAACACTCGATGGGAGCGATCGCCAACGGGATGGCGGCACACGGCGGGCTGATTCCTTACACAGGCACTTTCCTGATCTTCTCGGATTACATGCGCCCCGCCCTGCGGTTGGCTGCGATGAGTGGGCTGCATTCGATATTCATCTATACGCACGACTCGATTGGACTCGGCGAGGACGGCCCGACGCATCAACCGATCTCCCAACTGATGAGCCTGCGGTCGATCCCCGGCCTCACGGTCGTACGGCCAGCAGACGCGCACGAGACGCTTGAGGCGTGGCGGTTTGCCGTGCCACACGACGGCCCAGTGGTGCTCGTGCTGAGCCGGCAGGCGCTCCCGCCAATCCAGCGAGATGGTGACGTAGCACTCACCCGGGGCGGGTACGTCATCACGGCAGGAGGCGAAGAGCCTTACGTGGTGCGTAGGCACCGGGTCCGAGCTATCGCTTGTCCAGTTGGCTGCCGCACTGATTTCTACCGACGGGATCAGGGCACGCGTCGTCTCCATGCCGTCGTGGGAGATATTCGACGCCCAATCACGTGAGTACCGAGATAGCGTGCTGCCACCAGAAGTCCGCGCCAGGGTGTCGGTAGAGGCGAGCGCGTCCATCGGATCGGAGCGCTACGTGGGCCTGGACGGCTCCGTAATCGGCATCACCGGATACGGAGCGTCGGCGCCGGGAGCAGAGGTACTGGTCAGGTTCGGCTTTACGGCGGAGAATGTTCAGTCCACCGCGCTGTCGGTCCTGGAACGACTTCGCTAAACCTCCCGCATATGACAGGCCAGACACGGAGAGCACATGAAGATCGCCATCAGCGGTGACCACGCCGGGCTTGAGCTTAAGAACTACATCCTGGATTACGTATCCGGTCTGGGTCATGAGGCCGTGGATCACGGCGCATTTGAGTACGATGCCGACGATGATTTCCCGGACCTCGCCGCGCCGGTAGCACGCGCGGTTGCGAGCAAAGAGGTTGATCGGGGCATAATCGTTTGCGGGAGCGGCGTCGGCGCATCCGTTGCCGCCAACAAGATCCCGGGCGTTCGGTCCGCCATGTGCCACGACACCTACTCCGCGGCGCAGGGCGTCCAACATGACGACATGAACGTACTTTGTTTGGGCGCCCGAATTATCGGAGTGGCGTTGGCGGAGTCGCTGGTCGATGCATTTCTTGGTGCAGAGATGGACAAGCACCCCAGATTCCAACGTCGCCTGGATAAGGTCATCAAGTTAGAACAGGACGCACTGGAAGGTTAAGAGGCCGCTATGTCTGAAAACACCGGCAGCACACGGAACACCATCCAAAAAGCCCACGAGATCGGACAGTCGATCTGGTTTGACTACATAAGTCGAGACCTGACAGACTCCGGTGAGCTGAAACGACTGGTCGAATCCGGGGTTCGCGGGGTGACCTCCAACCCCGCCATTTTCCAGAACGCGATTTCCGGATCAAACGACTACTACAACTCGCTGATCCGGTACAGCGCACAGGCTTCCGACTCCGCCGGCATATTCGAGCTGGTCGCCATCGACGACGTTCGCGATGCGGCAGACGTCCTCAGGCTGGTGTACGACTCTTCTGACCGCGCCGACGGGTTTGTGAGCATCGAGGTCAACCCGCTGCTCGCGGCTAAGACAGACGAAACGATTACCGAGGCGCGCAGGCTGCATGCGGCTATCGACCAGCCAAACATCATGATCAAGGTCCCCGGCACGCCGGAAGGTGTTCCGGCCATCCGAAAACTGATCTCTGAAGGCATCAACGTCAACGTAACGCTGCTGTTCTCGCTCATCGCGTACGCAGCGGTATCGAAGGCATACGTCGACGGGTTGGCTGACTATGTGGAGGCCGGCGGAGACGACCTCGGAGGAATCTCCAGTGTGGCGTCGTTCTTTGTCAGCCGCGTTGACACCTCGGCCGATGCCGCCCTTGAGGACGTTAGCGGTGGCGAAGAGATCGCTGGCAAGATCGGCATCGCAAACGCCCGTCTTGCGTACGAAGCGTTCCAGACGCTGACCGCGAGCGAGCGGTGGCAGGAACTGGTGGCCCGTGGAGCGTTGCCGCAGCGGCCGCTCTGGGCGAGCACCGGCGTGAAAAACCCGGCCTACTCGGACGTGCTTTACATGAACGAGCTCATGGGGGCCAACACGGTCAACACCGCTCCCCCGGCGACGCTGGACGCATTCCTGGATCACGGGGAGGTATCCGAGAGGGTGACCGTCGGGGTGGACGATGCACGGTCCCAGATCGCACGCCTCGAGGAGCTGGGAATCAGCCTGGACGCCATCTCGGATGACCTGCTCGTCGCAGGGGTGAAGACGTTTGCAAACGTTTTCGAGGGCTTGATAGGAGTCATAGACTCCAAATTGCGTGAACTTTCCGGCGCGCCGGCTTCAGATTGATTTGCCTGAGACATCTGGAAATACAGAGACGCGGGACTGGCAATATCATGTCAAGGACGAGCTAGACGCGCTCGATATGCGCGGTACCGTCGACGCCCTGTGGCGGCGAGACCCGAGTGCATGGGTAACCCTGTCCCCGGGCGGCGCACCGGCTGAGGAAGCGACCGGCTGGCTCGATCTACCGGACCGAATGGCCGATCTGGTCGATGAGTTGACCGCGTTCGCCGACGAGGTCCGTAGTGACGGATTCACGGACCTTGTTCTGCTCGGGATGGGTGGCAGCAGCCTTGGGCCGCTGGTGCTCGGGCGGGTATTCGGAACAAGTCCGGGATTCCTGCGCCTGCATGTGCTGGACTCCACGGTGCCCGGCCAGATCATCGCCGTCGAGAACCGGGTAGATCTACGTAAAACCCTGTTCCTGATCTCCAGCAAATCGGGCACGACGATAGAGCCGTTGAGTGTAGCGGCCTATTTCCGTGGACGGCTGGAGGAGATCGGAGTAGAAAATCCAGACGCCCGGTTCCTCGCCGCCACCGACCCCGGTTCGCCCCTTGAATCGATGGCAAATGAGCTCGGCTTCAAACGGGTGTTTAACACGCCGGTAGAGGTGGGAGGCCGGTTCTCCGTACTTTCCAGATTTGGCCTGTTACCGGCGGCGCTGATCGGTGTGGACCTGCAGAAACTACTCGGTCCGGCGGTCGCAATGGCGGCGGCGTGTCGAGCGAGCGACGATCTTGGGACTAACCCGGGCGCGCAGCTTGGCGCAGTTCTTGGAGGGCTGGCGGCGGCCGGTCGAGACAAGGTCACTATCGTCACTTCACCGCAACTGAGTTCGATCGGCCTCTGGGTCGAGCAGCTACTCGCCGAATCCACCGGCAAGAACGGTCGCGGCCTTGTGCCCGTGGCCGACGAACCGTTCTACGGCGTTGCCGAATACGGAGACGACCGCAACTTCGTTTACATCCGCCTCGCCGGAGACGACAACGCCCGGACCGACGCCCACATGGACGCCCTTGGGAATGCCGGACGGCCAGTAACGCGTATCGCGTTGAAACACAGATACGACCTCGGCGCTGAGTTCTTCCGGTGGGAGTTTGCGGTGGCGGTCGCCGCCACGGCGATCTCTGTATATCCGTTTGATCAGCCCGACGTGGAGAGCGGAAAGGTGTTCACCCGCAACCTTCTTGAGTCGCCTGACGCGACACATCAGACATTGCCGGACGCTCCTGATATTGACGAACTGGTGAACCTGGTCCGGGGGGCAAAATCCGGCGATTACATCGCCATTCTCGGCTACATCCCTGAGTCGCCTGAGGTGGACAGCGCCGTATCAGAACTACGTGCCGCAATCACCCGACGTACCGGGGTCGCGACGACATTTGGCTACGGACCTCGATACCTTCACTCGACAGGTCAGCTTCATAAAGGCGGACCTGACGGGGTGATTGGTCTTGCCCTCGTTGCGGGAAACGAGGATGCTCTGGCTGCGTCCAGAGCGGATTCAGGGACGGAGACCGAACGGGAGCCGGAGATCGCCTATGGATTTGAGTCGCTATTCGTGGCTCAGGTTCTTGGAGACCTTGAAGCCCTACGTGCGAAGGCCCATCGAAACGCGATGACGGTGTTGAAATCGCCATACGCAACGGCGATCCAAACCATTACGGCATCACTGAATGAGGGCCCGTAGTAGTCGGTCCAGAACCGCGTGCAGGGCGCAATAATACGGGGTGGAAAACCCGTGCTAGAATCGCCGCCCCGCAGGGTACGCTGGGAGTAAGCTGGAACAATCGAGTGATTCAGATGGAACGCCAGTCCGGATATCAATTCCGGCCCCACCATCCGACGAAGCCGTTAGTTTCACGATGGAACAAGCGGTCTGAGAGGGACCCTCGAGTATGCCGACAGAAAGCGCTAACACACCAAAGATGGTTCTCGCGGTAGACCACCGCTTTGACCTGTTTACGGAACTTCTGTCCGCCAGTCCGGTTCATCCGGCGGCGGCGGAGCGAGAGCGCGCCGCCAGCCTCAAGCAGGTCGTCTTTGAGGGCCTGCTGAAGGCCATCGAGAATGGGGTGCCAAAATCTGAGGCCGCTGTCTGGACAGATTCCGATCTGGGCGAGTCCATCCTGCTACGTGGACGCGGCATGAGCCTCAACACGATGATGTCGGTAGAACGCGCACGCGTCGCCGAGTTCCGGTTTGAGGATGCGCTTGGCTTCTCTGAACGCCTTTCTAATCTCGACGTCACGTACGCCGCAGCGCGTGTGCCCTACAACCCCGGTGAAGAATCCGTGGTGAACGAGGCGCAGCAACGCAAGTTGCGCAGGCTGAGCGAGATCGCACGGTCAAGCAGCCCCGGTCTGACACTTGAACTGATAATGCGGCCGACCCAGGCGCAACTCGATCAGTCGGGCAGCGTCGAGGCGTGGGATACCGATATCCGCCCGGGCCTGATCGTCCAGGCGATCCGCGACCTACAGGACGCCGGTGTTGAGCCGGACCTGTGGGCCTTACGCGGGATCGACAACACGGCAGCGATGGCAACGGCCACCGCCCAGGCGCAGGTCGACGACCGCAAGGCCGGCGTAATGTTCACGCTTGGCGATGACCCTTCCGGCGACACGGAGCTTGATCAGGATCTGATCAACCTGGCCGCCCGTACCCCGGGATGTCGGGGACTGGTGATCGGCCCGGCGATTTACACCGACCATCTCCGTGCTTACAACGATGAGGAGATCGATCGGGACGAGGCAGGCGCCCGGATAGCGGAACGCTACAACGCCGCTTACACGAGCTACTCCGCCGCGCTCTCGACCATTGACGTCGCCTGAAACCGCCTGAATTATTTGGGGCCCGCAAACCCTTTGAAGGGCAAGCCGATTAACGGGCAAGCCTCGTGATTCGCGCGTTCATATTCGACCTCGACGGAACGCTGGTCGAGACCGAGCTGCTGAAGGCACAAGCGTACGCGGCGGTATCACAGACGCTGCTCGATCTTGATAGCCCTGACGAGCGCGCTATCGATGTGTACCGTCGCATCGTTGGTGCGACCGACGAGACGGCCGCCCGTGCGATGGTCGATGAGCTCGGACTCGCTTCAGCCCTGCATGGCAGCCCAGAACAATTGTGGCGTGCGCTCAACCGGTTGCAGGCCGAGCGCTACAGATCGGACTTCGCTACCGGAGACGGGCTGCGCTCGGTCGTCTATCAGCACGCCATCGATCTGCTTCGCGATCAAGCCGCTTCCGGGATGGCGGTCGCGGTCGCCACGTCATCTCAGACGGAAGATGCGAGCCGGGTTACAAAGGAGATCGGGATCAGGGACCTGCTGGACGTGCTTGTTGGACGCGACCAGGTGACCAACGGCAAGCCGGACCCCGAGATCTACCTGAAAACAGCCGAACTGCTAGGCGTCTCCCCGGACGAAGTGATCGTTGTCGAGGACTCCGCAACCGGGCTGGAGTCTGCCGTGCGTGCCGAGATGCGCTGTATAGCGATCGCTAGCGCGTTCAGTGCGGATGGACTTCGAGTGCAGACCTTGCTGCACCAGGAATGTTGTGTCTACCGGCCGGAAGTCCTCACGGGCGTTGTACGGCGGCTTCTGGCAGAGGCTGGGTAAAGCAGCGCTGGATTCACCGCTCCGCTGCGTTAGACTTCGCTCGCCAGACGCGCCGCTCCCCCACCCACACCACACGACAAAGGATCCCTGATGCCAGACAAGATCGTCTCCGCCGGTGACATGAAGTTCAGGGTCGTCCCGGACTGGCCCGGACCCGATGGCCTCAAGTTCAGGGAAGTCGCCGGAGTCGCGGTCGATTCCCAGGGTCTCGTGTACGTCTTCAACCGGGGCGAAAACCCCGTGATGGTTTTCGAGCCGGACGGCACGCTTCACAACGAATGGGGCGGAGACCTGTTCACCCGGGCACACAACATCACCATCGGCCCGGACGATCTCGTGTATGCGGTGGACGTGGCGGAGCACACCGTCACGAAAACGACCGCCACGGGCGAAGTGCTGATGACGATCGGCACAAAGGGCCAACCATCTGACACCGGGATCACGACCGACTACCGGACGATCACCCACGGCGGCCCGCCGTTCAACCAGCCGACAAAGGCGGCCCTCAACGCCGACGGCGATATCTTTGTCTCGGACGGTTACGGCAACGCCCGTGTTCATCGGTTCGCCGCGGACGGCACGCTCAAGAACTCATGGGGCGAGCCCGGCGACGAGCCGGGACAGTTCAACCTGTCGCACGCAGTCGCCATATCACCCGACGGGCGTGTTTACGTTGCCGACCGTGAGAACTCTCGATTGCAGGTGTTCACGCAGGATGGCGAGCACCTGGACACGTGGGACGAGGTCAGCCGGCCGTGTGACGTGTTCGTCGGCCCTGACGGTCTTGTGTACGTCGCAGAGCTCGGCCACAAGGGTGGACTGTCACTCGCTGTGCCGACGGACAATCCGGGCATCCCGAGCATCAGCATCTGGACAGTCGATCACGAACTTGTCGGCAAATGGGGCAGCGACGATATCTTTGAGCCGGGTTCGTTCTTCGCACCGCACGGCATCGCCATCGGACCCGACGGCAGCGTGTACGTCGGCGAGGTAACCGTGTCTGGCGACGCCGGACGTGGCCTCTTCCCGGACAGCTACCGGTCCATCCAGAAGTTTGAGCGTGTGAGCTGATGTCAGGTATGACCTGCACGACACCGGAAAGGCGACGCCGGCATGCCTGAAGGCCCCGGCGAGCCGCCGGATTTTCGCGAGATTGACCCGATGATGCTAAATGAGCGGGAACTCAGTGAGATCCACCAAAAGTTGGCGGACTGGGTCGACGAGGCGGAAGAGGCTGACGACACCGACAGACCTGAGGAGCAGCTGATCGACGATGTGCGGAACGCATTAAGTGCGTTGTCAGAAGAACGGGCACACAGAAGAACGATGTGAGGACGTGCCGACGCGTTTTATCACGATCGCCCACACTGGCCATATTTCTGGACCTAGCGCGCTCGTTCTTCCGAGGCTTCTTCCGGGGTTTCTTCTGGGGATCCTTCTGGAGCCCCCTCCAGCTCGGCGTCATCTGACTCTCCGCTAGCTCTCAGATCCTCTTCCGGCGGCTTCACGCCCCGGAACGCTGCGTAGACCGCCACGTCGTACACCAGCTTAGCGCTGGCTGCGATGATGAACGGAGCGGCCGTAACGCTGTTGGACCACATCAATCCCGTGAAGGTAGTGCTCGGCATGCGGAACACCGTGCGGCCAAGGTTGTTCGCCCCGGCCATGACAACCCGCTCGTCCGGCGGCACGATCGCCATGACGTACGACTGCCGGGTTGGGACATCCATCTCGTTGAACAGCTCCCGGAGGATGAACACCCCTATTGCTATCGGCAATGTGGGAGCAAGTGCGAACGCGACGAGCAAGAGATTGGCCCCGATCTGCGTCCACACCATCGTGTTGAGCAGGCCGATTCGCCGGGCAACATAGGGCGCCGCCCAGATCGACCCCAGGTTCCAGAGCTGGGCTATCACCAGAACGGCGCCGATCGTTCCCTCGTTCACGCCAAAGTGGGTGAACAGCCAGAACGAGACGAAAGCGTCAGAGACCATCCCTCCGGCCATCGAGTCGATCCCAAACAGGCCCGATATCCCCAGAATGCGGCCGCGCGATTTCGTGCGGAGCGGATTGGTCAAGCGGCCACCGCCGATGGTGCCGGTTTCGACCGCGGACGAGAGAGCCATGTAAATGGCGGCGGCGCCGAAATTCAGGATCGCGTACAAGCCGATGGTGATGCGGTACGCGTCGACGGGTTCAAGATCGAACACCTTGATAAGGACCGTCGCCAGCCCGGCCAGCAATGCGCCGAACGCCCTGCCTCCAGACGAAAACACGGACAGGTACGCAAACGATTTGGTTCGTTGCTCAGGCGTCGCCACCTCGGCCAGCCCCGCCTGTTCAAGCTGAACTATCGGTCCGTGGTGCATACCGCTGGCGGCGAACGCACCGAAGAACGATCCGATCGTCAGGAGCCAGAAGTTGTCCGTGACCACCAGGAGAATGCCCGCGAGTCCGGTGATGGCCGCAAGCAGGACGAACCAGTTCCGGCGTGACATCACCGGGCCGGCGACGACGACCAGTGAAGATAGGGCGACTCCGCCGACAAGGCTCACCCCAAGGAGAAAGCCGATTCGGGGCGTGCTGAACCCGAGGGCGTCCAGGTAGATAGCGATCAGTACGGCGAGGATGCCCATGCCGGTCGCACGGACTCCCCTGCCGCTGTACACGAGGAGCGCGTCGAGTCGTGGCCGCCCTGATGCGGGAGGCGCGGCGTCAGTCACTGGCGGGACGGATCAGTTTTTGCGTTTTGGGCATCGGCGCGAGTCTAAGCGTCCCCGGCGTATCAGGGCAGGCCAATGCCGGTCAGTTGGGGTCTTGGGAGTTCTTCACACCGTCATTCCCACGACGGCGCTGGTGATCGAGTTGAAGAGTGTCCTGGCCGTTACGGGCGTATAGAGGTCATCGCCATATACTCTCGTCCCCAAAATCCAACGCGTACCCCCAGCACACTGTCATTCTGATCCTTCCAGAAAAGGATCAGAATGACATTTTCGGTGTTCTGACGGGTCATTTTCGTGTTTGTCATACAGCCGTAGGGGCGGCGCTTGCCCCGCCCTCGGGTCGATTTCAATCGACCCGTAACCTCCATTGTGAAGATCAACTGATACGGGGAACGACGGTCGTGCAACTACCCTGCGATCAGCGCTTCGATATTCGCGGCCGATGTTTGTCCTGTTTCGACCAGGGACCGAATCTGGCCTGCCCGAGCCTGGATCAGGGCGGCGTCGGCATCCAGCAGTTGAGCCGGGTTGACCACCTCAAACGTGTCCGTGTCTTCGTTCCACCGATGAAGGAGACGCGCGACAGGCACGCCGTCCACAACCCTCTCCACCTCCCAGACTGCGCTGACCTTCCGCCAGAAGTCCTTCTCCGACTTTCCGCGCCTCTCGATGTAGACCATGTACTGGATTACTGAGGTGCCTTGATCGGAAACGCCGTTTCCGGAACATATTTTGTCGTAAGCCTTCTCCACCGTCGGGGCATTAAGCGCAGTCACCAACGAAAACCCGGGGCGACCGTCTCGAAAACTTTCCGAGCGCGTGCGCCCCAGATATAGGTATCTACAGGAGCGCGACTGAACTCTCCGACCACCAGGTATCCGCCATCGGGGCGTCCGGCAAGCTCGTCCATTTGAGCTTTGTCGCCGCTGAGTATGTGTATGGGAGTGTCAGGACTGGCGAACTTGAGGATCCCGGCGGAAACGGTGGATGGCGACCGTCATGAAGGACCGACGCTCATCGGCGATCGACCAGAGCGTGGCCGCTATCTCCGCGTCCAGCGTCCCGTTGGCCACGAGATCAAGAAGGGAGGGATCGGACATTGCTCGCCCTTCCTAAATTTCGCCCGGGAGCAGCGTAATGGCCAGGTCCAGAACGAACTACAGGATTCAAATCGCGGGTATCGGATTCAGGGAATCGAGACCAGATCATATGCTTACCGGTCCAGATCGCCGAATTCACCGGGACAGTCATCTGGTCCCCCGGTGGCCCCTCCGGTAGCGTGGGCGCTTTGAAGTTCACATAAACACCTCGTGCAAGAACCCTATGCACAAACTCCGGGGACGCCATATTATTTACGCCTGACTTCCGAAAGTTCAGCGCGCTTCGTATGGCGATGTCGGTCCGAATGAAAATAGCCGTTCCTGCAGACTCCGAACAGGGCGAGATGCGTGTCGCACTCGTTCCTGAGACGGTCGGGCGCCTGGTTCGCTCCGGCTTGACCGTCATTGTCCAGCCGGATGCCGGAAAAAACGCCGGATTCCCGGACGACGCATATCGCGCAGAAGGCGCCGAGATGGCGGACACGGTGGACGGCATGCTGCACGACGCCGACATCGTGGTGAAGGTCAATCAACCGACCCTCCACGAGATCGATCTCCTGAAACCGGGCGCAGTGACAATCGGGCTTCTAAGGGCACGAACCAGCCCGGAGATATTGAATGGGCTGGCCGAAGCAGGCGCCACCGCCTTCGCCATGGAACTCATACCGCGAATCGCTCGAGCCCAGCGCATGGACGTTCTTTCTTCTCAAAGCTCGCTGGCCGGGTACAAAGCCGTGCTGATGGCGGCGAACTCCATCGGTAAGTTCTTCCCCCTCATGATGACCGCCGCCGGGACCATACCCCCTGCGACCGTGCTGATCCTCGGCGCAGGCGTCGCAGGGCTACAGGCCATTGCCACAGCCCGGAGGCTCGGAGCGAAGGTCGAGGCATTCGATATCCGGCCCGTGGTCAAGGAGCATGTGGAGAGCTTGGGCGCGACCTTTGTGGATATTCCAACGCCGGAAGATAACGAAGACGAAGGCGGATACGCCGGGACGCAATCAGAGGAAGCGCAGCGGCTCCAGCGTGAAACGCTGGCGGCGCACGTAGCGAAGGCGGACGTGGTGATAACCACTGCGCTCATTCCCGGGAGGCCCGCCCCGGTGCTTATCACCGGGGAAATGGCCGAAGCTATGCAGCCGGGATCTGTGATCGTGGACCTCGCTGCGGAGGCCGGTGGCAACTGCGAATTCACGGTGCCGGGCCGCGACGTTGAGCGCGGCGGAATAACAATCCTCGGGCCTCTAAACATCCCGTCCATGATGCCCGGAGAGGCGAGCGTCCTCTATTCACGGAACGTGGCGGGACTGCTCGATCTGCTCGTATCAGACGAAGGCCAGCTTACGGTCGATTTTGAAGACGAGGTGATCGCCGGGGCCGGTGTCACGCACGGCGGTAGCGCGGTAGGCATCGGGGCCGAGATTGTTGGAGCGGCATCGGCAGAAGGGAGTTCACAACAATGATCGATCAATTGATCCTGTCCCTGACTGTGTTCGTACTTGCGACATTCATCGGCCACGCCGTCATTACAAAGGTTCCGCCCACGCTCCACACGCCGCTTATGTCCGGCACGAACGCCATCTCCGGGATCGTGATCGTCGGCGCACTTGTGGCCGCAGGCATGACGGACAGCGCGTTGGCCCAGGGGCTTGCGACGGGAGCGCTGGTGCTGGCGACCATCAACGTGGTCGGCGGGTTCCTCGTCACAGACCGGACGCTTCGAATGTTCCGCCGTCGTGAACGACCGGCCGATCGGGCCAATGATTCGGCCAAAGACTCAGGCGGTAGCAACAAGTGAGCGATCAGGACTACATCAATCTGATCAGCGGCAGTTACCTGATCGCCGCCATCTTCTTCGTGGTCGGCCTCATGCTCCTGCGCAGTCCTGCCACAGCGCGGAACGGAAACCGCCTGGCAGCGCTGGCGATGTTGATCGCAGCCGGTGTCACGTTGATCGACCGGAACATCCTTGAGTTTGAGTTCATCGGCGGCGGCGTTCTGCTTGGGGCCGTGATCGGCGTCGTAATGGCCCGCACGGTCCAGATGACGGCGATGCCGCAGATGGTCGCCATCTTCAACGCGTTCGGCGGCGGGGCTTCGGCCTTACTCGCCGGATCCGAGTTCATCCGTCTCGCAGACAATGGCGACGTGCCCGAGAACGTCGGCGCCACCATCATGCTGGGCACTGCCATCGGCGCTCTGACGCTTACCGGGAGCATTGTCGCGGCCGGCAAGCTGACCGGCTTTGTCACCCAGAATCCGATCGTATTTCCGTTGCGGAACGTTGTCAGCGGCATCCTCGCCGTCCTGGTCGTCGCGATCGGCGTGATGCTGGTGGTCGATCCGATAGGCAACGAGCTAGTGTTCGCCGGGCTGGTGGGTGTGGCGCTGCTGCTTGGCATACTGCTGGTGACTCCCATAGGCGGCGCAGACATGCCGGTCGTTGTCGCCCTTTTCAACTCTTATTCCGGGCTGGCCGGTGCGGCGGCAGGGTTCGCTCTCGACAACAACATCCTGATCATTGCCGGAGCGCTGGTCGGAGCGTCCGGGCTGATCCTCACCCGCATCATGACCCGAGCGATGAATCGATCTCTTGCAAACGTAATGTTCGGCGGGTTCGGGTCCTCGGGAGTGGAGGTCGCGGGCGTGGACGGCGAGGTCCGTCCGTATCACACCGTACAGGCGCAAGACGCAGCGATGATGCTGGGATATGCGGGCTCCGTGATATTCGTCCCGGGGTACGGCCTCGCCGTGGCCCAGGCGCAACACGAGCTACGCACACTTGCCGATCTGCTTCAAGTGAGAGGCGTCGACGTCAAATACGCCATCCATCCGGTCGCCGGCAGGATGCCCGGCCACATGAACGTGCTCCTTGCTGAGGCGGACGTTCCGTACGATCAGCTTTACGATCTGGATCAGATCAACCGCCAGTTCGATCAGACCGACGTTGCGGTAGTAGTCGGTGCGAACGACGTGGTCAACCCTGCGGCGCGTGACAACGAAGGCAGCCCCATCTACGGCATGCCCATTTTGAACGTGGACCACGCCGGTTCCGTGATCGTCCTGAAACGTTCCATGGCGTCCGGGTTTGCGGGGATAGACAACGACCTGTTCTATCTTGACCGTACATCGATGCTGTTCGGCGACGCCAAGGCATCGGTCGGTGGGCTGGTGAGCGAGATCGAAGACCTGTAGTTCAAGTAGGACGTTTCCCCAACGCCTCTGACATGCGAATTACATCGGAAGATTTAGGTAGAAACCCCCGAACGGAGTACCATCGCTGACAGCGTGCGAATGATGTTGACTTGAAGCTCGCCTTAAATGACACCCCAACGAGGCGTTATTCAACTTGGCGATCCGGGACACCGATGCGGCTGGTCTGACAGACAAAGCCTCAACAACCAGCAATACCGCTGAGACGACGGCCGCCGAAAACGCGGCACGTCCGTCCATCTTTTCAGCGCTCGCCGCTCCTCAGTACAGGCGTTTCTGGTTCGGTTCGCTCGCCTCCGTTGGGGCCACTCAACTTCTGATCATCGGCCAGGGCGTGCTGGTGTTCGACATCAGCGGTTCCGAGTTCCTGCTGGGCCTGGCTGGAGCGGTCACGGGAATAGCGACCATCGTCGTGACCCTCTTCGGGGGCGTGTTAGCGGACCGCGTCAACAAACGCCTGCTGCTGATGGTCACCTCGCTCATGGTCGCCGGGTTGCTGTTCCTCCTCGCCATCCTGGACGTAACTGATGTTGTCAGGGTCTGGCACGTTGTCGCGATTGCGAGCGCCATCGGCGTCGTGGTCGGCTTCGATTCACCGGCGCGCCAGTCGATATTTCCGCTCCTCATCGAACGACGCGATCAGATGATGAGCGCGGTGGCGCTCAATTCGGTGGTGTGGCAGGGCACGAGGATCGTCGTCCCCGCCATCGGCGGATTTGCCCTCGCGTATTTCGGCACCCACTCGGTTTTCTTTGCCGGGGCCGTCGGGTTCGCGCTGATGTTTTTCATCATGGTGACGGTGCGTGTTGACGAGGGCGAACGAGGGCCGGCCCGCAACGCACTGATGGAGCTCTGGGAAGGTGTTCGATTCGTAGCGTCAAACCGGCTTTTTGCGGTTCTGATCCCGGTCACCTACGCCAACATGTTCTTCGGCGTGTCTTACATGCAACTGATCCCCGTATTTGCTGACGCATATGCAGGGCAGTCCGACCAGGCGCTCGGATTCCTGTTCGGGTTGGCGGGCGTTGGTTCGATCACTGGCACATTTGCTGTGGGGCGAGTCCGTGCTTATCTGCCGGTCGGGTGGCTGATGATCATCGGGTCTTCGGTCAGTTCGATGGCGATCATCGCCTTCGGAGTCTGGACCCATTTCGGACCGGACCCGTCTGGATACGCCAACCCGATAATTTCGCCGATGTTCCTCCTCTCAGCGGCGCTGATGTTTATCGCAGGCACCTTCAACTCGATGTTCATGATTAGCTCTATGACGGTCTTGCAACTGCGCGTCCCGTCAGCATTACGAGGGCGCGTGATGGGGATCTACGTGATGACCTTCAGCTTCATCGGCGTCGGCGGCCTGCTCACCGGTGGGATTGCTCAGCTTGTGAACGCCAGTTTCGCGGTTGCGGCCAGTGCGGCGGTGATGCTTACAATCATGGTGATCGTCGTAGTAATGCAGCCCGTTTTGCGGGGTCTACGAGCGGAGTAATCCGCGTAGCGCATGGCACCGGCCAACGCCGTATGGGCGGCGCTTGCCCTGCCCTCGATCTTTCTTCGAGCACCTCAGGAAACGTATGCAATGACCGTACTGTCATTCTGAGCCTACCTCTTGATTCTTCCGGGGCGAAGAATCTCCCGGCCTGCATCCCAACTCGCCCTTAAACCGCCGCCCACTACATCAAATGAACGGCTCGATCGCTATCGGGCCAAGGGCGTATTGCCATACGCCCCTACGATCAGGCTAAGAATAATTAACGAGAACGCCATCGGGGCGTGGGTTAGGCGTCTCCTGTCACGCTCCATAGTCCCGGACGGGCAAGCGCGGCGACGTCCGTCCGGGGGAACGTTTTGATGTGGCCGGGCGCGCTACTACGCCGGTATGCTTACGCTCTTGATTGAGTCCGCCCGATTCTGGTCCTTTCAGGATCGATCTACGAGCACACGGAATTGCTGAGGTACTGAAACAGGTGAGATTAGACGGGGTACGAAAGCGGCTTGAGGAGCGCGAGCGTTCTCTTTCGCCGTTCGCCGTCCGCTCGTCTGACTCCTCGGGACGCGCAGTCCCCGAAGAAGAGAGCCCTATCCGGACGGCGTTCCAGCGCGACCGTGATCGGATCATTCACACGAACTCGTTCCGGCGCATGAAGCACAAGAGCCAGGTTTTTGTAGCGCCGATAGGCGATCACTATGTGACGCGGCTTACACATACGCTTGAGGTCGCCCAGATTGGCCGCACGATCGCACGCGCCCTGAACCTTAACGAGGACCTTGTAGAGGCCATCGGCATGGGTCACGACCTTGGTCACACGCCATTTGGGCATCTCGGCGAACGCGTCTTGAACGAGCTCTTGCCGGGCGGATTCCATCACAGCGGTCACAGCGTTCGCATCGTTGAGGTGCTGGAAAAGGACGGCCGCGGCCTGAACCTCAGCGGCGAGGTTGTGGAGGGCATTCGACGGCACTCGAAGTCGCAGGGAACGTTCCTGGACCGTGACGCCGTGGAGGGTATGACGCTTGAGGCGCAGGTGATTCGGCTCTCGGACGCCATGGCCTACCTGGCGCACGACATAAACGACGCCATACGCGCCGACATCATCGACATCGAGGACTTGCCGAGGGGCGCGATCACCCATCTGGGGCGGCGACACTCCGAGCGCGTGAATGCGCTCGTGACGGACGTGATCGAGGCTTCATGGTCGGCGACCGGCCAGGATTCGGGCGACGAAGCCCCGGCCATCACGATGTCGCCCGAATTCGGGGAGGTCGTGACGGAGGTCCGCAACTGGATGTTCAAAGAGGTGTATCTCCCGATCAGCGGCACACGGCCGGGGGAAGCAGCGCTCGAGATCGTGGACCTGCTCTACCACCACTACCTTGAGCACCCGGAGGAGATTCCGGACGATTTCCCGCGGGTGGCGGACACAGCGGAACGGCTGGCGGCCGATATCGTTTGCGGAATGACCGACGGGTTTGCGCTCTCACGGGCGGAGTCAATCAGGCCGGGCGCATTTGCCGATGCGTTCGTGGGGCGGCTTTAGAACTCGGCCGCTGGAAGCAAAAATCCACCACGCCCAACCCCCCGGGATATTCGACGCCCAGTGATTTCGAATTAAATCGAGCCGACTCTCCCCGTAATCCCCAGCATCAATCCCCGCAATCCCCAGATCGGCCCTCCTATATTGCGTTTGTCGAAATATCTGACCGCTCTTTGTGACACGCATGAGTCACTTTGCCCAGCGGCTTCTTAAGCTATCGCGAGAACTATGACACTTGTAGACGACGTCAAAGCCCGATCCGATATCGTCCAGGTCATATCGCAGTACGCGGACCTGGACACCCGATCGCGCACGCCCAAAGCGCCCTGCCCGTTCCACGCCGAGCGAACGGCGTCGTTCGTCGTCTTCCCGGATACCGGAACGTGGCGCTGTTTCGGCGCCTGCTCTACCGGCGGCGATGTGATCTCTTTCGTCATGCGTAAAGAGAACCTGCAGTTCGGCGAGGCGCTAAAAATGCTGGCCGAGCAGGCCGGTATTGAGTACAGGCAGAGCGACAAGCGCAACGACTCCGATCTGCTCTACAAGGCCAACGAGGTCGCCGCCGCGTACTTCAGCGCGTTGCTGACTTCGCCCGAAGGGGCGGATGCGAGGGCCTATCTCGAAGTCCGTGGATTCGACGCCGAAGCCGCAAAACGGCGTGGCTTTGGCTTCAGCCCGTCTGGGATCGAGACCCTTTCTGGACACCTCAAGACCCGGGGAATCAGCGCCGGAGCCGCCAAAGCGGCCGGACTTGTGAGGCAGGGCCAGGACGGCGGCTGGAACGACATGTTCCGGGGCCGGCTGACGATCGAGATCCGGGATCGCAAGGGCAATATTGCCGGGTTTGGCGCACGCAGCATGGACGGGTCTGAACCCAAATACCTGAACTCCCCGCGTAGCTCTATATTCGACAAATCCGGCCTTCTTTACGGCCTCAATTGGGCGGCTGACGGCATCAGCTCCTCGGGTACCGTCGTCGTGGTCGAGGGCTACATGGACGCCATCACGGCGCACGAAGCCGGGTTCGACAACACAGTTGCTTCGATGGGCACGGCGATCACGACGGACCAGGTGGGACTGGTGCGCGGGCTGGCGAACGAGGTGATCCTGGCGCTGGACAGTGACGTCGCCGGCCAGACCGCTACCCGCAACAGCCTGGAAACGGTCTGGGGCGCGCTCCAGTCACAACGTCCATCAGCGACCGGGAACGCGAGCACGGCGGCATCTCTTGAGATACGGGTCGCTACGTTTGCATCTGGCAAGGACCCGGACGAAGTCATCAGGAGCGACAAGAGCGGGAACGCCTGGAGGGAATCGCTCAAGAACGCTAAACCGCTTCTGGACTATCTGCTGGAGACCGCCGCTGGGACTTACGACCTGTCGACTCCGGACGGAAAGGCCCGGGCCGCCGGAGAGCTACGTCCGCTTATCAATATGGTGCCGAACCAGTACGAGCAAGAGGCGTACATGACCCGGCTTGCCGCATTGCTTGATGTCAGCCTTGAACAACTCCGTGTCAGCGCCCCCCGCACCTCGTCCGCCCGACGTGCCGCGGGGGTATTACTCCGGGAGCCACCGGGTTCTCGCTCGTCAAGCGATGCCGTTGCGTCAGCTTTGAATCCGGATAGCGCCAACGCGCCTGAGGATTATCTCCTTGCAGTTGTGTTGCAAAATCCGGATATGCATGAGTACGCAATGGGTGTCAGTGAAGAGCAATTTCGGGATCCGGTGAACCGGGTTGTCTTTACGATGCTTAAAAATTCAGCTAGGCTGGAGGACCCAACCCTTTCCGAGGAAGGGGATGTCATGGAGAAGATTGAGCGTCTTCGTGGCAAGTCATTGCCGCCTACGGACCAGACGGAAATGGTTGACGCCATTTCTGATTGTGTCCAGAGGTTGCATCAGCGCCACATCCGCACCATAAAGGCGGAGGAAAACCGGTTATTGCCAAATGACGGCAAGGCCCTTCCCGACGACCCCCAACAAGCCGCAGATCTCGCTCAGCGGTTGGTAGATACCAACAAGCAGCTGCAGCATCTTTTCGCAAGGCGGTCTTGAACCATGCCAAGACGATCCAGTCGAGCTTCAGAAACCAACTACGACGAGGAGTTGGACAATCAGACGTCGAATGCGGTAATCCAGGTCGCTCGGCCATCCGGCCGGGACGAATTTGACGCCGACGACGATGAGCCCAGCGTAGTTCTCACCCCACAGGGCGCGGCGACGGCATCCGAACTCGACCGCTGGGAAGCGTCAAGGTCCGCCCTACAGGCGGCCAACGCCAGCGAGGTATGGGTCCAGCAAGCCGCCGAGACAGAACTCACCGATGACCCGGTACGCATGTACCTGCGTGAGATCGGTCGGGTAAACCTGCTTACGGCCGAGGACGAGCGTGTTCTTGCCCGTGCGATGGAACTCGAAAAGCGCCTGATCGCTATCGAGGACGAAATCGCCGAAGAGACCGGACGGCAACCGACTGCACGGATTACGGTGCTCGGCCTACTCAAGCGCCTGTACGACGTACGGGACGCAGCTATTGCCGTGGCCCGCTTCCTGGGTCTCCCGGAAGAAGTTCGCCTCTCCACGGTCATGAACGACCCGGACATGCGGATTCTTGTGGACGGACCGATCAACGAGGCGCTCGTCAACTATCTTTCAGATACTCTCCAGATCGAACCCGAAGACGCACAGAAACTCGTTGTCGAGCTTTCGATCGTGACCCGGCTTCTTCCCCAGGAGGTGATCGACGTACTTGACGACGATCCGCCTGTGGATGAGATCGAGAACGAGATCGCGAGCGACAGGATCGAAGACAAGCTCGGGATGTACGAGCTCCTCTTCCACTCCCATCTTTCACGGGTACGAGAAGAGAGCACCAAGTCCCAGCGCCACCTGGCCGAGGCAAACCTGCGGCTGGTGGTCAGCGTGGCCAAGAAGTACATCGGACGAGGAATGAACCTCCTGGACCTTATCCAGGAAGGCAACATCGGCCTCATCCGTGCCGTCGAAAAGTTTGACTATCGGAAGGGCTATAAGTTCTCGACCTATGCCACGTGGTGGATCCGACAGGCGATCACCCGTGCAATCGCAGACCAGGCCCGCACAATTCGCATCCCGGTCCACATGGTCGAGACCATCAACAAGCTCCTCCGCGTCAGCCGTCGCCTTGTCCAGGAGTACGGGCGTGAGCCCACCGCAGACGAGATCGGCCGGCAGATGGAGATGACCTCCGACAAGGTGCGGGAAATTCTCAAGATCTCCCAGGAGCCTGTCTCTCTCGAAACGCCTATCGGCGAGGAAGAAGACAGCCACCTCGGGGACTTTATCGAGGACAAGAATGCGCCCGCCCCGGCGGAGGCTGCGACCTACCATCTTTTGCGTGAACAGGTCGACGATGTTCTAGGCACCTTGAGCCTCCGGGAGCGCCGAGTTCTCCAGCTCAGGTTTGGCCTCGAAGACGGTCGAAGCCGGACGCTTGAAGAGGTCGGACGGGAGTTCTCCGTGACGCGTGAGCGCATCCGGCAGATCGAGGCCAAAGCACTTCGGAAGTTGCGGCACCCGACCCGGAGCAAGAAGCTCAGGGACTTCCTGGAATAAGCTGGAAATAATCCTGGAATAGTCAACAGCGAGGTCCCCCGGGATTGTCCCGGATGTGGCTTTAAACATTGATGATCAAACAGCGGTCCGAATTCGGGCCGCTGTTTTTGTTTACGCTGAATTCGCCCCACCGATCTCCCACGACACCGGCTACGTACGTTCAAACCTTTGTACGCACCAGTTATTAAGCGTTTGCTTCGTAAGTGTATGCTTGGCAATAGCGTTGAACTGGCTTACACGATTCGGGGTGTCCAACCGGGGCGCCCGAAGTGTCGATGCGCGACGTGGCGTGAGCCGCGTGCGTGGATGGTGAAACCGTGGCGCAGGTGTTACTGCTGACCGGCTCCGAAATGTTAGATGTCGTAAGCGACATCGTCCTCATCGTGTTCCTCATTTTCGCCTTCTTCGCGCTGATCGTTTTCATGGTCATGGCGCTGCTGCTGTACCGGCGCATCGCGGGCCTCGTGGAATCGCTGACGAAGGCCGCCGAGCGGGGCGATCGATTACTTGAAGAGTTGGGCGATATTACCGAAATAGTGAAGTCCGGCGGCGCGCTGCCGGGCATGGCGATCCGCGGCGTATTCGGAACCATGTCCGCCGTCCTTGGAGGCATCATGGGGCGGCGCGGCGGACGTGATAGAAATTCTGATTAGCCCGGAACTCCGCCGGATAAAGGCCACTATTACTTTGACCCGTACGACCCGTAAACACAGCACTAGAAGTTCCTCAGGGGGAGATCCGCAACATGGCAAGTAATGACGGAGGCGGCATAATCGTCGGCCTGATCGTGGGCGGGGCGGCAGGCTTCCTGGCCGGAATCCTTATGGCGCCACGCTCCGGCGAAGAGACCCGGGCAATTCTTGCGGAAAAGAGTAGCGAGTGGCGGGGACGGGCCGGCGAACTTGGCGCCGTCACGCGTGAGCGCTTTGGACAGGCGATGACGGAAGGCCAGGCCGCAGCCGCCCGAGCCAGGGGACACGCCGGACCTGAGTTCGACGACGAGTTCGACATCGACTTCGATGACGATCTGTTGACGGAACCGGACGACGACCGCGCGTAAACCCCTACGCCCGTGATTCCAAGAACCTTAGACCCTGATCGGCAACTCTTCCATACGCGGGTATGAGCCGAACACCTTGAACCAGGACGACATCTCGGTCAGCTTGTCGATGGTCTCACGCCCGATCGGGTCCGCACGATGCAGTTCCATGTCCAGAAGAAAGGTGTAGCGGCCCAGCCGTTCCCCTGTCGGTCGTGATTCGATCTTGACCATATTGATCGAGTTTTCTGTCAGCACCCCGAGCGCCCTGTACAGCAACCCGGGTTCGTCCTCCGAAAACTGGAACGCCACAGACGTCATGTCGTTACCGGTCGGCGGCCTGTCCGTGTCATCGAGCACGACGAAGCGGGTGTAGTTATTGGGGTTGTCCTGCACCGACTCCGCAAGAACTTCCGCCCCGTATATCTCTGCGGCCCTGCGAGGCGCTATCGCACCGGATACCGTGTCCGACTCCTGCATATCGATCACCGCCTGGGCGTTGCTGAGTGAAGCGACGGCCTCGACGTGACTCAGCGTGCTCTCAAGGTATTTCCGGCTCTGCCCAAGCGACTGTGGGTGTGAATACACCATGGTCATGTCGGCGATCTCTGTTCCAGCCTTCGCCATCAGGCAGTGGTCGATCGGGACCGCTAGCTCGCCAGCGATCATGATGCTATCTGTACGAACAAGGAAGTCGAGAACGTCCGTTATGGCGCCATGCAGGCTGTTCTCAATTGGAACCACGCACTGGTCAATTTCGCGCTTCTCGACCGCTGCGATTACCGTCGGGATGGAGGGGTAGGAAACCATCTCTGAATCAGGACTGTAGTCGTATGCCGCCTCTTCGCTGTAAGTACCGGCGGGGCCCAGATAGCCAAGTTTCATGTACCGTTTCCGCCTCTTTAGTTTCGCATTATCGATGCGATACCCAGTTTTTACTTACGTGTAGTTAGTTACTAACTCAAGATAGTCAAGCTGTCGCCCTGACGACGGCATCAACCACGCCATCAAGAACGTTACGGCATCTCCGTGAGCGTCTCCCAGAGGGTCTGCGTGCCTTCCACCGGTGTCACCACTATCACCTCATCCTCGGCGCCGAGAACTGTTTCCGGTCGCGGCTCCTCGGTCTGGCCTGTGGGCCCGATAACAAGGATCACCGAGCTGCCGTACGGCAACACGATCTCGGACAGCATGCGGTTGACCACCTCTGCACCCGCCGGGATCTTGATCGCCACCATCTCCCGGTGGCGACCCGCAAGTGGCATCAGGCGGACGACGGGGTGCGCCGGGACCGTCGATGCGAGCCTCGTCATGGCGAGGTCCGTCAGGCTCACGACATCGTCGACTCCGAGAGCCTCGAACAGCGTGGCGTTCTCAGGATCTACGACCACGGCAACAGTGCTGGGGACGTTGAACACCTGTTTGGCGAGCTGGCAGGAGGCAAGATTGACGGAGTCGTCACCTGTGGCGGCGATAAATAGTCCGGCACGCGCCACCCCCGCTTCTCGCAGATTGGTGACCTTAGTTCCGTCGCCCAGTCGAGCGATACTCCCGAAGGTAGAACGAAGCAATTCGACACGTGCGCCGTCCCGATCCAGCAGGAATACTTCCTGCCCGGTCGCCAGTTGGGACTTTGCCAGTCCCGTTCCTATGCGCCCTGCGCCGATGATGACGATATACATGGCCTATCAGGGCATATCCGGCACGGTTTGAAGAATCACGTCGGCGACGAGCGCCGTCGGTGAGGTGACGGTGATCCCGAGGCTCGTGTACAGCTCCCTGAGACCTTCGTCCTTCACCCGGCACACGACCCTGCGCGTCCGGTAGACCGATTTGGCTTTCTGCGCGGCGAGACCGTTCAGGGCGTCGTTCCCGGAGAGTGCGAGAAACACATCAGCGTCCTCTATTCCCGCCTCCAGCATCGCCTCCGAGCCGCTTCCGTCGCCGATGACAAGGGTTATCAACCCGTCATCGATCAGAGACCGGGGCAGGTTCATGACCTGGGTGCGATTAGGTTCGATAACCGAGACATCGTGACCATCGGTCGACAGCGAGGATGCTACGCGTGCCCCGATCCGGCCGGAGCCCATGATTACGACCTTCATGCCGAGACCTGGAATTCCATTACCCGGCCGCCGGGTCGGTTCTGTACGTCCCAGACATCGTGAATTTCAGAGATATCAGACACCAGAGAGGATCCCGGCAGACTGCCGTCCCCCGGTCGATCGTGATCCTGAGCGGTTCTGGCGTCCCTGGCCCTTTGCCGGCGGCTCCCTCCACAGTACTACCAGGCAGCGGGCGTGTTCTAGAACGTAGGGAACGTCCTCTCCAAGAGAGAAACGCCCATAATCGCGTGGGCAGGACGTCCCGATCACGACGGCGTCCACGCCGCGTTCGGCCGCTTCACGCACGACTGCTGGACCAAGTTCACGCGCCTGAAGCAACTGCGCCTCGAAATCTCCGCGCGGCAACTGAACAGAGGTTTCTGCGTTCATAAGGATCTGTTCGCCCCTGGCAGCTGCCGGGCCGACCTCCGCGTCAACTGGCAACGCGCGGTCAACGGTGATCACGTACACCGCGTAGAGCCTGCCTTTGACCGGTCGGACCATATCGGCGCCCTGCGAAAGCACTGCTTGGTCTGTCTCGTCGCCGTTAAGTACCGCTAGGACTTTGGGGTAGGCCATGTGCTGGTCTGCTCCGCGTTTTAACTGGTTTCTCGGGGTGAAATAAGGGATCGGGCCCGGATCACCGGATCAGGTGGCATATCTGGAATTTCTGGGATTTCTCAGGTAGAGATTCTGTCTACAAGCTCGTCACGGCCGGCCACCACGAGGACATCTCCCGGCAGTAGTCCATCGTCGGGGTCAGGGGACAGGGTGATCTCGTCGCCGCGTTTTAGTGCGAGTACCGAGACGCCGTACTTGTCACGCACGCCCGTGAATCCGGTCTCCCGCAGGGTCATGTTAGCGAACCTGTCCGGTACACGGATCCGGCTAATGCCATACGACTCGGTGAGTTCCATGTATTCCTGGGCATCGGGGTTAAAGAGATTGTGCGCCAGCCGGGCGCCCATCTCGGCCTCAGGGTGAACCACCTTGTTGCATCCGATCCGCTCCAGGGTTGCCCCGTGCAGCTCGTCGTGGGCGCGGGCTACGATGTACGGGAGGCCCATCGTTTTCAGGAGCACCGACACCATGATGTTGGCCTGGACGTCCTGGCCGATGGCCACAACGGCGATGTCCATGTTGTCCACGCCCAGTTCGGCGAGGACGGCCTCACTCGTAGCGTCTCCGGCCACCGGGTAGGTTACCTGCCCCATAAGAGGCTGAACGCGCGCCTCGCTCTGGTCGATAGCCATTACATCGTGGCCGAGCTGGTAAAGGGTGCGCGCTACACCTGATCCGAGACGGCCAAGGCCGACGACTGCTACCTGTTTTTTGGTTGTAGCGATGGGAACCCCCGATGGCTTCAGTTCAAACTTGACGTCGTTTTCTTTGGGACCCGACGCCGGGCAGGTTTATCCGGTTCCGGGTACCCGGAACCGTGTATAGGTTTTGGGATATTTGGACCGGCGAATGTACTGTCTGGAAAGCTAGCCTATTCTAATCCGTTCGGTCGCGTATCGATAACCTATCGGAGCTTCGCGTCCTGCCATCAGCAATGCGAGCGTCAGCGGACCAAATCGCCCGACGAACATCGCGGTGGCGACGACGATTTTCCCTCCGTCTCCTAGTAATGGAGTGATGCCGGTAGTCACCCCTACGGTACCGATTGCGGAGAATATCTCGAACTGCAGGTCCGCAAGTGGCCTATCCTCCACCAACGAGAGCGCTACCAGGAACGCCACGACGGTGAGCGTCGCCAGCGCGCCTATAACCAGGGCGCGGCGCGCCAACTCTTGAGGTATATCCCTGTTGAACGCCGAGAGGTTGCGCCTCCCACGCACCGTCGCCACCGTTGCGATTACGATCAGGGCGAAGGTGTTCAATTTAATGCCGCCAGCGGTCGACGCCGAAGCGCCACCGATGAACATCATGAGCTCGAAAACGACATTCGTGGTGTCTTCGTGCTCGCCGAAATCGTCTATCGAGAAGCCGGCAGTGCGGGCGATTGTCGCGTTGAAAAACGAGTCGCTTAGCTGATTAGGGGCGCTGAGAGTGCCGATGGTTTCATCATTGTTCCTCTCGAGCACGTAAATTAGGCTTGTTCCCATCACAAGAAGCACGATGCTGCCGGTGAGAACGATTTTGACTTCGAGCGAAAATCGACGCAGGCTCCGAATTGTGATGATCTCAAATATGGCCAGGTAACCGAGCGCGCCCAGGATGATGAGCCCGGCGACGATCCCGAGTACCCATTCATCGGAGCGGAATGCTTCCAGACTGGCGCCTGGAACGTACTCGGAGGGGAGAATCACCAACCCCGCGTTGTTGAAGGCTGACACCCCAAGGAAAGCGCTCTGCCACAGCGCTGTGCCGATGGAGATCCCTTCCCAGAGACTCCCGAAAACATAAAATCGCAGGAACAGCAGGACCGAGCCGATCAACTGAATGGTTACCGCTAGCAGGACGATACGTCTGATGAGACGGGGAAGGCCGCCAAGCTGCCGCACTCCCAGCCCCTCCCTGATGGCGAGCTGGCTTTGCATGCCAATTCTCTGGCCAACGATGATGAGCAGGAATGCCGCCGCGGTCATGAATCCCAGCCCACCGATGAACGCTAGGGTCAACAGCACGACGTGGCCAAACGTCGTCCAGTAGTCGGCCGTGTCCACGACAACAAGTCCGGTCACGGTAATCGCGGAGGTCGCCGAGAACATCGCCGTCAGGATCGGAGCGAACCCGTCTTCCTCACGGGCAATCGGCAACCAGAGCAACATCGTCCCGATAAACGTGAGGACCAGGAATCCGTAAACGACAAGCATCGGCGATGCCGGGCCGCGGACGGGCACCGAACGTCGGGCTACGTTTATATGGACCGGGCCGATTTCTGACTGACGGGGCCGTCGAACGACGACATCGCCGGGCCTCGGCTGCCACGGAGGTTGCATCTGGGAGAGTCTCTCGGGCGCCCCGGCTTCGAGTTGATGGGCTACACGTAGGTCGGGCGCCCGGAGCGTTTAAGGCGCGCTGCTCAGTTGCCGGTGATTCTACATTCGGCGGATATCCCCCCGGAATGACTGTCACAACGCATTTGAGCCACGAAACGCGCTTGCTTCCAGCTTTGCGTGCCTGAGTCCGAACGTTCAGAATGGTCGGCTAGTGGGGAAGCGCCGTACTTGTACATGGAGTGCATGCGGAACGGTTGGACCAGACATCGACGGACTGTGGCCGAAACATCCCGAAACATTTGGGGTCACTCAGGGTGGGCCGGTGACCGATCGAACGATCTGGAGGATGGATTGCGGCCTTTAAGGTCTTTCATAAGGCTGGTTGCCAGCATCGGCAACGAGTTCTTCGCCCGCAACGGACCATACATGGCCGCTGCGGTGTCCTTCTACGCCCTGTTCTCTATGTTCCCGTTGATGCTGGCGTTGATCGCCGTGGCGGGGTTTTTCCTTGAATCTGAAAGTTTCCGTGACCGGCTGATCGAAGGCATTCCGGAGGTCCTGCCGGTTGAGGGCGATCTTGTGGCCAGCATCATCGCCAATGTCACGAGCGGCGCCGCCGTTGGGAGTGTTCTCGCCGCCATCGGCCTGTTCTGGGCGTCTACGGCGGTGTTTGGTGCCATCCGAAAGTCCATCAATAACATCTGGGGCATCACGCGGACCCGCGGCTTCCTCAGGGAACGCCTGATGGACATCACGCTCATGCTCGGGGCCTCCGTGGCGCTGATTGTCTCGATATTTGCGACCACGTTCCTGAACTTCCTCAGCGAGTTCACGACGGTGTTGTTCCAGAACGACACCGTGAGCCACAACTTCTGGAGCAGGGTCGCGCTCGTGCTCCCATGGGCCACCACCTTCGTTTCGTTCTTCTTGCTCTACCTGTGGCTGCCGAACACGCGCGTCCGGATTCGAGAAGTGTGGTTGCCGGTACTGATCGCAGGGACGGTCTTCGAAATCGGCAAGATCGTGTTCGTGATTTATCTAGGCAACTTCCGGAACTACGCGGACGTATATGGAGCCGTAAGCGCCGTCATAGCGCTGATGGCATGGGTCTATGTATCCACCATCATCCTTCTGGTGGGCGCGCTACTTACATCGCGCTATTCCACCTATATGAACCTGCGGGACCAACGCAAGCAGCTCAATGAACTGTCGAAGAGCCTTGAACGAATACGCTCCAACGGACCGGTGGTGGCCCCTACGCTCGCCGATTAGGCGGATCTGGCCTGGATTATTGGGCCTCATGACTGCCGCATTGCTGACAATCAGTTGCGGTCTGGTCGCGACCGAGGAAGATGCGACGGCGACGCCACCCCTGGTGCCGACCTTCGCGCCCGGCGATTTCGGCACGTTCCCAATATCTCCGGCCGCCATCTCACAGCTTCCAAGTCTCCGGGACCTTGTGGAGCGGGTTGGTCCGGCGGTGGTCGCTATAGACACCAGCACCATCGCCGTGGACTTCTTCCTCAGACGCATTGAGCAACGCGGCTCCGGGTCCGGGTCCGGCGTGATTATCCGATCAGACGGCTACATCATCACCAACGATCACGTGATATCCGACGCGTCCACGTTGAGGGTCGCGCTTTCAGACGGCCGTGTGTTTGATGCTGTCACCGTTGGCAGATACCCCGAGGGCAACATCGCGGTGGTGAAGATAGAGGTGGACGAAGACCTTCCTACGCTTGATTTCGCAGACTCTGACGACGTTCGGGTTGGCGACTGGGTGCTCGCCATCGGCAACGCCCTCGGCCTGGAGGGCGGGCCCACAGTGACGGCAGGTATCGTGAGCGCCCGTGGACGGACACTTCAAACAGAGATCGGAACGACTCTTGCCGATCTGATCCAGACCGACGCGGCGTTCAATGAAGGCAACAGCGGCGGGCCCTTAATCAACCTTGAGGGCCGTGTCGTCGGCATCAACACCACGGTACTGGCTTCAGCACAGGGCATCGGGTTCGGAGTCAGTTCTAACTCAGCACGGAGGTTCTCGGACGATCTGATCGAGTTCGGGGCGGTACGGAGGCCGCTGATCGGGCTGGGACTAGAGACGATTCGTGAATCGATGGCACATGCGCTTGGTTTGCCCGTATCCCGTGGGGTCCTCGTCACAAACGTCGGGCCAGGCCCCGGAGAGGACGCCGGGATACAGGAACTGGACGTGATTATGGAGATCGAGGGCAAGCCGGTAGGCAGTAGACCGGAGTTCCTGGCCGATCTGTGGAACTATCGCCCGGGCGACGAGATAGTTGTGACGGTCTTACGGGCGTACAGGCAGATCGATATCACTGTATCGCTGGATGAGCGGCCGTCCTGAGGGCAGGCATCCTGACCTTATCCTGTCGGGGCACTTGTCTTCAGGTCGACGAGGGGTTAGCCGAGCGGGGCGCGGGCCAGTTCCTCATAACGCGGACCCTCAATCATGAGACGGCTTCGATACAGGACCAGGGAATCCACCTGAATATCGGGACGCGGTTCCGGCAGCCGTACGTGTGCAAACGCCTGCCCTATCTGCCCGGCGGCAAACGGCGGGACCTCGCGTTGTAATCGCCCGACAGTGAGGTGCGGGTTATACCGGCGATCTTCCCCCGAGATACCTATTCTCTCGAGAGATCCTTCTAGCCGCGCCTGGAGCATGTGCAACCGATCAACCTCGCCCTTGATGCCCACCCACAGGACTTTGGGTTGCCTGAGGTCAGGAAACGCTCCCGTATCATCCAGCCTGAGTGTGAATTTTCCAGAACGTAATGCGGCTTCGGTCATGCATTTCGTTATGTCGTCGATTTTGTCCTGGGCCGTGTCTCCAAGGAACCGTAGTGTCAGATGCATCATCTCCGCACGAGACCAGCGGACGTTGGGCCGGAGGAATTCGGGTACTTTCCATGCGGTGCCCGTCAGCGCGGATTTGGCTTCCGAAGATAAATCTGCGGCGATGAACATACGCCACAGATCGTCCTGGAATTCAGGTCCCGAAGATTCGGAAAAGGGCGCCGGGTTGAACCCGGGGCGTACGCCGGGCCTGTTTACCGTTGGCGCGTGAAAATCCCGCCGACGGATTTCCTGGCCCGGTGCGAACGGCCGCGGGCCGGGTGGCCCAGCGGGTCCCGCTGGCCCGGGAGGGCTTAATGGTCTGACAGGGCCTGGTAGCCTGGGAGGACCGTATGGTCTGGCAGGTCCCGATGGTCTGACAGGGCCTGGTGGCCTGGGAGGACCGTCTGGTCTGGCAGGTCCCGATGGGCCCTGGGGTGCGAACCGGCCTGGATTGCCGTCCGGCCGATTTGGCGATCCGGGTCCGGGCGTACGACTTGGCCCATGAGGCCCATGAGGCCCATGAGGCCCAAGGGGTCGGGAAGGTCGTTCAGGTCGGCGCGGGAACATGGCTGATAAGTCTAGAGCTAGCGACGCCATGACGCAGCCCCGCATAACTGCGCTCTCGTTAAAGAATGGTTATCCGTCCGGGTCGAGAAATGACCCTCAGGCGGGCGACGGATCCCGTGCCGGAGTTCCGGAGCGGACGAGTCTGAATGTAATCAGGGCATCCATAAAGTCAATACGCCCCAGGTTTAAAGGGGCAGCCAAACATGGCAACGCGGTAGGATTCGCCAACTACAGGCTCATGAAACTCTCCCACCTAAAATTTGGATTGGCCCCGTTTTCGGATTCCGTACACAGCTTCCGTGGGCTGGCACGCGGCCTCCGGATTGCCGTCGTGGCGCTTTCTCTCGTCAGCATCGCGGCCGTGTGCGTAAGTAAAGGCGGAGACGTTGAGTTCGTCCAGGACACCACACTCGTCAATAAAGACTTGACGCTGGTCATAGAAGCCACACGTGCCAGTATCGAGATATTCAAGGGCGAACCGGGAACGGTCATCACGCAGGTCGAGGCCGGGAACAGGACGAAGGTGGTCCACCGGGTTCGGCCGGGAACGTTCGTGCCTACTTCAAGGTTGTTGATAGAGACCTTCATCCCGGTCAAATACGCGCCGAGGTCACGCGCTATCGTGAGGCTCTGGATCCCGGACGGAACTGAATTAGAAGTGAACGGCGATGATGTGTTTGTGGAGATCAGTGGTCCTCTCGCCGGGACGATCGCCGTCAACGGGGTGATTACGCTGACCGAGGGCGACGCAACGCTCACCGATGTCGTCGGTAATTTCTCGATCACGACCGGGCTGGGAGGCATCACGCTTAACCATGTTGAAGGTGAGTTCGATGCCGAAACGGAGCGCGGGTCTATCTTCTTTAGAGGAGCGCCCACGCCGGACGAGATCAGCCGTCTTGAGACCGGCGCCGGCAGTATTTATGCCGATGTGATCAAGGTTTCTGATCCTGCGGTATCCGCCACTGCGGCGCGTGGCGTCATCCTTTTGCATGACGGAAAAAGACCGCTCTCCGGCACGGACATTTCTGTTTCACCAACAGACGGCGCCGCATCACTTGAGTTGGTTACGGCGAACGGCATCATCGACATTCGTCGCTAGACACCGTTCATGAACTCATCTCCACAGTCCCTACATATGCCAGATGACCTGCGGCGAATCCTGAATCTCAGCTTCGTGCTGCGTACGACGATGACGCGTCGACGTTCCGGCGGAACGCGGACGATTGAGACTACGTATACATGGGACGGGTCAAGTTGCGTTTATCTTTCCGGTTACCCCGGGCCGCGCGACTGGGTGGCCAACATGGGGGCGAATCCCGAGGTTGTCGTAACGACCGTCGAGGGGGAACGTAACTACGTGATCCCTGCGACCGCCCGCGTACTCAGGGACCGGAATGAGCGGGTTGAACATCTGCTGGCGTTCATAGATCGCTGGGCTGAGCGCCCCGGGTTTCCTAGAAAAAGATTTCGCTTTCTTCTTGGCGCCATCCGATTGAATCGGCGCTTGCGGCTCCCATGGTGGGGGCCATTCTTCCTGGTACGACGCATCCTGGACCAGATGCCATGCGTTGAGCTGCGATTTACGGGAGAGCCGCAATTGCTCAAAGGCGAGCTACCGGAGGCGTATTGAACCGAGGCAGTCACCCATTCAGTTCATTGGCGGACTGATCGGCGGTCCGTTCTCGTCAGGTTCGGCCTTATCTTCGTCCCCCGCTGAGTCAGGTGAGTCCGGATCCCGGACCAGCGCGTCACCGCGAAGCACAGAGCTAACGGCGCTTCGGACCGGATCACTGAAATCGTCGTTTGACGCGACCCACTCCAGATAGTCCGTAGACTCTTCCGCAACACGGGACAACCTTTCTCCACGATGACGTCCAAAGTTGATGAGCGCATTCCCGTCCGGCGCCCAGACGAGGCGTGAATCCGGGTCGATCGCGTCCGGGTCATGCGGATGTATGAACCCTACGAGGCCTTCGACGTCATCGGACAGCTCCTGGTACTGGTCGAGCTGTCCTTCCAGTACCCGGAAGGACGCTTCAGCGCCGTTGAGATCGTCCGGAAGAGTCCCTCCAACGAAACGCCTGTACGCAGCCGCGAAATCACGTGGTTCACGTTTATAAAAAAGCGTCATCGCATCGATCACTATGGCGTCCTCAAACGTGGTTTCGATACCCGCCCTTGCGAACTCGGCACGAAGCAATGGAAGCGCAAACCTCTCGATACCAAATCCCGCCAGATCGCATGCATGCAGGTAAATGGCGAGAGCGACGGCGAAAGACCGAAACGGAGGTCGTCCCTCGATATCGTCGTCCATGATCCCGTGGACAGCGGACGCGCCGGGCGGAATCGGGGACTCCGGATCGATCAACTCTTGCCGGTTTAAGCGGGTGCCATCCGGATCAACCTTGAGCGTGGACAGCCGCACGATTCGCGCGGTTTTCGGGTCCAAGCCGGTGGATTGCACGTCTAAAAAGACGATAGGTCGCTTCAAATTGAGTCGCACAAGACCTCCCGTCGGTCGATCTGACCGTGACCCGGTTGAAGTCATATTGAACCCAGTTCTTCCTGAACTCGTCCGGGGCGGCCATGCTAGCACCGGGGGTAGCCTCCGCCGGAGTTAGGTGTCATCTGGAATGAGCCTGTTGCTACTACCGTGTGGCCGCTCGGTAATCGTCCGAAATGTACGTCGAATATTCACCCATCCTTCCGCTATCTTTTACCGTCGCCCGGCGGCTTCGTCTGACGGCGCTGTGTCGCTCTCGGCCGTCCGATCACCCTGCAAGCCCTACGTTCGGTTACGCCGAGACGCAACTGGACATGCTTCACAGATTTGCAGCGATAGAACGTCTGCTCAGTCACGCCGATCTCTCTGACAGATAACGCAACCGTCTTGCCGTTGGCGACCGAGACTTCTACCTGTCTTAGTTTGTTCAGGATTTGCTCTGGTGAATGCCCTCTTCTCGGTCACCCCGAGGGAGTTGCCCCTCTGTTGTTGCGGAAGGCCGGAGTCCGTTCAGAAGGTGGCCCCTGGTACCGCTTCAGGGGGCAGGTCAGACGGACTACCGGATCTAAGGCGGGAGAGGTAGCGACAATGGGCGAACATCACCGCAGATCGATAGACGACAGGCTGCTCCAGAGAGTTAACATTGTCGTGCTGGTCCGTAAGAATCAGCCCCTACTGGTGTAAGAACTGGTGTAAACCGCCTCGGCTAGGCTCACGAAATTGCCTAACGAGTCGTCGATTCCCGTTCACATTGCGCCAATTGCCGAGGTGGCGGAATGGTAGACGCGACGGTCTCAAAAACCGTTGGGCATAACGCCCGTGCGGGTTCGACTCCCGCCCTCGGCACCAAGCTAATTCATTCGTAGAGGATTTCTGCGTTTGGTGCCGTCCCAAAGCGGGTTTGTAACCACTAAAACAGACGAGGTGGTTACATGCTCCGTAATGTTGATCGACGCCGTAAGGCCGCTGGACTATCGATTAGGGGACTGGCAAGAGAGCTAGAAATCTCCCATTCGTTGCTTTCTTTGGTCCTATCCGGGCGACGTAACGCTTCTAAAGGCTTCAGAGCCAAGTTAGAAGCTTGGATGGTGACTCCTCTACCGGGAGAAGCCGAATACAGCCCTCGTAGCGTCTTACAGCGGTTCCTAGAAGAGAAACAGTCCCAGCTGGCTCCTAGGACAGTTGAGTTCTATGAAGCGAAGCTAAGGCCCTTCGTTACATGGTGTGACGGCCAGTTCCTGTCAGATGTACGGCGTTTAGACCGCCAGCATTCCATCCAATTTCTTACTTCTTGAGGATCCGTGTCGCGGACGGGGAGCATGTCCCAGCGGAGGTTCGAAGAAAGGTATTCACGGAGAGGTGGTCGACTCTAATGACCGAGCTGTCAGCTTAAATGCATGGACCGACGATGTATTTAGTTCGACCTGATCACGCGGTAAGCGCTGAGTTCTGACAGAGCCCGTTGCGCATTCGATACCAATTCAGCGTGAATGTTTCTAAAGTGGTCGTACATTAACGTTAGGAGGGTTGCTTGGATTTCGGGATTTCGATGGAATCGCACGCCCGCGGGGCGGGAGCACAAACTCATCATGATGCATTTCGGGAATTCTTCACGCAGGTGCAAATTTGTGAAGATGGAGGGATGGACTACCTCTGGATATCGGAACATCACTTCAGTCCAGAAACTTCATTTGGCTCGGCGTCT